>Ga0206131_10007178_pt1 | contig 11240 bp, 10 predicted proteins | sample Helgoland_Spring_FD_148636 | JGI IMG/M metagenome (GOLD analysis project Ga0206131, IMG submission 148636) | Pelagic subsurface seawater microbial communities from Kabeltonne, Helgoland, North Sea - Helgoland_Spring_Bloom_20160517_1 | ecosystem: Environmental > Aquatic > Marine > Epipelagic ... | reverse complement strand
ATCAGATGAAATTTTGGAGTTCTGCAGAAGCGTTCAATCCTGTTCTAAATTAAACCTCGAGGGTTTACTCATGCATGCTGGCCATAGTTACAAATGTCGTGGAAAGTCTGCGGTACTTCAAGTGCACAAAGCATGTATGGATAAGATAGTACTTCTGCGTGATTTATTGAAGACAGAATTTCCTCAGCTTATTTTTTCATATGGAGATACACCTACCTGTAGTGTTGCGGATTCTTTTCCTGGTGTAGATGAATTGAGACCGGGTAATTATGTGTTTTATGATCTTACTCAAGAGCGAATTGGGTCTTGCCAGATGGAAAATATTGCTGTTGCTTTGCTTTGTCCTGTCGTTGGAAAGCAAGATGATGGTAAGACTATTATCCTTTATGCAGGAGGTGTTCATTTGTCAAAAGATGTGCTGCTTGATTCTATGGGAGATCGGATATATGGTCGTCCAGTAATTATGCAAGAAAAAGGTTGGCGGCTGTTGGATGAAGGGAATTATCTAGCGGGAATCAGTCAGGAGCATGGTGTTTTAAAAGTGACAGAAGAGGTGTATGGTACTATAAATATAGGGGACTGTATTGGGATATTACCCGTACATTCTTGTATGACAGCGGATTTGATGAAACAATATCTTAGCCTTGAAAACATGTGTATTAATAAGATGTATTAATCTTTTTCTGATGTTAATTAAATGTAATTAGTTTTCCTATATTTAGGAATCGAAACAAACACGCTAAAGTGAAGGACAAAATTATACTTGTAGGTTGCCATGGCACTGGTATTAGCACAACCGTTAAAGCGCTTGAAATACTTGGCAAAAAAGTATGGAAGAAGCCCGTTGATCCAAAATCTGGATTATTTGACAAGTCCAATAAGAAGCTTGAATCAAAGTTTGCTCCTTATGATGTTTTTGCAGGTTTGCCATTCTCGAATCATTACAAGAATTTTAAAGATATTTTTGACGACAAGTGTAAAATTATCCTTACAGTAAGGGATCCATTAGATTGGTATTCGGAGATTTTGTCTGCTAATAAGTCAAAGAATGAATATATACTTGAGCAGGTCTTTTCAGATATGGAGGCACTCAAGAAAAGTCAAAAAAAGAAAAAGGCGATTCAGAATTATATTGATCACAATATGGAAGTGATAGACTTTTTTGCAGAAAAGGATGAAGATATATTAATATTGGAATACGGTAAACATAATAAGTGGAAGAGGATTTGTGACTTTTTGGGTGTTGATGTTCCTGAAGATAAATATCCAAAGATGAAAGATGACTTTAAGAAATCTATATTTTCTTTAAAGTCACCTTTGTTGTTTTGATTTAGGGAGCTAAGAATCCCATTTTTCCTTGGTTATAGTCACGCATGGCTTCCATTATTTCTCTTTGGTTGTTCATCACATAGGGACCCCAAGAAACTACTTCTTCTCTCAGTGCTTTTCCTTCTAGGATTAATAGGCGGCTATCTTCAAGAGTCTTTATTTGAAGTGTTTCACCCTTATGATCTAATATAGCTAAATCCTGCCCTTTTACAAGCTGCCCATCGATTTCAATTTGTCCACCCAAAACATATACCATAGCTGAGCTTTCGGATCCCAGACTAATGTGTACTTCAGCCTCAGCTTCCAGAAAAGCCATCATAGACTTTATATCTGTTCGATTGCTGATGGGACCTTCTAAGTCTCCTTCCTTCCCTGAGACGAGATACAATTTACTTTTTGAGCTGTTTGGAACAGGGATTTGTTTCAATGCATGTGCATCACTTTTAATATATGTTGCAGGTTTCATTTTTTGCTCTGCTGGAAGATTAACCCAGAGTTGAATCAATTCAAAATCACCTCCAAGTTCTTCGAATTTTTTTGAGGATTGTTCTGAATGAATAATACCTCTAGCAGCACTGATCCATTGAACACCCGGCGCTTCAACACTGCTATCATTACCTAGTGAATCTTTGTGATTCACCCCCCCTTGAAATACAAATGTTATAGGTTCGAATCCTCTGTGTGGGTGAGGACCCACATAAAAATGAGCATTTTCTTGATTTAGTTTATAGGGTCCTGCATGATGGAGTAGTAGAAATGGATCGTGGTTCTCCATAGACTCAGCTGGTAGAGATTGAGTTACTGTTTTGCCGCCTAATAAAAGTGATTGCGGTTTTAGGATTTTTTTTATACTCCTTGTGCTCATTGTACCTTTAATTTTATAAGTAAGGTTTTGATTAGATCTAATTATAATAGATAAGAAACAAGGTTTAAACAAATGGAAATGTTTATGGTTTATTGCTTTGAATTAGATTTCTTACTCATAATATGAGTGATGTTTTACACGGATACTACTTTTTAAAGGATTTAAATTTATTTTTGGGCTTATTTTTAAAATTTCGTTGAGTTTTGTTTTCAAAGGCAAAGTCTACCATAAAATAATTCAAATTTTTGATGCAAGGTGATCTAAACAAAAAAATTGCTATTCTTCCATTTTACAATCGTTTTGGAAACCTTGAAGAAGACTATTTTGGGCTTAGTTTGGCAGAAGAAATAATAAATGCTCTTATACATATTCCTGGGATTAGTGTTATTTCGCACAGTTCTAGCTTGCAGTATAAGAATTCCGAATTAGAACAATTAGCTATAGGAGAAGAGCTAAAAGTCAATTCGATTCTAGAGGGAACATTTAGCAAAAATGGTAAAGGAGTAAGTATTCAGTGTAGTTTGTATGATATATCTTCTAAAGATAAAATTTGGACTGGGTCATTTGATGAGTACCTATTCGATATTAACGCTTCTTACACAAATTTGATAACCCAAGTAGTTGATGCAATTAGAGATAATTATGGTCATTTTGACTTTGAATCTCTATTCCTTAAGAATAAAACAGCAAGTGAGGATGCCTACGATTACTACCTTAAAGGCAAATTCTTTAGGAATCGATGGACTAAAGAGGACTATGAAAAGGCCATTACCTTCTTTGAGAAAGCGGTTCAAATTGATCCTCAATTTGCTGAAGCCTATTTTGAATTACAGCATTGTTATGGGTTTTTATGGACTAAAGGTTGGATATCAAGATCTAAGGCCTTTGAGCGCATAAAGGTTGTCACTGTGAAGGGCCTAACCTTGGGGCCTAGATTACCAGAAGCTTATCTTTCAGCAGCTCAGATAGATCTTTGGTCAAAGTGGGATTTTAAACCAGCTTTAGACAAACTACTAGACGGCGTTCGCCAATTTCCTGCTTTTATCGAGCTTCAAAACACTTTAGTTGCTGCATATAAAATTGTTGGACAATACGATAAAGCTGAGATTCACTCCGACATGTGTATAGCGCTTGACCCCAATAATCATTTTCATTATTACAATAGGGGCCGTATTTATTTTTTGAAGAGAGACTATAAAAAAGCAATTGAGAATTTGGAGCGATCAATCAGCATGCAGCCAAATTTTAAAATGGGTATGTTTGATCTCTTTGAAATTTATTTAGTAACAGGGGATAAGGAGGCTTTCGATAGCTTTACAGAGCAATATGCTTCATTTGAGCATGTACCTATGATGAAATATATTTTTAGCCTCAAGAATTCAGCAGAAACTAATTTCGAAGACGATAGTGAGGCGGGTGCTTCTGGAGTAGATGGAGAGCGTTTGTTACTCAGTACCTATAAAGTTTTGTTTCAGGGCAATCATAGTCTTGCTATAAATCTTATTGAGCAAGGGATTAGAGCGCATTTGTCGCAATTTATCTTCATAAAAGATAATCCTATTCTAGATTCATTGAAAGAGTATGATGCATTCAATAACCTGATGAGTAGTGTTTTTGAGATTGAAGAAAGTGAACAAAAAAAACCAAGCAGGCAAGAGCCATCTCCAAAGGTCAAACAAGTTCTTAGTGAAGAACAAGTGGATTATTACACTAAAAAGTTAGAGCAGGCCTATGATGAAGGTGAATGTTATCTAAATCCATCTTTAAGTTTGAAGGATGTATCCCTTGAAATGGTTATTCATCCAAATAAGCTTTCCTGGTTAATAAATGAAAAGTTTAAGATGAATTTCAATGAATTTACAAATCATTACAGGTTAAAAGCCTTTAAGGCGAATGCTTTTGAACCTTCCAATCAGCATCTAACTATATTGGCAATTGCCTATGAAAGTGGATTTAGCTCAAAGACTTCATTCAATTCTTTCTTTAAAAAGATAGAAGAATGTTCACCTCGTGATTGGATAAAAAATAACAAGTAAATAAGAAGGACTGATTTATAATTTAGAACTATTCAGGCAGGTACAATGCCTATTTTTATGAGAACCACCAATATATAAAATATGTTGTTTTCTTCTGTTAAGGAAAAGATGAAGTTTGAGAATGTTTATTTCAGTGTCCTAAAAAGGCTAATACCTCAGTATGAGTATTATGAAATAGAAACTTCTTTTGGCAATGTGAATATCATAGATGTAAATGCTAATAAAAATTTACCTGTAGTAGTAGCAATTCATGGAATAAGAGGAGCAGGCCCACTTTTCTTAAAGAATCTTCTAGCTTTAGAAAGTCAATGTAGAATTATAATAGTCGATAACTTTGAAGAACTAAGTCTCAACTATTCAAATGCCCTAAATGGTGAAAATTTCGAGCATGGACAATGGATTTTTGAAATTCTGGCAAGATTAGATGTAAAAGATGTCACACTAATGGGGATTTCGGTGGGAGCAATTTCTGTCTTGAACTCACTCTCTTATGACGCACGAAAAATAAAGGCGGCCATTCTTTATTCTCCAGGAGGACTAACGGTCAAATGGGGTTCTATAAAGTTTAGGTGGCGATTGAGAAAATCTATTGGTTTGAATGCAAATTTAGTTTGGAATGAAAAAACCAAACTATTAATTCAGGATTTAATTACTGATTCTGATAGTATTTCATTTGATTATTTAGAATACCTAATCAATAGATTCAACTTTACTTTGCCAGAGATGGTGTGTATGGATCGTGAAATGGCATCGGGTATAAGCACACCTGTTTATCTTGTAGTAGCAAAGGATGATCCTTTGTTTTCTTCAAAACATATGCTTTCAACAGCTAAGTCTATTATTCCTAATCTTAAAAGAGCAGTAGTACTTAAAGGAGAAAAACATTTCATGGGCAGTAACCAACTTCCAGGGCTATTGCACCAATTAATTTATGAAATAAGTAAGCTTAAAGAGTAAAGTTTTAGAGGTTATCTTCCAATAACCATTCCGAGAAACTATTAGCCGTTTCTCGAAGGCTAGCTTTACACAATTGAATGTTTTCAGGAAGGAATTCTTGGAAAATACCTACAATCTCTGCAAGCATGTTCTCGCAGGTAGGTTGGTAGGAAACATATCTAACCCGATCATTTAGTTTTTCTATACCCTTGAATCTAGAGTCGTGTCTTAGGATCAGTCTGTGATCAAAGATAGGTTCAATTTCTGTTTTGATGATACTCTTAAGATCTTTGAAATCAATGACCATACCGTCCTTTGGATCCTCAGCATTATCTATAGTCTTACCTTTTACGGTAACTGTAAGGTGATAGGAATGACCATGTATATCTTTACATTTTCCATTATACCCATCAAGGGCATGCGCCGTCTCGAAATCAAATTCCTTAGTAACTCTGATAATCATTATTGAAAATTTTTCCAAAAGTAATTTAAAATACGCTTATTTCCAATGAAAGAGCTTGCACCCTTTAGCTTTTGACCAAAGGAGTATAAAAGAGACCTTCTGTTTTATTATATTGCAAGGAGAAGAGATTCTATTTGAATGGAAAAATGAATTGAAGGACTAAAATATAAGACTATGTTACCTCCTATTAATTTTAAGCAATGGATTGATGATCATAGACATTTATTAAAGCCACCGGTTGGTAATAGGGTGGTCTATGAGGATACTGACTTTATTATTATGGTTGTAGGAGGGCCGAATAGTAGAAAGGATTTTCACTATAACGAAGGGGAGGAGTTTTTCTTTCAGCTGGAAGGTGACATAACGCTTAAGGTTATGGAGAATGGAAAACAGAAGGATATTAAAATCAAGGAAGGAGAGATATTTTTACTGCCACCGAAGGTTCCTCATTCTCCGCAGCGTGGAGTTAATACTGTAGGTCTTGTCGTGGAACGTAAGCGGGAAGAAACAGAAATAGATTCATGCATTTGGTTTTGCGAGTCTTGTGGAAATGAGCTCTACAAGGAGAATTTCAGCCTTAAGAATATTGTTACGGAACTGCCTGTCATCATGAACTCATTTTATAGTTCAGTGGAAAAACGGACTTGCGGGAAATGCAATGCAGTGATGGAACCACCGGTTCCTGTGAGCTAATTCAGTTTTGAGCACTTAATAATTTATTCCGTTTTATTACTAGAATAATTAAAGAACTACTATTTTAATTGAACTTTATAGCTTTACGTATTCTTAAAAGTAATATTAAATTATATCTTTAGGATAACTAAATCTGTTTATTTACCCTTTTTTGGGTAGAAAACTAAGTCTATATTATTTAATCTATTTAATTTTTCACTAATGAAACGTACTAACATTTTTGGTTTGTTGACTTTCGTTGTATTTTCTTTCTTTGCGGTTGCATGTGGAGGAGATGCTGCAGAAAATGCTGACAATACCGAAGCTACAGAAGAAGTAACTGAAGAAGCAACTGAGGAAGCTACAGAAGAAGCAACTGAAGAAATGGCTGCAGATTCAACAGCTACTGAAGAAGCTGCTGAAGAAGGTGGCGAAGAAGAAGCTACTGAAGAGGCTGCTGAAGAGCAGTAAAAAAAAAAGGTTTACCATTGTTATGGTAAACCTTTTTTTAATTTTCAAAGTATCTTCTTGCATTCCTGAAACCATTGTCTTGCATCCGCGTTCCATTTCTATAATCAGATCCTTCCATTTGAGTGCTACTAACTGATCGGTAAAGTTCAATTTCCCACCTAGGGTTTTGAGTTTCACCATAGCAGGTAGAGTGTAGCAGAAGAAAGTCCTGTGAAGCTTTTGAAGGATTGTAAAACAGGAATTTCACATTGGTTTGTCCTTTAACTTTAAGTCCATTATAGGACCAGATTTCATAAGGGAAAGCATCCGGTTCATTGTATTCCTTAATTACATCGTTTGGTTGGCCGTATTTTAAATAGATATATCCACGGTCTGTTTCTATACCTTTTCTGAAACCAGATCGAAAGGTTTGGTCTACTGCTCGCGCCACTTCCATAAAAGCATCATACGCCAATTCAGGATTGATTGGTTGTTTGTTTACCCAATAATTGAATAAGTACAATTGTCTTGCTTTTTTATCTGGATTAGATAAAGTAGCGTTTATAATATCGCCGTCTGATTTATCAACAAGGGGAGCTATTGCAAGTATAGAAAAATGAAGTTCCTCATCGCTAAGCTTTCCTACAAATTCTTGATCAAGAAATTTCGAACGATCTTCATTGGTAAGCTCTACTTGCTCTTCTAAGTTAAGGTAGGGGTTTGATCGTTGGAATTCTATACTCGAACTATAATACTCTTTTAAATCCCTACCCCTCACAGAACAGATGAATTTATAATTGCCAGAAGGTAATTGATCTATTGCTAGCTTTAGTAGAATCGGTGAGTACGTATCTGCTATCATGTTCTTGTGCTGTATGATAAGCGGTTTAGTAGCATTTTTATCAGTCTGTTCTACTATCATATAGCTCACAATATAACTCTTGTCAAAGACCGTGTTAAGGTCGTATAATTCAAGATAGGCATGTAGTTGAGACTTGTCCTTTGAATAAAAATTATAGGGTAGTGCTTCTAGTATAAAACCATTCTTTTCAAGGTCACCACCTGTATTTGAAAATTGCTTGTTCGCTAATAGCAAGGGTTCACTTATTCCAGCAATATTTGGTTTGATGTTTATCTTTTCATTACGATTGAAGGTGTTGGACGTGTTTTTCAGATCCTTTATAAAAATCTGCATGTCGTATTCACCCGGTTTGGCTATACCTGTCCTTTTGATTATGAAAAAATTTGTGGGTGTTTTGGTAAGTGGCGTACTGACAACACTTTTATTAAAGTGCACAACTGTATCATTTTGAAGATATGCTATTGTGATTTCTAGCTCACCTTGAATGAAACTATCAATTTGGGTATGATTTATCGTGTTTGCATCAATAGATAGGTGTACTTCAGAATATGGGCGTCCCTCTGCTTGGTAGGCAACTTGTTCGATATATGCGCTTAATTTAGGCGAATCTGGAAGCTGTTGGGCGTATAGTCCATTTATAAAAAGAGGGAATAAAAAAGAAATTATATATCTCATGATCTGAATTTAATACAAAATCAAATGTGGAGCTTATTTTTTATATCCAATAGTCAGTTTTCAAAAAATAGAATATTTTTATCTAACAAACTCAAAATCAAACTCTAAGTTATTCATAAGCATCTTTAAAGTTAGGGTGCTGTCTGTAATGTTTATGATTTGATATTCTGGATTTATTCGAGCACCTTTCGTTTTGATGAAGTTTTCATCTATGCTATACAATTGTTTTTCTCTAGTACCAGAAAGATTTGAAAACAACAGTGTATCGTTATCAAATTCTAGTTTGAAGTTGTTGAGTGTTTCTGTAGTATTGCCATTTCTAAGTGCATTAGAAAGTGTCCAAGTTCCTATGATTTGATCCTTTTGCTCCGGTGAGCTAGGCTCTTTTTCACAAGAAATACTTAGTAGCATTCCAATGCTCAATAATAATAGGATTGAATATTTATACATGAGTATCAAAGTTCTTTTTCTTCTTTGAAAGAAAATGTTATATGCAAAAATAACATTCTTTATGAATATTAAGCTTTTTTAAACCAACTCTATAACTGTAATCTCTGGCATTATTCCCACTCTACCCGGATAGCCAAGGTAGCCTAAGCCTCTGTTTACATATAGTGCTTGATCTTCGGATTTGTATAAGCCTGCCCATTGTTTGTACAAATATTTAATAGGACTCCATTTTATAAATCCAGGTATTTCTATACCAAATTGCATCCCATGTGTATGTCCAGAAAGGGTTAGATCAATATTTTTGAAAGACTTGGTAACTTCTTGATTCCAATGCGAAGGATCATGGGATAGGAGTAACCTAAATGCCGCTTGCTCTGTATTATTCGCTGCCTGAGGCAGATCTCCTTTTTGAGGAAACCTAGGAGATGCAGATTGATTTTCAACGCCAATAACCGCTAATTCACTAGATCCAATCTGAAGCTTTCTGTTCTCGTTGAGCAATAACTGCCAGCCCATCTCTTTATGCACATCTTTTAGTCTTTGGAAATTTGCTTTCTTGTCTTCTTGACTTGGCCAGGCTTCATAGTTTCCATAATCGTGATTTCCCAATACGGAGAATACACCATTTTTACTTTCTATCTGTTTGAAAATATCAATGAATTCATCCATTTCACTGGCTTTGTTGTTGACCAGGTCTCCCGTAAAACAAACTAAGTCTGCTCGTTCTTTATTGATAAGCTCAATGGCGCGTTTTACAGGTTCTTTAAACAAGAAACTTCCTGAATGAATGTCTGATATTTGAAGAATTTTGAAACCTTTAAGATCCGCAGCTAAATTCTTTATCGGCAGCTTTATTTTGAATACCTTATAATTATATGGATTTTTTATCATTCCATAAGTCAAACTTAAAAATGGAATACTTCCAACGGTTAGAGCTGCTAGGCTAAGGAATTTTGACCTGCTTGTATTGAAGCTGTGTTCCATGCCTAATTTTGTGCCGATAAATAGAATGGCTCTCCGTAGATCATCAACAAGGAGAAATGATCCTCCAATGAATTTGGATAGGACAATAATAAAAGTCATTGCGCCCCATATTACATTGACTTGCTTAGGTAGGCTATCGTTTAGACCCGTCATCGCAAGTATGATGAAAATAAGCTGGATAAGGGTGCATGTTACATAAATACCTAGACTAATATTTTTTCCACTTGGGCTATTGTCCTTAAAGAAGAACAAAAAAAGCTGGAAGGCATAGTATTCAGTGAGTAGGAATATGCAAATAAGTATCAAAAATCTCATGTATAATAATTGTTAGGGCGGAATTTAAAAAAGAACAAATAATAACTATCATGGTTCGACGATTTTTTGGCAACTTTATACAAGCGCATGCTTTTTATAGACATAAGTAAATGCCTCAAACTATTTATTATCAGAAATCACTAGATATGCTAAAGAAAATTCTAAGTGTTACTTCAGTTTTTTGTTTGATATGCTCGGTCAATTTAATGGGGCAGGAGGGATATGACTCCTATACATTTACAGAACAAGATTCGCTTCGAGGCAGCTTAAGCATTTTGCGATCTTCATATGATGTGCGATTTTATGACCTTGATTTAACTGTAGATATGGATTCAGAATCAATTAGTGGTTCTGTTGGGATAGATTTCGATGTTTTAGAAGATCTCTCTCAGATTCAGTTGGATTTGTTTGAGAACATGGAAATTGAACGTGTTGTTCTTTTTGGTGATCAGGGGGAGATCGAATTAAATGTCATTCGGAAGGGCAAAGCTTTCTTTCTTGATTTACCTGCACAGCTAAAAGGGACAAAACTTACAATCAAAGTATTTTATAAGGGACAACCGATAAAGGCAGAGAACGCTCCTTGGGACGGTGGCTTTAGCTGGAAGAAGGACAAAAAGGGTAGACCTTGGTTGGGTGTTTCTTGCGAAGGTATCGGCGCTAGTCTGTGGTGGCCAAATAAAGACCACCTCACGGAGGAGCCTGATAGTATGAGAATCAATATAAGAGTTGATACTGCTTACACAGCTGTGAGCAATGGAAATCTAAGAGGATCTAAAAGCTATGATGATGGAACGCATGCTTTTGAATGGTTTTTAAGTTATCCTATAAATAATTATAACGTGACTTTGAATATTGGTCATTATGCCCATTTTGAAGATCAATATGTGTCCCTTGATAAGGATACCCTGCAGTGTGATTACTATGTGATGGATTATAATATTGATGTTGCTAAAGAACACTTTGAACAGGTGCATGGCGTATTAGAATCTTTTGAATACTATTTTGACAAATACCCCTTTTGGGATGATGGATATGCTTTAGTGGAGACTCCTTATTTGGGTATGGAACATCAAAGCTGTATTGCTTATGGGAATAAATATATGCGAGGTTATCTAGGTGGCATGATTCCAAGAGATATGCATTGGGATTATATCATTGTGCATGAGACTGGGCATGAATATTTTGGTAATAGTATTTCTT
>Ga0206131_10007163_pt1 | contig 11250 bp, 10 predicted proteins | sample Helgoland_Spring_FD_148636 | JGI IMG/M metagenome (GOLD analysis project Ga0206131, IMG submission 148636) | Pelagic subsurface seawater microbial communities from Kabeltonne, Helgoland, North Sea - Helgoland_Spring_Bloom_20160517_1 | ecosystem: Environmental > Aquatic > Marine > Epipelagic ... | reverse complement strand
TGGCCATAGCCCCAATGTCGGCACCAGCGGCAAAGGCTTTTTCACTGCCTGTGAGCACAATGCAGCCAATGTCCGGGTCGGCGTCGAATGCGGTTAGCGCCGCGCCAAGCTCGTCCATTAGCGCACTGTTGAGGGCATTGAGTTGTTTGGGGCGGTTTAGGGTGAGTATGCCCACGCGGCCTTCGGTGCGGATTAAAACCAGTTGCTCACTCATGTCTGTGTTCTCCAATGTGGTGCGAAAAGTTGCTTAGAAAAAGTTGTTTCGAAAGTTGCTTCGACGTAAGCGGTTGATCATAGCCAAGCGGTGAGCTTGCTAGGGTCTTTCACCACCAGTTCGGCGATCTGGTTGGCGTGGGTCGATGGCCAGATGAGGGGGCACGACAACATGCGGCCATCGCGCGCGACACCGGCAACCAATGGGTGCTGGGCTACGTCGGCGTGGCGTCTCGCAATGTTCTCCACATCGCTCAGTGACTTTACCCGCCATTGATCGGTGCCATCAAATAGTGTCACCCATTCGTCACCCGCCGCCATGCCCGCTTGTTCGCCTGCACCGCCTCTTGCCACGTGGGTGATGCGGATGCCGTCTCGCTCAACGACACGCATGCCCAAGCGCTGGGCGAGGGTGCCGCTCTTGGCCGCCACGGCGACACCGTAATGACTAAGCAGTGCGTGTACCGGCAGGTCTTCGGTGCTGTGTACCCAGTGCGCGAGCTGTGTGGCGACGTTGGCGTGCCCTTGCTGGTTGAGCAGGGCGTAGATGTCGGCCTCACTGATGGTGCCGCCTTTGCTTTTGACCCATAGGCCGCGCATGAGGGTGTCGAGATCGCCGCCTTGTTGGCGCAGCATGAGGTCGGTGCACAGCGCTATTAGCGCCCCTTTGGTGTAGTAGCTAACGGTGGCGTTGGGCGTGTTTTCGCCAATGCGGTAGTACTTGACCCACGCGTCATAGCTAGACTGGGCAACGCTTTGCAGATGCCGCCCTGGGGTGGCCGCAACGTGGTTAATGGATTTGGCCAGCAGCGTGAGATAGGTGGGCGTATCAATGAGTTTGGCGCGTTGCAGAAACAGGTCATCGTAGTAGCTGGTAAAGCCTTCAAAGAACCACAGCAGCTCGGTGTAGTTCTCTTGGTTGAAGTCGATGCTTGCAAACTCGGATGGGCGCAGGCGCTTGACGTTCCATGTGTGAAAGTACTCATGGCTAATGAGGCCAAGTAATTGGTTGTAGCCAGCGCCTTGTGCATGGGGGGGCGCTGCCTCGCCAGCGACGGCCGTTAGGGGCAAGTCGGCACGCTGGCAAATGAGTGCGGTGCTGGCGATGTGCTCTAGCCCGCCGTAGCCGTTTTCAGTGGCGTGAAGCATGAAGACGTAGCGGTCAAAGGGTAGTTGGCGTTGCGGTTGTTTGCCGTGCCAAAACGTGATCTCTGTTTCGCAAATTCGGCGGGTGTCGGCAACTAATTTTTTGACATCAAACCCGGGCGCGGTGTGGTTGCCAATGCCCGTGACAACGAGTTCATGCGGTACGCCAGAGACCTTAAACCGACTGACGTAAAAATCACCCAAGGTAAAGGGACTGTCGGCGAGCTCGCCGTAGTTGCGGGCGGTGTAGCGCCCGAAGCCACGCGCGTCGATTTGCCGCGCGGGCAATGCGGTAGACAGCCGCCACGCATTGAACGCGGGCGCGGTGGGGCGCTCGACGGAGATGGTTTGTATCTCGTCTTCGCCCCCGACCACTTGCAAACACAGGCTGGTGGGGTTAAAGAAGCCGCGGGTGTTGTCCAAAAAGGCGGTTCGCACCGAGGCGTCAAAGGCGTAGATTTGGTAATTGAGCTCCAGCGGGCGTTTGCCGTCGGATTCCACTAGCCACTCATTTTTACTGCACTGCGTGATTTGGCAAGGCGTGCGGCCTTGCTTGGCTGTGAGCGCTTGCAGGTGTTGCGAAAATTCACGCACCAAATAACTACCCGCAATCCAAACGGGTAGACGCAGGCGCTGTTGCTTTTTTGGGCTTGAGATGCGCAGATGCACACCGAACAGGTGCGCTTCCGCGCTGTCAACGCGAATGTTGTGATCGATGCGCATGGTGTTACTTGATGGCGGCCAGACGCTTCTCAACTTCGGCGGCAGAAATGGCGCCGGGGACACGTGTGCCGTCTGAGAAGAAAAGGGCAGGCGTGCCCGAGATACGGTGCTTTTGACCAAACGCGATGTTGCGGTCAAGCGCGCTGGTGTCGCAGCTGATGGCGGCGGCGCTGGTGGTTAGAGGGACTTCATTCACCATCCAGTCTTCAAAGGCTACGCCGGGGTTTTTGTCGCACCAAATGGCCTTGGACTTGAGCGTTGAATCCGCGCCGAGTATGGGGTACAAAAAGATATGCAGGGTGATGTTGTCGACATTCATCATGTCACGTTCAAAGCGCTTGCAGAAGCCACAGTTGGGGTCTTCAAAAACCGCGAGTTGACGCTTGCCGTTACCGCGTTTGATGGTGAAGGCATCTTTAAAGGGCAGGGCCTCAAAGGGTATTGCGCTCAATTTATCGAGGCGCTCCTGCGTCAGGTTGCGTTTGCCCTTGAGGTCAACGAGTACGCCTTGCAGCAAAAATTCACCGTTGGCATCGGTGTACAAAATTTCGGTTTCACCAAAGCGAACTTCGTAGAGGCCGGCCATGGGGGTCTTGGTGACGCTGTTGATAGCGGGGTAGTTGCTTGGGTAGCATCTCGCGAATCTTGGCTTCCTGTGCCCAGCCCATGCTTGCCATGAGGGTGAATGCGATGCCCACGGCCAAGCCGCGCAATAAAGAGCGTGTGGGGGTGGGTGCGAGAGGTGACGTGTGGTGAAGCATGGTGTGGTTCGCTAGGTAGGCGTTGTTTGGGGGTAAGAGGGTGGGTGGGTTGGTTCGTGTGTTCGCGGGAGGGGGCGGTTGTGTAGCAGATGCTCGCTGTTGGAGCACCATCGTGGCAATCAGTTCCCCATGCCAACACGCTGTACCCACGACTTGAGTGGGCCCATGGCATTAAAGCCCGACATGCCTGCATTGCGTAGCCAACTGGCGGCGGGGTTGCGGCCCAAGGGGTTGTTGAACAAGTGAAAGAGTCCGTGCGTGACCCATTGCATGGGTTCGGTGGCGGCGCGTCGACGCCGTTGGTAGCGCTGAAGCACGCGTGAGGCACCCGGAGACTCACCTCGGGCGCGTGCCGCAACGCAGTCACTGAGCGTTTGTACGTCGGCCAAGCCAAGGTTGAGACCTTGCCCTGCGAGGGGGTGGATGGTGTGCGCCGCATCGCCGGCTAACGCGGTCTGCTGGGCAACCCATTGCGTGGTTAAGCCGACGCTCAAGGGGAAGGCAACAGGCCCGCTGGTAAGGGAGAGGTGCCCTAGCGCGCCCTGACTGGCTTGGGTGAGTTGGTCTTCTAGGGCGGCGGTTTGGGCGGTGGTCTCCATGTCCAGCCACGTCTGGTGCGCAGCGTCTGGTAGCGACCAGACAACGGCCAGGTCGTGCCCGTCAGCGCCGCCCATGGGCAGCAGGGCCAAAATATGTGTGCCGTTAAACCACTGGTGGGCGACGCCGCCGTGGCTGTGCTCGGCGCGCATGCGCAACGCCAAGGCACGGTGGGGGTAGTGCTTACTTACCATGTCAATACCCAAGGCGGTGCGCGCGATACCGCTCTTGCCTTCGCAAATGATGGTCAATGCGCTAGGCGGTGTCTGGGCTGATGGTGACGCGTGGTCGTCAAATTGCACGCGTGCATGGCGTGTGACGGCTTCGGCAAGATGGTCCTCTAGGACAGGCACATCGACCATCCACGCCAAGGGCTGCGCTTGCTGTGGGGGTGCGTCGAATTGCAGCGCGCCTGACGCATCGCCAAACACCCGCATATGGGTCATGGGGGTCAGCCACGCGGCCTGATCGTCTTGAGGCCAGACACCGCATGCTTTGAGGGTGTCTCTCGAGGTGTGGTTGATGGCGTAGGCGCGAATGTCGCGGGTGTGCGGTGGCGCTTGGGGCGCGGGCAGGCTGACGGAAAAGCCTTGCTCTGCCAATAACAATGCCGCCGCGTGCGCGGTGATGCCAGCGCCTAAAACGGTGATGTGCCCTGATTGAGTCATGGCGTTATTCTATTGGGACACCCACTTGGGGGGCCAGCGATGACCCTGCCCCGGAAGTGCCTTAAACTCTGGGTCTTGCTTTTTGAGGATTGTCATGAGTTTGAAATGCGGCATCGTTGGTCTGCCCAACGTCGGTAAATCTACCCTGTTTAATGCGCTTACCAAGGCTGGTATCGCCGCTGAGAACTACCCTTTTTGCACCATCGAGCCCAACGTTGGCGTGGTGGAGGTGCCCGACACCCGCCTAGCGCAGCTCAGCGATATCGTGACGCCTGAGCGCATTGTTCCTGCGATTGTTGAATTTGTGGATATAGCCGGCTTGGTGGCGGGTGCCAGTACGGGCGAGGGCTTGGGTAACAAGTTTTTGGCCCATATCCGCGAAACCGATGCCACGGTTAACGTTGTGCGTTGTTTTGAAGATGACAACGTGGTGCACGTCGCGGGCAAGGTGGATCCGATTTCTGACATTGAGGTGATTCAAACGGAGTTGTGCCTTGCCGACTTAGGCGCAGTAGAGAAAGCCCTGCACCGGGTCTCCAAGACCGCGCGTTCTGGCGACAAAGAGTCGGTGCGCTTGGTGTCGATTTTGGAGCGCTGTCAGGCGGCCTTAAACGAGGGCAAGCCTGTTCGCACGCTAGATTTCAGCAAAGAAGAAGCGCCGCTGCTTAAGCAGTTTTTCTTGATTACGGCCAAGCCAGCGATGTTCGTTGCGAACGTGTCTGAGGATGGCTTTGAGAACAACCCCCTGCTTGACCGCTTGACCGCCTTTGCCAACGAGCAGAACGCGCCTGTGGTGGCGATCTGCGCCAAGCTAGAGGCCGAGATGAGCGAGATGAGCGACGAGGACCGCGATATGTTCCTGGAAGAGCTGGGGCAGTCCGAGCCGGGCTTAAACCGTCTGATCCGTGCCGCCTACAGTTTGTTGGGTTTGCAGACCTACTTCACTGCGGGTGTAAAAGAGGTGCGCGCTTGGACTATCCACGTTGGGGATACGGGGCCGCAGGCGGCCGGTGTGATCCACACTGATTTCGAAAAGGGCTACATTCGCGCCCAAACCATTGCCTTTGATGACTTCATTGCATTCAAGGGCGAGCAGGGCGCTAAGGACGCGGGCAAGATGCGCGCAGAAGGCAAGGAGTATGTCGTGAAAGACGGCGATGTACTCAACTTCTTGTTCAGCTCATAAGCCACTGCGCACTCGCGGCAATGGCAAGGTAGCGGGCGAACTTGCCAATGGCCATGTACACCGCGCAGGCCAGCCAGGGCATTCTTAGCCAGCCTGCGAGGGTGCACACCACATCGCCGACCACGGGTAGCCAAGCCAGCAAACACGCCTTGGGTCCGAGTTTTTCCAGTTGAGCCAAAGCCCACGCGGCGAGCCTGCCAGCCGTTGGGGTGGCCTGAGCATCCGCGCGTCGGTGCGGGTGCGCACGGTTTTGGTAGGCGCGGTGCGCTGATTGCAGGCCAACGCCCATCAGCCAACTCACCATGCCACCCAAGGTGTTGCCTACCGTCGCTAGTAACAAGGCGGGCCAAAATAGATGGGGTGAGATGGCGATGAGACCCATTAATGCCGCCTCCGACCCCATGGGAAGCCACGTCGCGGAGACGAATGCCGTGACAAAAACGGTAGTCAACCCCCATTCGGGCAGACTGAACCAGTGAAGTAAGCTCGCAAAAAAGGCATCCATTGGCTTGAGTATAGGTACAATCATGCTTAAATTTTCAGCAAGCACCGACGCGTCAATCGGTGCTTTTTTGTCTCTAACTGCCGTCCAACGTGCATATCGGTCCCTACCACCTCCGCAATAACCTGTTCGTCGCGCCTATGGCTGGCGTGACAGACCGCCCGTTTCGCCAGTTGTGTAAGCAACTGGGCGCGGGCTATGCCGTGAGCGAAATGGTGACATCGCGGCGCGATTTGTGGGACTCGCTTAAAACCTCACGCCGTGCAAATCACGCCGGTGAGAGCGGGCCCATTGCGGTTCAAATTGCGGGGACCGACGCCCAGATGATGGCCGATGCCGCGGTGTACAACATTGACCGTGGCGCACAAATTATTGATATCAACATGGGGTGCCCCGCAAAAAAGGTGTGCAACAAGTGGGCCGGTTCTGCGTTGATGCAAGACGAGACCTTGGCGATCGCCATTGTCGAAGCGGTGGTGAACGCCTGCGCCTCTAAGGATGTCCCGGTGACATTAAAGATGCGGACGGGTTGGGCGGCGCATGCGAAGAATGCCACGCGGTTGGCGCTGGCGGCGGAGCAAGTGGGGGTGCAGATGTTGACGATTCACGGTCGCACGCGCGAGCAAGGCTATAAGGGTTTTGCAGAGCATGAGACGGTGGCGGACATTAAGTCGCGGGTGCGTATTCCCGTGGTGGCCAATGGGGATATTGCATCGCCCGAGGCGGCGCAACGTGTGTTGCAAGCCACGGGGGCCGATGCGGTGATGGTGGGACGCGCCGCGCAAGGGCGCCCATGGATATTTAGTGAGATCGCTCATTTTTTAGCCACCGGACGCCACGCGCCAGCGCCCAGCGCTGTGGATATGCGGGCGTGGATGGTGGAGCACCTGCACGCGCACTACGCGCTTTACGGCGAATTTACAGGCGTTCGGTCTGCGCGCAAGCACCTTGGTTGGTATGCCCAACACTTGCCCATGGGTGAGCTTTTGCGTCAGCGCATCAATGCCTTAACCGATTGCGCGGAGCAGTTGGCTGCAGTCGAGGCGTATTTCGCAGCGTGGGACAGTGATGATCTGGCCGCGCTTGGTCGGGCATGGCAACCGACACAGATACCGGGCAGCGCGCAGAGCCAGTCTGTGCGAGAGATGCCTGTCGACATGACATTGGCCCCCCTTCATTGAGCGTTATATGAGCCGTAAAGACATTGAAAAGGGCGTGCGTGAAAGCATGCAAACCTACTTCCAAGACCTCGCCGGTAGCGAGCCACATGGCCTGTACGACATGATGGTTGATGTTGTGGAGAAGCCCTTGCTGGAGGTGGTGATGGCGCAAGCAGGCAATAACCAGTCTCGCGCGGCGCAGTGGCTTGGTCTCAATCGCAACACCTTGCGCAAAAAATTACTTCACCACAAGTTACTCAGTTAACGCTGCAAACGCGGCGGCCTAACTCGTCATTTCCCCCTTTATTTTTCACGACTACCAAGCACCATGAACGCACTCTTATCTGTATCCGACAAAACCGGCATTGTGGCCCTTGCGCGCGCGCTCCACGCCCAAGGCATTGGCCTGCTGTCTACTGGCGGCACGGCCAAGCTGTTGGCGGAAGAGGGCCTGCCCGTTACCGAGGTGGCCGATATGACCGGCTTTCCAGAAATGCTCGATGGTCGCGTCAAAACCTTGCACCCCAAGGTGCACGGCGGCTTGTTGGCTAGACGTGACGTGCCAGCGCACATGGCGGCGTTGGCCGCTCACGGGATCGATACCATTGACGTGTTGGTTGTGAACCTGTACCCCTTTGAGGCGACGGTGGCCAAAGCGGGTTGCACCTTGGAAGAGGCCATTGAGAACATCGATATTGGCGGCCCCGCGATGGTGCGTAGTGCTGCCAAAAACTGGAAGGACGTCGCGGTTTTAACGGATGCCAGCCAATACGAGACCGTCATTGCCGAGCTCGCCGCTAACGGCGCGGTGTCTACCCCGACGAAGTTTGCGCTGTCCGTGGCGGCGTTTAACCGCATCAGCAATTACGATGCGGCGATCAGCGACTACCTGTCGGCGTATCAGTTGGAGAGCGATACCTTACAAGCGTTCCCTGCACAGGCGAACGGACGTTTTGTGAAGTTGCAAGACCTGCGTTACGGCGAGAATCCGCACCAATCAGCAGCGTTTTACCGTGACCTACACCCCGCGCCCGGCTCGCTGGTAACGGCGAAACAGTTGCAAGGTAAGGAGCTGTCCTATAACAACATCGCCGATGCGGATGCGGCATGGGAGTGCGTGAAAAGCTTTGACGTGCCCGCCTGTGTGATCGTGAAGCACGCCAACCCCTGCGGTGTGGCGTTGGCCGAGGATGCGTTGGGCGCCTATACCAAGGCGTTTCAAACCGACCCCACATCGGCCTTTGGCGGCATCATCGCGCTCAACGTTGTGGTGGATGAAGCGGCTGCCAAGGCCATTAGCCAGCAGTTTGTCGAGGTGCTGATGGCGCCCGCTTATACCGAGGGTGCCTTGGCGGTATTTCAAGCCAAAGCCAATGTGCGCGTTTTGCAAATTACGCTGCCTGCGGCGGGTGGACAGACGGCGTGGGAGCGTGGGCGCAACGTGCAAGACATAAAGCGCGTGGGGTCTGGTTTGTTGATTCAAACGGCAGACAACCATGACCTGAGTTTGGCCGACCTCAAAGTGGTGTCCAAAGTGCAGCCGACCGAGGCGCAGTTGCAAGACCTCTTGTTTGCGTGGAAGGTGGCCACGTATGTGAAGTCGAACGCGATTGTTTTCTGTAAAGACCGCATGACCGTCGGCGTTGGTGCGGGGCAAATGAGCCGTTTAGATTCAGCGCGAATCGCGCGTATCAAGGCCGACCATGCCGGTTTGTCATTGGCGCAGTCGGTGGTCGCTAGTGATGCGTTCTTCCCTTTCCGAGACGGTCTCGATGTGGTGGTGGAGGCGGGCGCGACTGCGGTTATTCATCCCGGTGGTTCCATGCGTGATCAAGAGGTGATTGATGCGGCGGATGAGCATGGCGTCGCGATGGTGTTTACGGGCGTGCGCCACTTCCGTCACTAAGCCGTTGCGGGTGTTGCTTGCGTGGCCATGTTGACCTGGTTGGATATCTCGCAGACGGCGAGCGATGACGACTGGGTGACCTTAGAGGTCTGCGCGTCTGTGACCCGTGCTGACCAGCATCGCGTCGATGCTGCCGTCTGTGAGTTGCTTGGTTATTTGTACGCGCGCTGTGGCCGTCCCAGCGAAGACCCCGACGTGCCGCCCGGCCCACAGTCGTGGCTGATCGATGTGCAGGCGTATGCCGAGTCGGCAGCCAAAGCGCCGCTGGCCGTCGCCTTGGATTGGCGCGACGACGCCACGGTGTCTCTGCAATGGGTCACAGCGGGAGCCGCTGACGCGACCACGGAAGACACCCGGCGAACCCTTCTCATTAGTTTGGGCTTGTCACCCGCGTTAGCGTTCGCTTGCGATGAGGCATTCGAACTGGGGCTCTAGCTGACGCCCCCTAACGCGGTGTATGCCCCGCTCGTGGGACTACAGGGTTGCAAATGTCCGCTTTGCCGCGGCGATGGTGTCGTCAATGTCTTGCGCGGTGTGCGCGGCGCTCACAAAGCCAGCCTCAAATAGCGCGGGCGCAAAGTAAACACCTTGGTCCAACATGCCGTGGAAGAAGCGGTTAAACACCGCGCCGTCTGTGGTCATGACCTTGGCGTAGTTTTGTGGCAACTCAGGGAAGAAGAAGAAGCCAAACATGCCCCCTTCGCTGTCGCCACAAAACGGGATACCCGCTTCCTTGGCTGCGGCGGTCATGCCGCTGACGAGTTGTTGGGTGTGTTGATTCAGTTGGGTGAAAAAGCCGTCCTTTTGAATCTCTTTTAAGGTTGCCAAACCGCAGGCGGTGGCGACGGGGTTCCCTGACAAGGTGCCCGCTTGGTAGACCGCGCCAAGTGGTGCGAGGTGGGACATGACTTCGCGCTTACCGCCGAACGCGGCTAACGGCATGCCGCCGCCAATGACTTTGCCCATCACGGTCATGTCAGGCTCAAAGCCCGGAATTTCTTTGGCGTACAAGCTCTGAGCGCTTCCCAGTGCCACGCGGAAACCACACATCACTTCATCAAATGCGAGTAGCGCTCCGTGGGCAGTGCAGAGTTCGCGACAGCGTTTTACAAATGGCACGCTGGCCCGCACGAAGTTCATGTTGCCAGCAATGGGCTCCATCATCAAACAGGCGACTTCATCGCCGTGTTCCTTAAAGGCGGCCTCTAGCGCTTCCACGTCATTGAAGGGCAGTACTAAAGTGTGTTGCACAACCTCTGGCGGGACGCCTGCGCTGGTGGGGTTACCAAACGTGGCGAGGCCAGAGCCGGCCTTAACCAACAGGGCATCGGCGTGGCCGTGGTAGCAGCCTTCAAACTTAATGATTTTGCTGCGTCCCGTGGCGCCCCGAGCCAGTCGAATGGCGCTCATGCCGGCCTCGGTGCCTGAGCTGACCAGTCTCACCATTTCAATGGATGGAACCAGCTTGATGATTTCTTCGGCCAGTTCTATTTCGCGTTCAGTCGGTGCACCAAATGACAGCCCTTGCTCTGCAGCGCTCAGCACCGCGGCGTGTACGGCGGGGTGGCGGTGCCCCAAGATCATCGGGCCCCAAGAGCCAATGTAGTCAATGTAGCGCTGATCTTCTGCGTCCCAAAAATAGGCGCCATCGCCCCGCGTGATGAAGCGGGGTGTTCCGCCGACGGCTTTGAAGGCGCGTACGGGTGAGTTAACCCCACCCGGAATGGCTAGCTTGGCGCGTGTAAATAATTGGTCGTTTTTGTTCATGATGTGTTTCCGGTTACGTTGCACGGTTCAGTGTTTGGTGTCGTCTAGCGGGAAGTCGCCTAACGTGTGGTGACCGACATCCAGCGTCGGTGTGTCGGGGGCGTCGGTATCCTCGGTATCGTCTATGCCGTCATCTTCGCCGCGTCCCCAAAACAAGCGGTCGGGTAAGGCGTGTCCCATGCCGGGTGCAAAGCCTGCATCCAGACTCTGGTCGAGATAGGTCAGCGCTTCTGCGCAGGCGGACTGCAAGTCTTCGCCTGCACCCAGCAGGGCCGTGAGGGCGGCTGACAGGGTTTCACCAGCGCCGGTGAAGGTGGTGTCAAACCGCTCGAAGCGTGCGGTGGCCAACACGGTCTCAGGGGACGCTAGGTGGTTTTCTAAGAATTGCTCAGGTGCATTTAACCCGGTGACCAAGGTGTAACTCACTCCGTGTAGCTGCGCGGCGCGAGCTACGTCGCGCGGTGTGGGGGGCTTTTCGCTCGCCCAGTCGGGTAATAACCAGCGACACAAGGTGCTGTAGTTGCCCACGAGCACGGCGGTTTGCGGGAGCATTAATTCGGTGAATGCGTCTAAGTAGGCATCTAGAGCGATATCGTCCATCCACGTCAAACTGGGCATATA
>Ga0206131_10007157_pt1 | contig 11253 bp, 6 predicted proteins | sample Helgoland_Spring_FD_148636 | JGI IMG/M metagenome (GOLD analysis project Ga0206131, IMG submission 148636) | Pelagic subsurface seawater microbial communities from Kabeltonne, Helgoland, North Sea - Helgoland_Spring_Bloom_20160517_1 | ecosystem: Environmental > Aquatic > Marine > Epipelagic ... | reverse complement strand
TTCCATATATTATTAAGGCTATACCTGAGTATTCTATTCTGATTATAGGTTTGAATAATGGATTGATCCATATAATAGACTTACATCAAAAGACAGAAGTCACTTGCTTAAAACATCACGAATCCGCGATTTTTTCAATAGAATTTAATTCAGATAAAGGGCATGTTTATTTCGGGGATAAGGATGGGAATATATCTACTTGGGATGTCAAAAACTGGGAAAATCTCTTTTTTTTTAATTTAAATTGTGGTAAGATTCGTGATTTAAAATATGTGATTGCTCAAAAGCAATTATTGGTGGCCAAATATAATGGTGATATTGGTGTTTATGAAACCGAGTTTTATAATGAAATCAAATCAATAGTTGCCCATAAAAATGGTGTGTCTGCCTTAGCTTATTCTGCAATTAACCATGAAATAATTTCAGGTGGGAAGGATGCACATATATGTTGTTTTAATCTTGAAGGTGAGCAAATAAAATCTGTTCCAGCTCACAACTATGTGATTTATGGCCTGCACACTTTTAACGAAGCAATTAATCTGTCTTGTAGTCGAGATGGAAGCATCAAAGTATGGGATCGTGGATTTTCAAAAGTACTTCAAAAAATCGAGCACAAAAATATTGGGCATAAGCATTCCGTTAATCAGATGATAATCCTTAATAACGATTGTTTTGCCTCGTGCAGCGATGATAATTCTATCAAAATTTATAAGCTTAATTAAAGCTTTTAGGGTTTAATATAATCCAGTTTTAGTTTTCCTGTCATCTTATATATATCGAGATATGTGTTGATTTTGGATAGCTCAAAATCATAGAGTTGTAGAGATTGATTCTCATAATTATTTTTAAAACTAACCAGCTCAACAGAATTCAATGAACCCAGATCAAATCTTTTTTGCGCAATAAACCATGCTTGTTTTGCATAGGTAAGATTGAGCTCTGAAAGCGCAACAAGATCTGCATTGTTTTTATAAATGTTAATCAATGTCGCGAGATTACTTTCTAAGGACGTTTTGAGTTGGTTATAGCTCATATTCGCAATGGATTCTTGAATTTTAGAGGCTTGAACAGCGCGTTTGTACTTCCAATTGTTAAAGAGATTGTATCGTAAATTTAAACCACCATTATACATTAGAACCTCAGTGCTTACTTTGAGACTTTCATCGTTCAAGTCTCTAAACCAACTTCTTGCTGGAGTAACACCTGCTTGCAGTCCTAAAGTAGGGTATAGAAAAGATTGTTGAAAAGCAGTGTTTGTCCTTTGAAGCTCTATGGCGAGGTATTGATTTTTTAAATCTTGGTTCGTATTAGGCAATGATGACAGCGCTTGTTTAAAATCAATAATTGGAAAATCCACCCAAAGACCATCACTAAGAATCGGGGGGGCTAATGGATCAAATTTAACATTCATTAGTAAGCATAAATTTCTCAGACTATTCTCATGAGAAGTGTTTTGAATTTTTTCATTGATACTATCGGTAAAGTATAAGTTTTTGAATTGTAATTCTTCTAGTGAAGATGCGGTCCCAATAGTTCTTTTGACATCATAAAATTTAAAACGATTCAAGGAGTTTTCTTTAATTTGATTTAGTATTTTGAGCTTATCTCCTTGGGCAACAGCTTGATAGTAAGCTTTTAGGACGTCTAATACCGTTGATTCCATGACTGACAATGCATTCCCATTGCTTTGAGCCTCAAGTTGCTCTAATCGTTGCTTGGAAATCCTAACAGCCATACCGCTAAATAGATTCATGTTCAGAGAAAGATTAGGGGAGAGGTTGGTTGACAGAATCACACCTGGCGTAAAGGTAAATGGGTTATTTGTGTTGTCTTGAATACTTGTGTTTAGTCCTACATTTAAATCAACCGTAGGAAATAAGCCAGCCTCACTCCATTTATTATTTTTTTTAGAAATCTCTTTTTGAGCTTCACCTATTTGAACGGAATAATTATTTGTAAGAGCAATAACAACAGCCTCCTTTGCTGAAAGTGAATCTATATTCTGCGCATGACACAAGGTTAAAGATGCACCTAGAAGTGAGATAAGGGTCAGTCTAAGCATCATCGTTAAGTTTATTTTTTAGTTTGAATACAGGTTCTGCCTGTAATGCTGAAATTTTTTCTCCAGAAATAAGAAATTTACCAATTCTTGCGCGGTCATTCCAAAGAAGAATTGCCGAAGGATAAAAGAATAAAATAAATACAGTGCCAAACAAAACCCCAAACGCAATCGAAGTCGCCATGGGAATGAGGAATTGCGCCTGCATGCTCGTTTCGGATATCATTGGTAGCAATCCAGCTACAGTGGTTAAAGAGGTCAAGAGTATAGGTCTAAACCTCGATGCTGCTGCTGCAATAGCTGCAGACCTTGTAGAAGCACCTTCAAGTAATAGACCATTATAGCGGTCAAGAAATACAATCGCATCATTTACGAGCACACCAATTAACGCAATCATTCCGAAAACCGACAAAATTGAAACTGGAATACCTACAAGACCATGTCCAATAATAGAACCTGCAATTCCCGATGGGATTACCAACATTATTAAAAATGCTTGTGATAAACTATTGAAGTGAAGCATTAAAATCACAAACATTAGAAATACAAGAACGAGTGTCACATATTGCATTGAGTTGCTTGTCTTTTGACTTCTTTCAAACTGTCCAAGTTTTAATGCTTGAACATTTGGGTATAAGGATGTGATTTTTGGAATAACACCATCAAATATTTCTGTGTTTATTGTTGCCACCTCCTCAGGATCAATTGTTTCAGCATCTATCTTAACGATTCTTTGTCCATTTCTTCTTTTCAGGCTTTCTGGTGCGCGTCCCATCGTATAGTCACATATTTCTCTTAAGGGGATTTTCATGCCTTGGGCATTTTTAATTTTCATTTCAAATAAGTCAAAAGTGCTGTTTCGATCTTCAAGAGGGTATCTTACCCAAATTTTAACTTCATCAGTCCCCATGATTACTCTTTGTGCTTCTTGCCCAAAAAAGCCTTGTCTTATTTGGGTTAAAACCTCGTTTTTCGAGATGCCAAAAAGTTCGGCTTGTGCTTTCATTTTTAATTGAATCTCATTTCTACCGGGTGGCAAATTGTCTTTAATGTTGATGACACCTTTCATTTGATTCAATTCTTTCTTGATACCATCTCTAGCACTCATTAATGCCCGATCATCATTGGATGTTAGTCCAATTTCAATTTCTTTACCAAAACGATTGAAACCTCCAACGTATAGATTCTCAGCAATCTTACCTTGGTCCAATGCATTGATCCTTTTGTTGATTCTATTCATCAAGGTATCAAGTGGAGTTTTCGAATCTTCGGCATTTACAAAAACACTAATCCCACCTGTGTGATTTCCAAATTGACCTATGTTTTGTGTAAAACCAATAGTGCTCGTATAATAAGTCATGATTTCATCACCAGTCTCCTGCTTCACACGATTGTTCTCTTCTAGTAAAATCAAGGTAGCTTCTTCTATAAATTTCTCTGTTTGTTTCTCATTGGTACCTGGAGTGTATGCAACCTCAATCGTAAAGAAATCCGGTTGTATATTTGGGAAGAAGGTCGAAGAAAGTGTCCCGTTAATAAGCATAGATACCACAAATACAGTAAAGAATAAAGGGACGAAAAATGTCAAGCGATACCAGCTTCTTTTCTTTCCAACAAGAAGACTAACCGATTCTGTGAATATGGAGTCTCGAATCCATCTGATGAAGCTATCAGCAGCTGATCTTATGCTTTTCTCAATAGGAGATTTAGAAAATCCAGCGTAAGCCAGATAAAGACCAAATAAAAATAAACTTAATGGAAATAGTAGGGTGTCCCAGGTGCCATTTGAGGGATATAAATAATAACCTGTAACAAATGATATAATACCGAGTATCAATATCAGCAATCCAAGGCCAACCGAGTAAGAGCTTACTTTTTGTTCTTGAAGTACGCTTTTTTTCGACAGGTGAGAGGGTAGGGTAATGATTCCTTCAAGAATAGAAAAAATCAAACAAGCAATCGTTACAAATGCCATTTCCCGCATCATTTCAAGACCTTCTACAAAAAACAATACAGAAAAGGCAACAATTGTTGTAATAACAGAGGAACAAACAGAAGGAAGCACCTCCATAGTCCCATCAATCGCTGCTTGCTTGGGAGATTTTCCTTTTTCAAAATGTGCATAAATATTTTCTGCGATTACAATGCCATCATCAACTAAAATCCCAACTACCAAAATCATTCCGAACAAAGAAATCATATTTATTGTGATTCCATAAAATGTACCCAAAATGAACATTCCTAGAAAAGAAAAAGGAATACCAAAAGCAACCCAGCTAGAAAGTTTGATATTTAAGAATAGACCCAGGAATACGAGCACGAGAATAAGTCCTGTAACTCCATTTTTCGTAAGTAGTTCGATACGCCCCTCTAAGAGTTCGTTGAATTCGAAATAAATATCAAATTGAAATTCAGGATTGTTTTTATTGAAACTCTTTTGATAATCGTGTAATGTGCTTGATATTTTTTGAATGTCTTGGTTGGCAGTCTTTTCAATTTGAAATGATACTGCAGGTAGTCCGTTAAATGAGGACTTCTGTGAGTTTTCAGAATAACCTAAAATAACATCCGCGACATCACCAATACGGACTTTTTCACCAGTTTTAGAAGTTCTTAGCAATATATTTGAAATCTCTTCTGCTGTTAATACTCGATTGTTAGACCGGATATTCATTTCTTGAGCATTGCCTCGGATTTGTCCAGTTGTTATGTTTAAATTCTGAGCTGCTACTGCCGCTGATATTTCTTGAAAAGAGGTGTTGTATCGCACCAAATCATTTTCTCGAATATTGATGGACAGTTCCTTTGTAGGAAAGCCCATTTTAACAATTTCAGTAATATTTTTAGTATTCAAAAGATCCTGTTCGACTTTAGTGGCAAGATCAACAAGCTCAATGTTTGAAATTTGTTTATTTCTTGCAGAAATACCAATGAACGCAACAACGCTGCCCATTCCTCCAGAGGTAATCTTTTTTAGAATAGGTTTTTCAGCTCCAGCAGGAAAAGAATTAATAGAGTTGATTGCATTCTCAACATCACTTAACAATTGGTCCATATTGGCATCCTGGTATGCTTTGATTTTAACAGATGCAGAGTTTTCAGAGGAAGTAGAATTGATTTCTTCAATTGCTGAAAGTCCCTTAATGGCTTGTTCAATTTTAATCGTTACACCTTCCTCCATCTCAGTAGGTGATGCACCAGGGTAGAAGACAGTGGCAATAATGGTTTGAGGTTCTAATTCTGGGAAGAATGATTTTTTGGTTTGAAACAAAGAAAATATCCCAAATATGATAATAACGGCAATAAATGCATTTCCCCAAACAGGTCTATTTACAAAAAAGGTGATTAGCTTTCTCATTATTGTTGGGTAATTCCTATGTATTTTTTGATTTCTTTTGAAGGCACAATATATTCAATAACTAAAGTGTCATTATCTTTTAAACCTTCTACAAATAAGGAATCTTGCTTTTGGCTAATAACTTTGATTTCTTGTAGCTCTAGTTGATGGTTTTTCAAGATGTAAACATTGTTTTCTTTTGCAGCATTTGCTGGAATAACAGCAACAGATTCAGAAATCAAATTGTCAATCGTTGCCGTAACATATTGTCCCGAAAGTAATGTTCTATTTGGGTAGGGAGTAATAGAATAATATGCATCAATAGACTGGGTGTTGGTATTTATTTTTCCTTGTGACCGCAAAAGTTTACCTTCTGCGACAGTTTCTCCTTTAGCATTTTCAAAAAACACCTTTCCGGATTTTTTAAATTTCTCAAAGACATCAATAGGAATTGGAAGTTTAACTTCCATATTTTCACGATTAAATATTCTTGCAATTCTGCTTCCTGGGTTTATTATTGAACCCGGTTCTATGTATACTTCGCTCACCAAACCTGTAAAAGGAGCTAGATAAATATATTTTGAGATTTTTTCTTCTAAACCTTTTATGCTCCAATATTCACCGAAGATTCCTTTAGAATTTATAAAAAGAGATTCTTTTTTATTAGAAAAAGAAGGCAAGCTCGGAAGAAATCCACTAGGCTTTATCCCCTCTAAAAACAAATTCCATTTCTCATATTCTGACGGGAAATCAATAGAAATATCTGGTAAGATGGCGATGATGAGATTGGTTAATTGTGCTTTTCTTGCATTTAGGGAATAAAACATCTCTTCAGAACTTACTTTATATAAAAGGTCATTTTTTTTAAAACGGGTTCCCGGTTTTAGTATCATATCACCTTTTTGGAGCCTCCCTTGAACTTCAAATGCGACATCTAGCTCTGTAAAAGGTAGGATTTGACCATAAGAACTGAGCGTTAGCGAACGTTTTTGATTTAATATGTTTTTAACTGAAATATATTTTTGTGTTTCAATACCCTTTTTTTCCTTTGTCTCATCTTTTTTATTCGATAGCACAATAGTATACAAGGTGCCAGAGATTACAAGCAGAGCAGTAAATAATATAATTTGACTTTTTTTCATTGAAGATGGCTAAGGTTTAGCATTTAGCGTGTCAAATGTAGTCAATGAATAAATTACTTGCAATATTAAACTTAGCTTGTTTTAGGAATGTATTTTGTATTCAAAAATATTTACTTACCCTAAGTAAGTTTAAAGCAACTACAATATCAAACTAGAGTCATAAATATAATAAAGCGAATTAAAGTCGAAACATTTGATTTTAAGCGTCATTTTATTTTTTAGTTGATATAAATTGCAGTCGCAACTCTGTGTCAATGTTTGATTTATTAATATGATAAAAAGATATTAACTTATCTTTGGTTGAATTCGAATATTTATGAAAGTATTACAGGTCTTATTTATCCTCTTGCCGTCCTTCATTTGGTCACAGTTTCAATTTGTTACGTCGGATTCTTTAGCGGTAATTTCAAATAATATTGAATTGTCTATGCCATGGGCAGGGGGGCTAAACTACCCACAGTTTTCTTCGATAGACTATGATTTTGATGGGGATTTAGATTTACTCGTTTTTGATCGCAGCAACAATCAAATTAAGGTTTTTGAACAACAGTTTAATAGTGCTGGCTCCTTTTATAAATTTGACCCTAATGGTTCCTCATTATTCCCTCCAGATTTGCGTTATAGATTATTTGCTATTGATTATGACGGCGATGGCAGAAAAGATTTATTTGCATACGGAATAGGTGGTATTAAGGTCTACAGGAATACTGGTGATAATACTAATGGTCTTTCTTGGGAAGTTGCTAAGGATTTACTCTTCTCCGATAATTGGGGTGAATTACTGGCTTTATATGTAAGTTCAAGTGACATTCCTGCAATCATTGATGTCGATTTTGATGGTGATATTGATGTGCTTACCTTTCATATTGGTGGAGAATACCTTAGGTATCATAAAAATATGAGTAGAGAACTTTACGGACATTCTGATTCTTTGGTTTTTGAATTAAAAAATGAATGTTGGGGAACGTTTAGAGAGGATGTAAGTACCAATTCAGTTTTTTTAAATGATCAAACAACACCATGCACAACAGGCAATGTTGGCAATCCTGAATTTCCTCAGTATGCGTCGAAAAAAATAGACGAGACCAAAGCCCATTCTGGATCTACCATCCTCGCATTAGATATAGATGGATCTGGTGTAATGGACCTTGTTTTAGGAGATGTTGCTTTTCCAAATTTAAACTTAATGATTAATGGAGGTAGCGATGTAAACCAAAATTCCGCTATGATTTCAACAGATCCGCTTTTCCCGTCGAATAGTTTGCCCGCAGATATGCAACTCTTTCCGGCTTCTTATCATTTGGATGTCGATTTCGATGGTATTAAGGATTTGATTGTTGCTCCAAATGCAAAGAATATATCTGAAAATGAAAAAAGTGTGCATTTTTATAAAAATACTGGAACGAACGATGTATCCAATTTTGTTTTTCAGCAAAAGGATTTTCTTCAAGTAGATATGATTGAACATGGTACAGGTTCCATACCTGTTTTAAGTGATGTCGATGGGGATGGACTTATTGATTTAATGGTAGCAAATATCTTTTCATATAAAGACGTTCTGGATAAAGAGTCTAAAATCGCCTATTATAAAAATACTGGTTCTGCTGCAAATCCTCAATTCACATTAATTGATACTGACTTTCAAAACTTAAGTGATTTAGAGCTCGGGTTAAGAATGTATCCCGCTTTTGGAGATCTTAATGGTGATGGGAGAATTGATATGATTCTTGGTCTTGAGGATGGTACACTTTCTTATTTTATTAATAATTCCTCCGGCATTTCACCTTCTTATGCAACTCCTATTCCAAATTTGAAAGATGTGAATAATACGCTTATTCAAAATGGTTTATACGCTGCGCCTCAGCTTTTTGATCTTAACAAAGATGGATTATTAGATTTAATCATAGGTGTTAAGACCGGAGAGCTTATATATTATCAAAATATAGGATCTGCAGCAGAACCCTCTTTTGAGTTGATAACAACGCTTCTGGGCGGGGTTGATGTTGCTTCTACAACGCCCAATGGCTATCCAGCACCTTGTTTTTTTAATCAGAATGATACAACATATGCTATGATTGGAAATGTAGATGGCACATTATTGTTTGTTAGCGGCATAGATGGTCATATTAATGATGGAGATTTATTTGAAATGATTCAGGAGAATTATCTTGAAGTCAATGTTGGTGGATATACAGCACCTACTATTGCTGATTTAAATGGAGATGGTTTATTGCAATTAATTATCGGTCAGGATTTGGGCGGTTTGTATTACATGAAGGATGATCCAAATAGTAGTGTTGGCATTGACGAGCCTTTTCAAAAAGAAGTTTCTGTATGGCCAAACCCTTCTAAAGAAGAATTAAGTATTGAATTCACGGATTATTATGGCGAAGTTTCAGCTGATGTACTTAATTTAATGGGGGATATTGTAAAGAAATTAGAAATTAAGACGAAACTTAGTGTCTTTAATGTCTCTGAACTCAAGCCTGGAGTTTATTACTTGAAATTTTCTAATCGTTCTTCCACAGTAAAATTCATAAAGCTTTAAATTTACCTGATATAGAAGCTTAGTATTTCTTCTCCCATGAGTCTTGCTTTGAGTTGATCTCCAATTTTAACTGGACCAACACCAGAAGGAGTACCAGTAAAAATTAAGTCTCCCTTTTTCAACGTGATAAATTTGGATACATGAGCAATGATTTGATCAAATGAAAATATCATTTGATCACTTAATCCTTTTTGAACTATGTCTCCATTATGTTCCAGTTCAAAAGAGATGTTTTTCGATACATTCTTGAAATTTATCCATTGTTTCGATAATGGCGCGCTTTGATCAAAGCTCTTAGCAATTTCCCAGGGGAGACCATTTTCTTTACATTTTTTTTGAAGATCTCTGGCTGTAAAATCAATACCAAGAGTGAAAGAAGAATAGTAAGTGTGCGCAAATTTCTCTTGTATATTTTTACCTACTTTATCAATTTTTATAACAATCTCACATTCATAATGAAGATCGGAGGTGAATTTCGGATAAAAAAAATCTCGTGTTCTCAAAAGAGCCGTTTCCGGTTTCATGAAAAATATAGGCGTGTCTGGCACCGGTGCCGACATTTCTTTTGCATGATCCGCGTAATTTCTACCAATGCAAATAATTTTCATTTTTTAAACTTGTTTTGAAGCGCGTTCAGTTTTTCGTCTAATGAAGCATGCTCTTTTTCTCTGTTTCTTTCTTTTATGGTCTCCATTGACTTTCTTAGAATAGATTTAGTGTACAAGGGGAAATCCGCCTCAAGCATCCATCCATAATAACCTGGCTCAGTTTTCGCGATGTTTTCAATTGTTTTTCCCTTATGCTTACCAAAATTATAAACAACTTCATCATTTTCGTTCATGGCAATACGCCCTGCCATATCAAGTATTTTATGATTTCCAGCTCTAGATAAATCCGCAAGTGCTTTAACATTTGTGTTTAATTCGTACTTTTCTATTTGCTTTTCTAGGACTTCCCAAGTAGCAATAGTATCATACATGGCGTCATGGGCGTTTTCCAATGTTTTTCCACAATAGAATTTATAGGCAGCGACAAGCGTGCGTTGTTCCATTTTATGAAAAATATTTTGAACATCGATGAAGGCACGTTGAGATAAATCAAATTTAGCATCAACACGCAGGAATTCTTCAGCAAGTACGGGTATATCAAACTTATTCGAATTAAAACCGGCAAGATCTGAGTCTCCAATAAATGTGATGATTTCTGGAGCAAGTTGTTTAAAAGTTGGTGCTTGTAATGCACGCTCATTCGTAATACCGTGTATGTCAATTACTTCTTGAGGGATAGGCATTTCCGGGTTAACAACGAGATTTAAATCCTTTTTCGATCCATCGGGAAGAATTTTTATAATTGCAATTTGTACTATGCGATCCTTAGTGATCTGGAGTCCTGTAGTCTCTAAATCAAAAACACACAATGGTTTTTTAAGAGAAATATTCATTGTATTGATGCTTCCTATATTAAGGAGTAATTATGAACGCCGTTCTTCTGTTTAATTGATGTTCTTCTTTTGAGCATTTAGAACATCGACAATTGTTGATAGGAGAATTCTCTCCATATCCTTGAGAAGATATTCTATTAGAATTTGTTATTCTTTCAGCAATATAATCTGCTGCTGACTTCGCTCTTTTTTTGGATAGTCTAAGGTTGTAGGATGAAGAACCTCTGCAATCCGTATGTGAGCCTAGTTCAATTTTCACCTCAGGGTTCTCATTCATCACTTTAACAATTTTGTCAAGCTCTACTTTTGCATCTTCTCTAATATCATATTTATCAAAGTTGTAATAAATCATGAATGGACCAAGGTCTGTTCCAATTTCTTTTTTATCCAGCATGTACGATAATGAAATTAAAGAATCTGTCGCAAGAGCAGTTTTTAAGTCAAAACTCGCTAATAAATATCCTTCGGCACTAACTGTAACTGTATAGTCTAGCTCGTATCCAAATGATTTAAATTTTACCAGATCAGAAATGAATGCTCCAAGTGAATCTGTCACGAGGACCTCAGTATCAACTCCATTCGAAGCAAAAGTAACGGTTGCATTTGGTATCATTTCACCTGTTTTTCGATCAGCAACAATTCCCTCAAGATTGTATTCAAAAAATGGAATGATCACTTCGTTTTCTTCGTCGAGAAGTACGCGCTTATATATTTCTTGATACGCAA
>Ga0206131_10007154_pt1 | contig 11255 bp, 8 predicted proteins | sample Helgoland_Spring_FD_148636 | JGI IMG/M metagenome (GOLD analysis project Ga0206131, IMG submission 148636) | Pelagic subsurface seawater microbial communities from Kabeltonne, Helgoland, North Sea - Helgoland_Spring_Bloom_20160517_1 | ecosystem: Environmental > Aquatic > Marine > Epipelagic ... | reverse complement strand
ATTTCGCTAAGCCCTTGATTATAATGGTGAGCCGTGATGGGTTCGAACCATCGACCTACTGATTAAAAGTCAGTTGCTCTACCAACTGAGCTAACGGCCCACTAAGCGGCCTACTTAAAAACACCGCGAGGTGTGGTCAACCCCGAAAACAAAGAAAAACTCGCAATCTATGGATTCATTGCTCTGAGCGAGATATATCCTCGCTCATGAACAAATCGCTTACCCCTAACTGGCCATTTTTAAAAATGCACGGTCTTGGAAATGACTTTGTGATCCTAGATTGGCGCAAGGCCGCTTTAGATTTGCCTGCCACATTGATTACCGGTTTGGCCGACCGCCATCGTGGCGTAGGCTTTGACCAGCTCGCCGTCATAGAAAGCGGCACTGGCGATGCCCATTTAAGGTTTTTCAACGCCGATGGCTCGGTTTCGGCAGCCTGCGGCAACGCCACCCGCTGCATCGCCCGATATTTGATGGATGAGCTTGAAAAATCCAGCTTGCATCTCACAACGGATCGCGGCGCCTTGCGCGCGGAAACATCCCCCGATGGTTCTGTATCGATCAATATGGGGCAGCCGCTGCTCACATGGCAGGATATTCCGCTTTCTGAAGCGATGGAGACGCTTGTTTTGCCGATCAAAGGAGATCCAAGCGCGACAGGTATGGGCAATCCCCATTGTACCTTTTTTGTGCCGGATATCGCCGCAATCAACCTAGAAGCGGATGCAGCACCGATTGAACATCATCCACTTTTCCCCGAGCGCACGAATGTGCAATTTGCGCAGGTGATTGGCAAAGATCACATCCGAATGCGCGTCTGGGAACGCGGCGTTGGGGTAACGCTTGCCTCAGGCTCTTCGTCTTGCGCCACAGCCGTGGCGGCCGCGCGCCGCAGCTTGACGGGGCGCAGCGTTAAAATTGACGTTGATGGCGGCAGCTTACAGATCGATTGGCGCGAAGATGGAGTCTGGCTAACGGGGCCGACCATGCATGTCTTTTCAGGTCGTTTAACCCGTCAATTCCTGGACAGCCTGCGATGAGCCAAACGCCAAAAATCACCACATTGGGCTGCCGGTTAAACGCCTATGAATCAGAAGCAATGCGCGCCTTGGCCGAAGACGCCAACTTGGGCGATGCGGTGATTGTGAATACCTGCGCGGTCACTGCTGAGGCGGTTCGCAAATCACGTCAGGAAATACGGCGGTTGCACCGCGAAAACCCGACCTCAAAAGTAATTGTGACCGGATGCGCCGCGCAAATTGATCCAGACAGCTTTGCACAGATGCCCGAAGTAAACGCCGTTATCGGCAATAATGAAAAAATGCAGCCGGCGACATGGTCGACTATGGCGGGGGATCTGATCGGGGATACCGAAAAAGTCAAAGTCGATGACATTATGTCAGTGACCGAAACCGCGGGCCATTTGATTGATGGCTTTGCCACACGGGCAAGGGCCTATGTGCAAGTTCAAAACGGCTGTGATCACCGCTGCACGTTTTGTATCATTCCCTTTGGACGCGGCAATTCACGATCCGTACCCGCCGGCGTGGTGATCGAGCAAATCAAGCGGTTGGTGGATAAAGGCTATAATGAAGTTGTTTTAACCGGCGTTGATCTCACGAGCTGGGGGGCCGATTTACCCAGCGCCCCAAAACTGGGCGATCTGGTGATGCGCATCTTAAAGCTTGTTCCCGATTTGCCACGGTTGCGGATCAGCAGCATTGACAGCATTGAAGTGGATGAAAATCTGCTGACTGCGATCGCCACTGAATCGCGCTTAATGCCGCATTTGCATCTTAGCCTGCAACATGGCGATGATTTGATTTTAAAGCGCATGAAGCGGCGCCATCTGCGCGATGATGCCATCGCATTTTGCGAAACGGCGCGCAAACTGCGCCCCAATATCACGTTCGGCGCAGATATCATTGCGGGTTTTCCAACCGAAACCGAAGCGCATTTTGCCAATTCGCTGAAACTGGTGGAGGAATGTAATTTAACTTGGCTGCATGTTTTCCCTTATTCCAGCCGAGAGGGCACGCCAGCGGCGAAAATGCCGGCAGTGAAAGGCCCAGATATAAAACACCGCGCCGCCAAATTACGCGCGCTTGGTTCGCAAAAAGTTGCAGCACATCTCAAAGCCCAATATGGCAAAACCCATGCAATCTTAATGGAAAACCCCTCAATGGGGCGCACCGAACAATTCACCGAAGTGGTGTTTTCAACACCGCAAGCCGAAGGGTGTATTATATCCGCAAAAATCATCGGCATGCGGAACCAACAGCTGGTCGCCTGATGACCCCCAGATGCACCGCGCTCAGATGACCCTGCCCATTCTATATAGTTTTCGGCGTTGCCCCTATGCCATCCGTGCCCGGCTTGCGCTGCAGATCTCTGCCATTTCTACAGACCTGCGCGAGATCGTTTTGCGCGACAAAGCGCCCGCTTTTTTATCCATTTCGCCGAGCCAAAGCGTACCCTGCCTGCAGCATGAAAATTTTGTGATTGATGAAAGCCTCGATATTATGATTTGGGCGTTAAGGCAAAATGACCCACAGGGCTGGCTAAAAATGCCCGATGCAGGCTATGCGCTGATTGAGCAGAATGACGGAGCGTTTAAAGCCGCATTAGACCGCACAAAATACCCCAACCGCTTTCCCCAAGATGATCCGCTAAAAAATCGCCAGATCGCCAGCGAATTTTTGCAGCTCTTAAACGAGCAGCTGCAGGCAGGGTTTTTATTCGGGCCCACCGTAACTCTGGCAGATAGCGCGATATTGCCTTTCGTGCGTCAATTCGCCTTTATCAATAAACCCTGGTTCGACGCCCAGCCATGGCCCTATGTGCAACGCTGGCTAGAAGGTTTTCTAGGCTCTGATGCATTTCATCTTGTGATGCAAAAATATCCCAAATGGCAATACGGCGATCCCCCAACGCTGTTTCCAAGCCTGCAAAAGCACCACGTCTAAATAACCGGATATGGTTTAAAAAGTTTTGGTCCCAGCGGGCCGAAAAAAATAACCCAACGCGGTGTATCTACGCCTGTGGAGACGCTGACCTAATCTTGGCTGCCCAGTCAGTAGGAAAAGCGCAAATAGCGCTGGAAAAGCAGTCAGCCGAGCGCTAGCTTGCACTCAAATGAACACGTAAAGGCAAATTTACAATGCAATTGATTTTCTCGGCCGCCTCGCCCTTTGCCCGCAAAGTCTATGTATTGATCCATGAAGCCGGACTGACAGAGAAAATCGCTTTAAAAACCGTGCAAACCACGGCCTTTAACAGCGCCGCAGATTTGAAAGCAGCAAACCCGCTCGCCAAACTGCCCACTTTGATCACCGAAGATAGCGGGGCATTGTTCGATAGCCGAGTGATTTGCCGCTACTTAGATGATTTTGCAGGCAGCAATTTATATCCCAAAGAAACTTTGTGGGATGTGCTGACCCTAGAGGCCTTAGCTGATGGCATAGCAGAATCGGCCGTTTCGATGGTCTATGAACTGCGCCTGCGCGCCGCGCATGAGCAATCGCATAGCTGGATCGAAGCCCAATGGGCAAAAGTTGAGCAAGCCCTTGATGCATTAAATGCCGGGGATTTCTCTGCGCTAGATGGGCCGCTGAATATGGGGCAATTGGCGTTGGCCTGCAGCTTAGGCTATCTTGATTTCCGCCATCAGGCGCGGGCTTGGCGCGATGGGCGCGACCAATTAAGCGCCTGGCATCACCGTTTTTCACAGCGTAAATCGATGCTTGATACCCAGCCTGACGGCTAATCCAAGCCGAGAGTAAGGCGCAGGCTGCCCCCAAAGCCGATCTAACCGCGCAAACCTGCGCCCTGCGAAAATTGCAGCCGCCCTAGCCTTGCAAAGATTTGACGTTTAATGCACCTTCCTCGCGCGCTTGCATCGCCAGAGCCGCCGCATAAGAGGCCGCAGCCGTGGTGTAATAGGGGATCTTATCGAAAAGCGCGACCGCACGGATATCACGACTATCCTCCACAGCTTGCGCCCCTTCGGTTGTGTTCATCACCAAAGAAATCTCTTCGTTTTTCAGCATGTCAACGATATTCGGGCGTCCCTCATACATCTTGTTCACAACATCGCAGCTGATCTTATGCTCCGATAGGAAGGCCGCGGTGCCCCGCGTGGCGACCAAAGCGAACCCAAGCCCAACCAAGATCTGCGCTGTTTCCACCATCTGTTCGGTTTTATCAGCATCTTTGATCGACATAAACACGCGCGTGTCTTGCCCTGACTTGGGCCGTGGTAAATCCATACCAGCGCCCATCTGTGCCTTTAAAAATGCACGCGCAAAACTTTGATCCCAACCCATCACCTCACCGGTCGAGCGCATTTCGGGCCCCAAAATTGTATCTACACCGGGGAAGCGCGCAAACGGCATCACCGCTTCTTTGACGCTATACCAAGGCATATCGGGATCGGCCAAGGTCATTGGATCTGCGATCGGCACCGATTGTTCATAAGAAGCTTCGCCATAAGGCGCGCGCAGTGGAAAGTTTTCCATCGGCTCTCCCGCCATCAAACGCGCCGCAATTGAGGCAATGGCGCTATCGGTGGCTTTGGCCACAAATGGCACAGTGCGGCTGGCGCGCGGGTTAACTTCAATCAAATAAATCTCGCCATCTTTTACCGCGAATTGTATGTTCATCAGCCCCACAACACCCAGCGCCAGGGCCAAGGCCTGGGTTTGCTTTTTCAATTCCTCAATAATGTCAGAAGAAAGAGAATAGGGCGGCAAAGAACAGGCGCTATCGCCTGAATGCACGCCGGCTTCTTCGATATGCTGCATAATGCCCGCCACATGCACGGTAGTGCCGTCACAAAGCGCGTCTACATCACATTCAACAGCACCCGCCAAATAACTGTCAAGCAAGACAGGGCTATCGCCAGAGACCACGACCGCCTCTTTGATATAGCGTTCCAATTGTCCCATATCGCGCACGATTTCCATCGCCCGGCCGCCCAGCACGTAAGACGGACGGATCACCAAAGGAAACCCTAGCCCTTGGGCAATTTCAATCGCCTGTTCATTCGTGCTGGCAATGCCGTTCTTGGGTTGCTTTAGTCCCAGATCTTGCACCAGTTTTTGAAACCGCTCGCGATCTTCGGCCAAATCAATCGCATCCGGCGTGGTGCCCAAAATCGGAATTCCTTCAGCGTCCAGCGCTTTGGCCAATTTCAAAGGGGTTTGCCCGCCAAACTGCACGATCACCCCGTGCAAAGTGCCCATTTCTTGTTCAACACGCAGAATTTCCATCACATGTTCGAATGTAAGCGGCTCAAAATATAGCCGGTCTGAGGTATCATAATCAGTAGAAACCGTTTCAGGATTACAATTCACCATGATGGTTTCATAGCCCGCATCGGTCAGTGCAAAGCAAGCATGACAACAGCAGTAATCAAATTCGATTCCCTGCCCAATACGGTTTGGGCCACCGCCCAAGATTACAACTTTTGAAGCCTCGGTCGGGCGCGCTTCACATTCCACATCGCCCATCATCGGGGCTTCATAGGTGGAATACATATAAGGAGTTTGGGCTTCAAATTCAGCCGCGCAGGTATCAATCCGCTTGAACACGGCCGTCACCCCCTTAGCATGGCGCAGCTGGCGTATTGCGGTTTCGCTCTTCCCCGTCAAATGGGCAAGACGGGCATCGGTAAAGCCGAACATTTTCAACTCGCGCAGAGCCTCTGTATCTTGCGGAAGCCCATTTGTCTTCACGGCCTCTTCCATATCAACGATTTCGCGGATCCGCGCCAGAAACCAAGGGTCAAATTTGGTGACGGCAAAAATTTCATCATCGCTCAACCCATGGCGCATCGCTTGCGCAATCGTGCGCATCCGATCCGGCGTTTGCAAACTGATCGCGCGCACAACCGCAGCTTTTTCGGGTGCCCCTTCGATCTCAACCTCATCAAAACCGGTGAGACCGGTTTCCATAGACGCCAACGCTTTTTGCAACGATTCATGAATCGTGCGGCCGATTGCCATCGCTTCGCCGACAGATTTCATCGCTGTGGTCAGCGCAGGCTGCGAACCGGGAAATTTCTCAAAGGCAAAACGTGGAATTTTGGTTACAACGTAATCGATTGTCGGCTCAAAGCTTGCAGGCGTTACGCGGGTGATATCATTGTCCAGCTCGTCGAGCGTATAGCCAATCGCCAGTTTGGCGGCAATTTTTGCAATCGGAAACCCGGTTGCTTTAGAGGCCAGCGCAGACGAGCGAGACACGCGCGGGTTCATTTCAATCACCACCATGCGGCCATCTTCGGGATTGATCGCCCATTGCACGTTCGAGCCGCCAGTCTCCACCCCAATTTCGCGTAACACGGCGATCGAATGGTTCCGCATGATTTGATATTCTTTATCCGTCAACGTCAGCGCTGGCGCTACGGTGATCGAATCGCCCGTATGCACGCCCATCGGATCCACATTTTCAATCGAACAAACGATAATGGCGTTATCCGCTGTGTCGCGAACCACTTCCATTTCATATTCTTTCCAACCCAGAAGCGATTCATCCACCAAAATCTGGTTCACCGGCGAAGCATCCATGCCCGTGCGGCAATAATATTCAAAATCATCGCGGTTATAGGCCACGCCGCCGCCTGTTCCGCCCAACGTAAAGGCTGGGCGAATGATCGCGGGCAATCCGATTTCATCCAAGGCCTCATTGGCCATGCGAACGCCGGCGTTCAAATCGGTTTTACCTTCGGCATCTTTCGGCGCGGTAATAATCGTGGCTTTGGGGTTTTCGATCCCCAACCGATCCATCGCTTCGCGAAATAATTTACGATCTTCAGCCATTTCAATCGCATCACGCTTCGCGCCGATCATTTCAACGTTGAATTTTTCTAAAACGCCCATTTCCTCTAGCGCCAAAGATGTGTTCAACGCAGTTTGCCCACCCATCGTGGGCAATAACGCGTCGGGGCGTTCTTTTTCGATTATCTTAGCAACCACATCTGGGGTGATCGGTTCGATATATGTGGCATCCGCCAAGCCCGGATCCGTCATAATCGTGGCCGGATTGGAATTGACCAAAATCACCCGATACCCTTCTTCTCGCAACGCTTTACAGGCCTGCGCCCCTGAATAGTCAAATTCACAAGCTTGTCCGATAACAATAGGACCGGCTCCGATGATCATGATCGATGAAATATCGGTTCTTTTGGGCATTATAAAACCTTTGATAAAGCGGCGAAACAGCCGAGCGCTGCCAAGCAAGACGCGGCAAATTGTTGTGGGTTATAGAGATCACGCTGCAAGGTGCAAGTGCCTAGGCAAAAATACCATTATTTGCAGTAAAAGTGTCTGTCTTCTTCGGTAAACTGGTCCTATGAGGAACGTAAGAATAGCAGCGGACGTGACATGAAGATTCGGTTTGACACAGGCGATGCGCAACAACCGCGCAGTTTTGACCACCCGATCAGGGTGATTTGCGCTGCCTCCCCCTCAGCGCTGCCAAACGCGCTGGCAGCTTTGGATGCGGCGCTTTCACAAGGGCACTGGATCGCGGGCTACGCCAGCTATGAAATGGGCTATGCGCTCGAGCCGCGCCTCAACGCGGCAATGCCGGAAAAGCGGCAATGGCCTTTGCTGTGTTTTGGCGTTTACAAAGGCCCAACAGCGCGGCGACCCGTCTCAACCACAGCCCACCGGGCCGCGCAGCTTGGCGCCTTTACCCCGCAATGGCAGTTTGACGAGTATGAAAAGGCCTTTTCCACCATCCAACATTATATCGCTGCGGGGGATATTTATCAGGCCAATCTTACCTTCGGGCTAACAGCGGAATTCCAAGGATCGGTTGCGCGTTTGTTTGACGATCTCAGCGCTTACCAAGCGGTAAAACACGGCGCCTTGGTCGAACAAGAGGATGGCCGGGCGATCATATCGCGGTCTCCAGAATTATTTTTTCGCACAGACGCGTCAGGGCAGATCGAAACCCGCCCGATGAAAGGCACACAGCCGCGCGGCATCACGAAACCTGAAGACCAGAAACGGCTAAACTATCTGCAATCTGACCCGAAAAATCGCGCAGAAAACCTGATGATTGTAGACCTTCTGCGCAATGATATTTCGCGCATTTGCGAGGCAGGATCGGTGAAAGTGCCTTCGCTTTATCGCGTGGAAACCTATGCCACCGTTCATCAGATGACCTCGCAAGTTTTGGGTCAATTGCGCAAAGACCAAACACTGTCTGATATTTTCAAGGCGTTGTTTCCGTGTGGCTCTATCACCGGTGCGCCAAAATTGCGGGCGATGCAAATTTTGCGGGATTTGGAGCCCGAGCCGCGTGAAATTTATTGTGGCACGATCGGCTGGGCCGCGCCGGATGGCAGCTCTGAGTTCAACGTTGCGATCCGCAGCCTGATGATCGATAACCAAAGCGTTCAATTAAACGTTGGCGGCGGCGTGGTCTATGACAGCGATGCCGCCTCAGAATATGAGGAAGCTCTGTGGAAAGCCCGCTTCGCAACCACATTCCAAAAAACTGCCGATTGATTGAAACCCTGCGGATTGATCCGCAGCGCGGGGCGGTGGATATAAAACGGCATTTAGACCGCATGTGCCTAAGCGCGCAAAAATTGGGGTTTGTTTTTCAGCGCGGCTTCATCACCGAAAAACTTCAAACAATCAAAACCACCAAAGTCTTGCGATGCAGGCTTACCATTGACCAAGCCGGAGCCGTTGAAATAACCCAGGCGCCGCTTGCCCCCACGCAGCCCGAATGGCAGGTTGCCATCAGCGCGCAGCGGTTAACTTCCTATGATCCCTGGCTGCGCCATAAAACCACCCAACGCCAGATCTATGATGACGCTCGCGCTGCGCTGCCACCCCATATCGATGAGATGATCTTTTTCAACGAAAAAAATCATCTCTGTGAGGGCACGATCACCAATGTTTTTCTGCAGCTTAAAACCGGAGAATGGGTGACGCCCCCAATCAGCAGCGGGTGCTTGCCCGGCGTGTTACGAGCCCGCAAACTGGCAAAACGTCAAGTGCGGGCAAAAATAATCACCGCTAAAGATTTGGAAAATTGCCAGTCGTTTTGGCTTGGCAACGCGCTTAGAGGCGAAATCAAAGGCAAACTGCTTCTGGGATGACTTGACATCAGCCCCACAACCCTGTGTATCGGCACAAGAATTGATCTTTGCTTGGAAAGGCCAAAGCCATGCACGTCTATCGCAGCCATACATGCGCCGACCTGAATAAATCAAATGTCGGAGAGACCGTGCGTCTTTCAGGCTGGGTGCACCGCGTGCGTGATCATGGTGGGTTGCTGTTTATCGATCTGCGCGATCATTATGGCATCACGCAGGTGATGGCAGACCCGGACAGCCCCGTGTTTTCAGAAATTGAAAAGCTGCGCAGCGAATGGTGTATCCGCATTGATGGCAATGTCATGCTGCGCGATGAAAGTCTGATCAACGCCAAAATTCCCACGGGTGAGGTTGAGGTATTTATTCGCGATCTGGAAGTTTTGGGGCAAGCTGAAGAGCTGCCGCTGATGGTCTTTGGCGAGCAAGATTATCCTGAAGAAACGCGCCTGCGCTACCGCTATTTGGATCTGCGCCGTCAAAAGTTGCAAGACAATATGAAGCTGCGCTCAGACGTGGTGGCCAGTATCCGACGCAAAATGTGGGACCGTAATTTCCGCGAATATCAGACCCCGATCATCACAGCCTCAAGCCCGGAAGGCGCGCGCGATTTTCTGGTGCCAAGCCGACTGCACCCGGGCAAGTTCTATGCATTGCCGCAGGCGCCCCAACAGTTCAAACAACTGATCATGGTCTCGGGCTTTGACAAATATTTTCAAATTGCCCCCTGCTTTCGCGATGAAGATCCGCGGGCGGATCGCTCTCCAACTGATTTTTATCAACTTGATCTTGAGATGTCATTTGTCACGCAACAGGATGTGTTTGACACGATTCAACCTGTTTTACGTTCGGTTTTTGAAGATTTTGGCGGCGGGCGCACGGTCGATGCCGATTGGCCTCAAATCTCTTATCGCGATGCAGCGCTTTGGTATGGCTCGGATAAGCCAGATCTGCGCAACCCGATCAAAATGCAGCGCGTTTCTGATCATTTCCGCGGGTCGGGCTTTGCAATTTTTGCAAAATTATTGGAACAAGAGGGCACTGAAATTCGCGCCATCCCCGCACCCGGGGGCGGCAGCCGCAAGTTTTGTGATCGAATGAATGCGTTTGCGCAAAAAGAAGGCTTGCCTGGCATGGGCTATATTTTCTGGCGCAGCGGCGAAAACGGCATGGAAGCGGCGGGGCCTTTGGCCAAAAATATCGGGCCAGAGCGCACAGAAGCGATCCGGCAGCAGCTTGGCCTGGATGTGGGGGATGCTGCGTTTTTCTTGGGCGGAAAACCAAAAGCCTTTGAGGCGGTTGCCGGCCGCGCCCGCAACGTAATTGGCGAAGAGCTTAATCTAACCGATAAAAATCGCTTCGCCTTTGCTTGGATTGTTGATTTTCCGATTTACGAACAGGATGCGGAAACCGGTAAAATCGATTTTGAACATAATCCATTTTCGATGCCGCAAGGCGGTATGGAGGCGCTTGAAGGTGATCCTCTTGCGGTTTTGGGCTACCAATATGATCTGTCTTGCAACGGGTATGAATTGGTTTCTGGCGCGATCCGAAACCACAAACCCGAAATCATGTTCAAAGCCTTTGAAATCGCCGGCTATGATGAAAGCGAAGTGCGCAAAAGATTTGGCGGCATGGTCAACGCGTTCCAATTTGGCGCACCGCCGCATGGTGGATGCGCCGCCGGGATTGACCGTATCGTGATGCTGCTGGCCGATGAGGCAAATATCCGCGAAGTGATCATGTTCCCCATGAACCAACGCGCCGAAGACCTTATGATGGACGCGCCAAGTCAGCCGATGGCAGATCAATTGATGGAGTTGAACCTGCGAGTCATCCCGCAAGACTAAAGCGGCAGAAGCGCCATCAATATGCAGCGCACGATGTTAACAATCGTGGTTTATAGAATTGCGATCTGGCCAATGCGGTGTTCAATTTTTGCGCAGAGCTGATCAATATCGCCGGTTTTTATGGCCTCTCGCATAAAATCATCGCCGCTGGCCGCGCACACCCCTGCTAAAAAACTGCGGATAAAGCCTTCTTCCTTGGTAGAGGGGTAATCTTTCAAACTGATCAGCGCCTGCACAAAAGCATCGCGAAAGGTAATCAAATCAGGCGTGACCGGCGCATCTTGCAAAAC
>Ga0206131_10007150_pt1 | contig 11257 bp, 16 predicted proteins | sample Helgoland_Spring_FD_148636 | JGI IMG/M metagenome (GOLD analysis project Ga0206131, IMG submission 148636) | Pelagic subsurface seawater microbial communities from Kabeltonne, Helgoland, North Sea - Helgoland_Spring_Bloom_20160517_1 | ecosystem: Environmental > Aquatic > Marine > Epipelagic ... | reverse complement strand
ACGTGAATGGTTTCCTGAAGCAAAGTTCTTGGCATTTTGGATGCCAGATGACTTTTGTTTTGATTGGTGGCATCAAGTAGGAGGTTGGAATATAACTTATCCTCACTATACTTGGTATGAGAATGACGAGCGTATGAGAAAACAAATTGCCGTAGAGAATAAATTTATTCAACAACATTTTGATTTACAACAAAATAGTCTAGTAGAACTATTACATAAACTAGGACTAGACAATCAATTGCACAAAGAAAAAGAACTTTGTAAACGAGATACAAAGTTTCAAGATCTTGCAAAAAATAAATCTATTGATAGGGTATTAAACGATACTGTTCAACGAATTTATACAGGTGTCGTTTAGTCTTCAGATTCACTAATTACAACAGCATCAAATTTATCTGAGGCTGGGCGTTGTGAGCGTTCAAGGTCTCTTACTGCCTTCATTGGCCAAACTACAGTTCGTGTAATTGATGTTCCGCCTTCATCTAATACAGCACTCCAACTAGTGTGACCTTCGCTAAGTTGTCCACAACTTCCGTGTGCGTCTAACCAAGCTTCTAAAGTGTCAAATGTATCACTTGATGTAGTTGTAAGTCTACTTACGTGTGTGTAAGCCATATTATTCTCCTGTTAGTACATTTATTTATACAGGTATTTGATTATCATATGTGCTGAATAAGTCACGAGTGTGTTGGGTAGCAACTCCTGTAACTAACAGTGTACATCTTGGACCATGTCCTGCATTAGCTGTACAGTGTGGAACATTATACCAATCAAAACTGTATATCTCTCCTGCACGATATCCAGTGTGTACGAAGTTTCCGTACTGTATAAAGTGTCCTGGCTCCCAATCATTCAGCATTACCATAAAACGATATACACTATGCGGATCTTTCTTATTCCATTTTTCTAATTTGTCAATGTGTAAGTTCCAAACTTGCCCAGGATGCTGTATATGTACACGACTTTGTATCGGTTTTTCGCCTTGTACTAATCCTAATGCATCTGTCATACGTTGAAATACAGGTTGTAAGACGTATTCTAAATTAGTTAAACTAAGTCTAGGATCTGCACCTGCTCGCATTAAATCATATTCTTCTGACTCAATATCTGGACTTGTACCATCTATAGGATTTCGGTTACGCCATGTAATAGCTGTACTACTTTTTACAACAGTTTCTAATTCTTTATGCCATTTACCAGTAAAACGCCCGGCATAGCGCATTGAATCGTATGCCGGGTCCATTTTAAATGAGTCATAATGATAGCCTGTGCGGGGTTTCAATTTGTCCCAATTGCTGTTCATTACTTAACCAAATCTGCTTTATAGATACTTTTAAGTCCTAGTGCTTGGCTGTTAAACTTAACTAAGTTTTTAAGAGCATCTTCAGTAATAAAGCTCATTAATGTGTCACGCATTTGGTCACCTTGTTCTCCAATAAACCATTCGTAATTGCCGTTCTTTGCTTCAATAGCAGCCATACTTTCAGCATCATTATCTAATGCCGTCATTGCCGCACGTAAACGATCACGAAGTTCTGGGTTGCCTTTGTTAATCCAAATTGCTTTTTGTAAACCGTCACGGAAACTTTTTACAAGTACATATGCATCATAAAACTCTCCACTTGGTGCTACTCCCCAACGTGCCTCAAATAATTGCTCTACTTGATATCCTGCTGGATAGTTTACATCGTCACTGTGTGTGCCAGTTGCTGGATCAAGTAGTCCATGGTGGAACCAAAGCTCTGCATTTTCATCTGGCTCTACGTGCTTTTGATATGTTGCTGGATTTTCTCTTGTACCTGTTAAATCTCCACGTTTAAATGCCAGTCGACGTTCACTACCACTCATACCTTTAACCCATACTACGTTGTCCTTAAAGCATTGAATGTATTCGTCTACACTCTTATCTGGTCCACATAACATAAGTGCAATAGCAAATGCTTCTGGAACCATTCCACTACCAGCTGGAAAGCGTGGTTTACTCATATCATCACCAATACGTTTACCAGCAATAATATTTAAGTTCATAAGAGCAATTGATTCATACTCTGCGTAATCATAGTCGACGTCTTCTTGTAAGAAGCTAACTCCATTACCGCCATGTGATACCATAATGGTATTCTCATCAAAGCGTAAGTCATTATGATACTTGTTAAAGCCAGGAATATCTCGAGCTCCAGGAATTAATCGTAATGTAATTTTTTCACCTAAATGTTTTTCAAGTTCTTTCTTTACAATCTCTGCCCATACAGTTGTGCCTTGCCCAGGCTTCTGCGGTACTACCATTGTGATTTCAGCAAATGCAGTTGTAGCAATTGCTAATGACGCAACTGCGCCTAATATAATATTTCTGATTTTCATTGTTGTCTCCTATACAAAATCAATACGTGCTTTATTAAAAAATAATCCCCAAATTGCCGCCGCAACTGCTAAGGTTATGAATACAGCTGGTAATGGTTTTAGTAGCAAGTCTTGCCACCCATAACCAAATGTATCAAACTGTACCCAACTTGATTCTAATCTAGCACTAAGAATAAAACCAATTAAAAAGCTCACTCTACTGAACTTTAAATACTTCATTGCCATGCCTACTGCACAACAAATAGCTAACATAGCATAATCATCTATCATGCCTGTATACTGTGTACTAGCCCAAACTAAACTTGCTAGTATAGGCCAGAAGTAATACTTAAACGGAAGGTTTGTTATATACACCGCATACTTGATAAACCCATAACTAATAGGCAGTATGAGTAATAAACTCCACATGTAACTGCTGAGTAGTACGTCAAAGAATCTTTGATCTTCTAGTACACTTGGTGTACCTAGTTCAAGTCCAACATACATTAACAGACCCATTACTATAACTTCAAATGGTGCGCCAGGTATACCAAACAACACTGTGGGAACATAACTAGTTGCCTTTTGCGCATTATTTGCACCTTCGCAACCTATTACTCCTCTTACATGTCCTTGTCCAACATTTTCTCCATCACGTTTTCCAAGTGCAACAGTTTGGCTATAAGCAAACCAATCAGCAATTGCCCCACCAATACCTGGAACAAGACCTACGAAGCCACCAATAAGACCACCACGTAACCCATCCCATTTGTATTTCCACGTATCACGAACACCTTGAATAAGTTGTTCCATGATAACACCATTTGTTAGTTTAATCTTCTCTGCCTTCATACGATACGCACTTAACAGTTCTGGAAATGCTAGTACTCCTGCCATTAGTGGTATTATCTGTACACCTGCTCCAAGATATTCCCAATCCATAGTCCAACGTACACTAGCAGTATTTGGATCCATGCCAATATGCCCTACAGCAACACCAGCAACTAATGCTATTGCGCCACGGAACCAATACTTACTACTAACAAATATAACACAAGTCATTGCAAATATTAAGAACGAAAACATTTCCGCTGTACCAAAGTATAGTACAATTTTAGTATAGTAAGGCAGAAACAAGAACACAGCCAAGCCCCATATTAACCCGTTTATCCAACTTGTACTAATTGCTGCACTTAGCGCCCTAGCGGCTTCGCCTCTTCTTGACATTGGAAACCCATCTACCATAGTAGCGGCTGCGCCGCCTGCTCCTGGTATATTCATAACAACACCACAAAATGTATCTCCTATACTGCTAGTAACTACAATGGCTGTAGTAAATACCACCAACATGTAAGGATCTTCAAAGTATCCTACAAAACTATAAACTGCAATTAAACCAGTTGTAGCACCAGCCACAGGAACGAGCCCTACGAAAAATCCGTAAAACACACCTAACAGTAGTACAATAATGTAATAGTCCATAGAAAAACCACAGTCAGATCTTGACTGCTCCTTAAATTAAAAATATTGGGGGGTATATTACTGAACTTCTTTTTGATCAGAGCGTTAGCAATATTGTATACTTATTTAGTACGCCACACAAAGTACATTCTGTTCTTATGTGAGTCTGTTCTTAAATCTAATATGTCAACATTAAGCTGGCTGGCACAGTTAACAACAAAGTTACTATCCCACGGATAAAAGCTAATCCAATTACTTTCGTCTGCTTCATGTGGTAAGCCTGGATTAACTCTGAAAAACATAACAGCACCAGGATTACACAAACTAACAGCATGCTCTAGTTCTGCAAATATTTTATCAGTACTACCAAAATTAATACTACCTAGTGCTAGTGTTGCATCAAACTTTTGAGTTGGTCTATAATCTAGTAGTTTTACTTTTACATCTGCTTTATCATTGTACGGATCAATACCTACTAGATTGTCTATTTTACCGTTAAACTCGTGATATCCACACCCGATATCTAACACTGCTCTAGGCTTTAATTTGTTTACTTCGTCAATTAGTGTAAGTCCACTATACTTGTATTTTTTCATTTCACTTTGCCATACATTGCAAAAGTAATGACTCAGTACCTTGTCGTCAATTCTGTCTACTAGTTCACCAATGGTGTCATATTCTACATCGTCAATCTCTACATCAAACGTACCTTGTATGGCTTGCTTTAATGTTAATCGTTGTCGTAGCAATTGTGGACTAGTGTGTATTAACTCTTCTAATTTATAAAGAATTTTATGGTTCATTATACTGCCATAGGTGCTTTAATAGTTGGCATAGGATTATATCCTACAAGTTTATAATCACTTGTTTTAGTAGCAAGCAATTCATCTAGTGTACTAAACTCAGGCATTTCTAGTATAGGTCCTTTAACTGGAGATCGTTCTAATTGTTGCGTTACTTGCTCCATATGATTGTTGTATATGTGACAATCACCACCAGTCCATATAAATGTACCTACATCTAAGTTACAAATTTGTGCTAACATATGAGTGAGCAAACTATAACTTGCAATATTAAACGGCACGCCTAAGAACATATCTGCACTACGTTGATACAGTTGACAACTTAGTTTGCCGTTCATTACTCTAAACTGTGCTAGTGTATGGCATGGTGGCAATGTCATTTTGTCAAGTTGGTTAGGGTTCCAAGCACTTAGTATAATACGTCTTGAATCTGGATTAGTTTTAATCTCATTAATGATCCAGCTAATCTGATCTGTACCACGCAAGTGTGGTGTACTAACCCAATACTCTCCGTCAAAGTTACGCCATTGATGTCCATATACTGGACCAAGAACTTTATGTTCTTGATTGTCATCTTTTACATAACCCAAGTCTTTTGCTTGCTTGTTAGCGTTAGCGGTCCAAATGGTATTCTTATCTACGCACTCTTTGCGGGGTTTATCATACGTAATCTCCGCAAGACGTCTCTCGTCTGTGCTACCTTCCAAGAACCATAGTAGTTCTCCTACTACACTTTTCCATGCAAGTTTTTTGGTAGTTACTGCTGGAAATTGGCTATATGATAATGGAATACGCATTTGATATCCAAAGATAGTACGAGTGCCAACTCCAGTACGATCACTAACATCTTCTCCGTCGTCCATAATACATTGTAGTGCTTCTAAGTATTGATACATTATAGCTTTCCTTCTGCCCTTAGTTTGGCACGAATCTTTGTAGCACTGATGTCGTGTACAGCCTTGCCCAAGTCGTGTTCTGTAAATGTATATCCAACGCCACGTCCATAACTAATATCCACGATGTTAGGAACTTGCATAATAATATATTCTACACCTTGAGTGTAACCCAATTGTTGTAACGCCCATTGAATATCACTGCTAACAGTATAATGATCAAAAGGATTATCGTCTTGTGCGGCTGTACGTCCAGCACCTGCATCTTCGCCAGTGATACCACCAACGTCACGAATCATAATACATACTTGACCTGTTTCGGCTAATGCACGTTTGAACAATTCGCTGTGTCCATCGTGCCAAGGTTGCCAGCGTCCTAGCATTTGTGTTGTAGGCTTTTTTAAATCAAACATTTTTATTAATCTCCATCCAACGTTTTACCACTGGCATCAGTTGTTCATGTGCATTGTCAAACCATTTTTCAACATGATAATCTACATCGTCGGGCTTCTCAAATAATGTGTTTGTATCTTCAAATCTACCTTCTTTGATTGTGTCCATCCACACTGTATAGTCTGCATTAAACTCTGATCTAGTTATGTAAGTAGGACAAACAAAGTCTGCTACAGCAATTTTGCCTGCCATAACAACACCATCTGCCAAGTGTCGCATACGTTGTGCTTGCCTTACACGCCCTGCTTTAGTGAAGTCCCAATCATCATATTGTGTACGTACTGCATCTGCATTGATGTGTACGCCACCAATCAAATCTGCAAATGGTTTTGCTAGTGTGCTTTTACCACTACCAGGCAATCCAAATATTAAAATTTTCAACGTTTACTCCATTTGTCAATGTAAAGATTACCCTCACATTGGCTTGATGTTAGTGTAAATAATTCTTGAATTAGTGTTACAGGTAAAAATGTGTCACAGTCATATGTATCAGCTATTTGACTTAGATGAAACTCATCAATAATTGGAAGCAAACCTTCTATTAGTTTTGCTCCTCCAATAATCCAAAGGTCTTCTTTAATAGTAGTAAGTCTTGAACGCATAATATCCGACGATAGTTTTTCAACACCATCTGGCAAACGCTCAGTTGAACTTGTAACAACAATATGTTTTCTGTTGGGCAAAGGCTTTACAGGTAAACTATCCCATGTAGACTTTCCCATTACAACAGTACTACCTGTTGTATTTTCTTTAAACCATTTAAGGTCGTCTGAGTTGTGTGGCCAAGGAAGGGTACCGGATTTACCGATACCCCAATTAGCATCACACGCTAGTATCGCTCTGATCATTTTTATCCTTGTCTAACAATTTTTCAGTAAAATTACGTACTTCAGCTTCTAGTTTATTATAGTCAATAACTATTTCTAAATCTCGAACTGGACTTCCGTAATCTTCACCTAAATCATCAACTGCCGCCATAATAAAAGCTATAATACTTTCTTCTTCAATGTCCCGGATATCGTCACCTTCAAAGATTACACGATCACCGTTCTCTAAAACTAATATTAAACGTTCAATATAATCTAATGGTACATTACCAATATCAACGTCACGTATAATATTTTGAAAAGTACGATCCTTCTTACGTATTGGCATCAGCGGTGGCCTTTTTAGGACGTCCACGCTTTGGTTTCAAACTAGGAGCCATACTATAGGCCTCTTCTTTAAGTCGTTCTGCTTCTGCTAAAAAAGTTTCAGCTTGCGACAGCATTCCTTTTGCAATTGCAGAGTCATCTAAAACTTGTTCAGATGTTGGAAGTGCTTGGTCAATAGTTTGACTAGGATCGAAACTGGTAGTTTGAGTTCGTGGAGGACTATCAGTATCGTTTACCATACTGTTTTCAATGTCCTGCGGACTCATACCAGTGTTTTGTTTTCTAACAATCTCATTAACATCTTTAAGTGAAATTGAAGTTGATGAATTTGGTGTTAGCATAATTTGATCTGTAGGATACTTTTTAAGATACCCAGCATTATGTAATTTAACTAACATATTTGTACCATCAGCAAACATACTTCTATGCGCAATTTCATAAAATTCTTTTGCGTTTTGTCCTTCTGCTGATTCTACAACACGAACAATATCGTCGTGTTCCATGTCTGGTAGTCTATCGGTTTCTACGACGAGGCAGTTTTTGTCATCAGTGACATTACCACGCTCGTCATAAATTTCACGAAAAACCACGACACATTTTAATCCGGTATTAGATACTTTACCGATGTGTTTCATAGTTGCCATTTGGAGTTACTCCTTACTGTGCTTCCGTTGTGGTTGGTGCTTCAGCTGGCGCTGCTTCACCTTGTTGCTCCTGTACACTTTGAATAAATGCTACAAGACGGTTGAATACTGTACCAACCTGTGCTGCTTCTGCGGCACGAAATGCGCCACGTGAGACAGCAACATCAATTACTTGCGCTGCGTTTTGCAAGTCAGCAACACCTAATGTTACTTGCTCTTTTTCACCTTCTACTTGTGGTAGTTCTGGTGCCGCACCATCTGTTGTAATTGGCTCTTCTGCCATTTGATTTTCTTCAGTCATATTATTCTCCTATATTGACTTATTAATTATATACGTATTTATTTATCATTGTCAGATGACATGCTCATCTTATACGCAATTATGTTAGAGTAAAATGCGTCTCCGTCAGCAGGTTTTTCAAACCAAAACTGATACAGTTTACTCTTTAAACTCTTTATATGATAAAATCCGGAACAGCCACTAAAATCTAAACTTTCAATGTCCGGCGTGTCATCGAACTCTACAATGTAGCGATTTTTCATCATCACTGTAATAGTCTTACTATCTAACATCATTAAATCTTGTTCACTTAACGAGTACTTTTGTTTTATTATCTTCATTATTATTTATGCTGCCTGTTTTTGCGCTTGAGCTTCATAATACACACTAGTACCAAACGGTGCTACTGGTTTACTCCACTCATTTTTAATAAGGAACAGTGTGTCACAATAATCTGGATCTCCCCAACTGTTCCAAGGTTCACCATCTGTAAACATAATAAACTGATCTGGTTCAATTCCACGTTCTTTCATAAAGTCCCAATTAGGCATAAACTTAGTACCGCCTCCACCAGTCATTTCAAATTCTGTAATTGAACGTCCATCGTCATCTGTAAATATATCATATCCACTAACTCGTGTATCAAAACACCAAATATGAATGTTATAGCTTTCGAACTGATCCATAATGCCTTGTACTTCACTTAGGAAATCACGAGTGTCAGTATCACTAATTGAACCACTAACGTCTAGTGCAATAGCAATATCAATCTGTTGATCTCTTAACATACCAGGCAATACTACAGTATTAAATTGGCTCTTGCGATTAGGTGTCATAAATGTAAAGTCACTAGTTAAGTTACTTTCTAGTGTAACACGAATCATCTGCCGCCAATCCATTTTAGGCTCTGTAAGCTCGCCAATCATACGGCGGATATCAGCTGGAACATTGCCAGCACCTACACTTTGTGCGGCTTGGATAATTGCATTTTTCATTTCGTCAGCAATTGCTTTTGCGTCATCTTTTGAGATTGTTGGACGACCTTTTGCGTCCTTGCCGTCTTTACCTTCTTTGCTGTCGCCTTCTATATCTAAATGAATATCTAATGTTTTCTGTGGAGCAACATCATCTTTCATTAGTTGGTCATATATGTTTTCAGTCCACCATTCATCTGCTTCATATTTTTTATCATACAACGGCGTAACTTTATCAATTATCCGTCCAATCTTTTCACGTACTAGCATAGCGTTAATTTTATAATCACCTGCCATATTCCAGATTTGCGGATTGCGGTCACCTCTGCGGAGAAAATGCTCATACACACAGTGCCCAACTTCGTGTCCAACAAGGAATACTGTTTCGTCTAAATCTAATTTGTTAACAAACTCTTCGTTATAATAAAAGTTACGACCATCAACAGCGGCAGTACTACACCAATCACCGGCTTCTACTAGCTGTAACCGACATGCAATATTACCGAAAAATGGTTGCTTAAACAACATTTTTACACGAGCTGTTACTAGTTTATCTTTTGCTGATTTAAAAGTCTGCATAGTATTCTCCGGTTAGTTACATATATAGTTATATACGATTTAATACAAGTTGTCAACACTTAATTTAATAAAAGGTAGGGCGCCCGCCAGCGCCCTACCTTACCAGGAGTGACGTAACTTAGTTACGCCATTTCAATCAGCGTACCGTAAGTAGCAATAAAGCCTTTCCAGTTCTTTAGCTGATTAAACTTTGGACGGATGCCATACTTGCCTAGTGCAATAGTACAAGCCATAACAACCATTTCTGATTCAAAGTTATTTTGTACAAACTCAAGGAAGTTGTCAAACCGCTTCATTTCGTCTTTTTTGTTATCAAAACTATCTTTAAGTTCGTAACATAGTGCAGTAGTAAGTGAATACTTTGCACTGATATTATCAGTATTCAGTTCTTTCACTTTACCATCTAAGATGTCTGTTGGATTAGGCAACTGAGCAGCAATTTGACGGTGCGCTTTAAACTTGAGCGCAATACCTTCGCCAATACCTGCGGCAACCATATCAGTTACTTCGTCTTCAGTAAAGTCGTCTACATCTTGGATTGTTTCTGAAATAAATGCCCAAGTACGTGGTGTAGCAAATGAACGCTCTGCACTACTTGCATCAAAGTTATATAAGTCATCTTTGAACACAGTAAGGTAACCCATCACATCTGGGTGTTGATTGTGGTTAACTCCCCAATCAAACCAGTCTTGGAAGTCAACACGTACTTCATAGTGTAGGAAACGGTTAGCCAACGGCTTAGGCATACGGTACGTAACACCCTTGTCAGTCTCACGGTTACCTGCGGCGGCAATTACCACATTGTCTGGCAACTTGTATTTGCCGATAGCACGGTTAAGAATAAGCTGATATGCAGCAGCCTGTGTAGCAGGAGCGGCGCCGTTCAATTCGTCTAAGAACAAGATAATAGTATCGTATTCTGCGGCTTCTTCTTCTGTTGGAAGTTCGTCTGGAGAGCTAAAGCTCATCCGGTTAGTTTCCTTATTATAGTAAGGATAACCTTTGAGATCTGTTGGATCCCACAATGACAAACGAGCGTCAATTAGTTTGGCTTTTTTGCCCTCTGCAATGTAGGACTCTGTAATCTGTTGAAACGTTTCAGACTTGCCAATACCTGGTGGTCCCCAGACCATCATAGGGCGTTTAGTTTTAAAGTGATGCTTTACATACTTTTTAAGTTCTGAAAGTTTTACGGTGCGTGTTTGTAAATCCATTTTCTATCTCCTGGTTGGATGCTTATACATTAAATGTTATTGGCGGTAATGTCAAGCAAAAAGTTTACCCATATTTTCGAATACTACATTATAAGCATTCACTTCGGCTTCATACCACTCATAAAAGTCATCATCTTCTTCAAAGCGGTCACTGCCACTTGCATGTTCTTCCCAAACTCGATCCATTGCTTCCATGCCTTCAAGTGCATCGCCACGACCAAAGTTTGTGATTGTGTTCCAAGCAGTTTTAAAGTCTACTGTTTCTTGGTAAAAGCTAGGGATTCTAAACATTGCGTATTCCTTCTTTGTTACTATACATATACTATAGCACCAAGACGTCTTGGTGTCAAGCCACAAAAGGCACTTTTTTCACTTTTTTTTGCTAAAATCAGATAAGTAGTAGTACAGAAAGCAGAATATCGCTTTTTGTTTAACGAAAGAGAAAGGGAGAAATATCATGGA
>Ga0206131_10007145_pt1 | contig 11262 bp, 4 predicted proteins | sample Helgoland_Spring_FD_148636 | JGI IMG/M metagenome (GOLD analysis project Ga0206131, IMG submission 148636) | Pelagic subsurface seawater microbial communities from Kabeltonne, Helgoland, North Sea - Helgoland_Spring_Bloom_20160517_1 | ecosystem: Environmental > Aquatic > Marine > Epipelagic ... | reverse complement strand
CCAATAGGGCCTTGAACTCCAATAGGACCTCTAGGACCTCTAGGACCAATATTACCAATAGGACCTCTAGGACCAATAGGTGAAGCACCTTGTGGTCCAATAGGGCCTTGTTCTCCGCCTACACCAATAGGACCAATAGGACCTTGAATACCAATTGGGCCTCTAGGACCGATGGGTGAATTTCCAATAGGACCTCTAGGACCAATAGCACCTCCAGGACCAATATTACCAATAGGACCTTGCGCTCCTGTTGGTCCTTCAGGACCGATAGGAGAGTTACCTTGTGGTCCAATAGGGCCTTGAATACCGATAGGACCTCTAGGACCTATATTACCTTGTGGTCCTTGAATACCTTGTGGGCCAATAGGAGAACTACCAGCTGGACCGATTGGACCTTGAATACCGATAGGGCCTCTAGGGCCAATATTACCTATACTACCTTTAGGACCAATAGGACCAATAGGTGAAGTACCTTTAGGACCAATGGGACCTTGAATACCAATAGGACCTCTAGGACCTCTTGGGCCAATTGGACCAATATTACCTTGTGGACCAATTGGTGAAGTACCTTTAGGACCTTCAGGACCTTGGGCACCTGTTGGACCAATAGGACCTTGGATACCTATAGCACCTTCAGGTCCAATGGGACCAATTGGTGAAGTACCTTTAGGTCCAATAGGACCAATAGGAGATGTTCCTTTAGGACCAATAACACCAATAGGACCAATAGGACCTTGTGGACCAATATTACCAATTGGACCTCTAGGACCAATAGGACCAATAGGTGAAGCACCTTGTGGTCCAATAGGACCTTGAATACCGATAGGGCCAATTGGACCTTGGATTCCAATAGGACCTCTTGGGCCAATAGGACCAATAGGAGATGTTCCTTTAGGACCAATAGGACCAATAGGAGATGTTCCTTTAGGACCCGTAGGACCAATAGGACCTCTAGGGCCAATTGCACCTTGTATGCCAATAGGACCTCTAGGACCAATATTACCAATAGGGGATGTTCCTTTAGGACCAATAGGGCCTTGGATACCTATAGGACCTCTAGGACCTCTTGGACCTATAGGACCAATTTCACCTTTAGGACCAATAGGAGATGTACCTTTAGGACCTTCAGGACCTTGGGCACCTGTTGGACCAATAGGACCTTGTATACCAATAGGACCTCTTGGACCAATAGGACCAATAGGAGATGTTCCTTTGGGACCAATAGGACCAATAGGTGAAGTACCCTTTGGACCAATAACACCTATAGGACCTATAGGACCTTGTGGGCCAATATTACCTATAGGACCTCTAGGACCAATGTTACCAATAGGGGATGTTCCTTTAGGACCAATAGGACCTTGTGGACCAATATCACCAATAGGACCTTGAATACCTATAGGACCTCTAGGACCAATAGGACCAATAGGTGATGTACCTTTTGGACCTATAGGACCAATTGGTGAAGTACCTTTAGGACCTTCAGGACCTTGGGGGCCAATTAAACCTCGTGGACCTTGAATACCTGTAGGACCCTGAATACCTTGTGGTCCAATAGGGGATGTTCCTTTAGGTCCAATAGAGCCAATGGGTGAGGTACCTTTAGGACCTTGTGGTCCAATTAAACCTCTAGGACCTTGTATACCTGTAGGACCTTGTGCTCCGTCGTCCCCAATAGGACCTTGTGGACCTCTAGGACCTTGAACACCTTTTTCACCACCACCTACTTCAAATTGTGCACTACTTTTTACAAGTAGTTTATTTGTTGATGAATCAAAAAACATAGCTCCTTCAGGAGCATCTGATGGAGTACCACTTACTGTGGGAATTAAAAATTCAGCACTATTATCTATGTTAATAGTACTACCAGTCATAGACATGAGGGTGGTACCACCCGCCTTAGTGGTGAGAGTACCGCCATCCATTTCCATTTCTACGTTATTGCTTCCATCTGTAAATAAGAAACTACCAGAGCCTGGGATTATACTAACGTTTTTTGCCATGTTCTTTTATTTAATATAAATATATTACTTATCTTCTTTGTATTCAACCTTAATTCTATCTACGTCTTTTCTTTCTGCATAGATGTTGTAGTAAGCATTAACTTCTCCACATTGACATCCAATTTCAACTTGTGAAATGTTTTGAGAAACAACGTAATGTACGCATGGGCTTCCTATTGGCGTCAATTGTACCGAGATGCTATCTTCATGTACTAATCCCGTCCAATAATCCGGTAATTTTATAATACCTTCGCCCACAACTTTACCTCTAATGTAAACACCTGCTTCAGGACCTTCGAGAACTGAGTGACGTAATCTATACCCGTCTTTAGTTGGGTGTTTAATATCAAAGTTTTTAATTTGAGCATTAAACGTACCATCTGATAGAATATCTGCTAATATAGTACCACTACTATCTGTAACTTCTAGAGCTTTATAAGTAGCTGGATCAGCACCTGATTGAACTTGTAATTCAAGTACAGTATTGTGTGATGAACCACCATTTATACCGAAGAAGTTAGCTGGTACTGATGATTGAGCAGTTAATGTTGCGTTTGTACCAAAACTACCAAAGTAAGCATCTGAACTATCTGTGATTTCAAATTTTCTTCCTGTTCTAGTAATTAATTTATTACTATTAGTAGCGGTAATTGTACCAGCATTTAACGTTACACTATCGCCTGAGGCATCACCTAATGTAGTATTACCTGTTACACTTAGAGCACCTGTTACAGTTAATGTACTACCATCAAATGTTAAGTTAGCTTCACCATTAATTGAATTAGCATCTGAGAACGTTGCTATTCTATTGTTGACACCATTAGCACCATCTACTAAACTTGAACCCCAAACACGAGAATCAATTTCATCTGTTCTAAGTTCATTATTAGCAGTTTTAATTACTACTGAGTTGTCAGTACCAGTACCCATGTTAGGTACTACAATGTCATTATCTGCGTTTAATTCAATATCACCATCTGCGTGAATTTCGAGATTTTCTGGGTTAGCCGTATCTGCTTGAATAAATGTATTTGTAGAATCACTATCAAATGCAATTTTATTATTACGGAAATCAAATACAAATCCAGTAGCAGCATTACCAAATAATAAGTCAGTATGTCCTTCTAAAGTTAGATATGGTGTTGCAGAACCTTGAATACCACCAAATAATCTAACTCCATAAGCATCATTATTATTAGAATTTATGCTTAATACAGTACCATTAAATTGGAGTTTTTGTTCAGCGTTTGCTTCACCTTGAACTCCAGTTGAAGTTAATACTCTATTATCACCTAAATTGGTTATAGTAGCTGTACCACTTGAACCTGATGTACCTGATGAACCACTTGAGCCTGAAGTACCTGATGAACCACTTGAGCCTGAAGTACCTGATGAACCTGAAGTACCTGAGCTACCTGATGAACCTGAAGTACCTGAAGAACCAGAAGTACCAGATGAACCTGAGCTGCCTGAAGTACCTGAACTACCTGAAGTACCTGAACTACCAGAAGCACCACCTGGAATGAATTCTACATAGAATTCTTTACCATTAGCTATGGCTGCTGAATTACCTGTAAAGAATAAATCTGATGATATGAAATCCCAGTAAGTACCTTGATCTTGCACGCCTGAAAAACCACCTGTAACAGTTAATACACCAGCACCCGTAGTTTCAGTTAATACAATAGTACCATTTAATGAGGACATTGTACCTAATAAAGTAGCTTGATTACTATTAGGGTTAAATGAAGTTTCACTTATTCTAAATCTATTATTAGTTGATGAGGTAGGACCTGTTGGCCAAGCACCACTATTAAAACTTGTCCAACTAAAATAAGTACTTGCAGGGGTTGCACCTCCTGATTGGAATCTCCATGTTGCTCTATATGATGGGGTACCACTAGAACCTGATGAACCTGAAGTACCTGAGCTACCTGAGGTGCCTGATGAACCTGAGCTACCTGAAGTTCCTGAAGAACCTGATGTACCTGATGAACCTGAAGTACCTGATGAACCTGATGTACCTGAAGAACCAGAAGTTCCTGAGCTACCTGATGAACCTGAAGTACCTGAGCTACCTGAAGTACCTGATGAACCACTCGTACCTGATGTACCTGAAGAACCTGAGCTACCTGAAGTACCACTTGTACCAGAAGAACCACTTGTACCAGATGAACCAGAGCTACCTGAAGTACCTGATGAGCCTGAAGTACCTGAGCTACCTGAAGTACCTGAAGTTCCTGAAGAACCTGAAGTACCTGAGCTACCACTAGTACCTGATGAACCTGAGCTACCTGAAGTACCTGAAGAGCCTGAGCTGCCTGAAGTACCGCTTGAACCACTTGTACCTGAAGATCCACTAGTACCTGAAGTACCTGAAGTTCCTGATGAACCCGAAGTTCCTGATGAACCTGAGCTACCTGAAGTACCTGAACTACCTGAAGTACCTGAAGAACCTGAAGTTCCTGATGTACCTGATGAACCTGAAGTTCCTGAAGAACCTGAGCTACCAGATGTACCAGATGAACCTGAAGTACCAGAAGAACCGCTAGTACCTGATGTACCTGAACTACCTGATGTACCTGATGTACCTGAACTACCTGAAGTACCTGAGGAACCTGATGTTCCTGAAGAACCTGAGCTGCCTGAGGTACCTGAGCTGCCTGAGGTACCTGATGAACCTGAGCTACCTGAAGTACCTGAGCTACCACTAGTACCCGAAGTACCATCTATACCTGATGTACCTGAGCTACCACTAGTACCTGATGAACCTGAGCTGCCTGAAGTACCTGAACTACCTGATGAACCTGAAGTTCCTGATGAACCTGAAGTTCCTGAAGAACCTGAAGTTCCTGAAGTTCCTGAAGTTCCTGAAGTTCCTGATGAACCTGAAGTTCCCGAAGAACCTGATGTACCTGAAGAACCTGAACTACCTGAAGTACCTGAACTACCTGATGAACCACTTGTACCTGAAGAACCTGATGTTCCAGAAGTACCTGCTGTACCTGATGAGCCTGATGTACCAGATGAACCCGAAGAACCTGATGTACCAGATGAACCTGAACTACCTGATGTACCTGATGAGCCACTAGTTCCTGAAGAGCCTGAAGAGCCTGATGTACCTGAAGTTCCAGCTGTTCCTGATGAACCACTAGTTCCTGATGAACCACTAGTTCCTGAAGTACCTGAACTACCTGATGTTCCTGATGTACCTGATGTTCCTGAAGAGCCTGATGTACCCGAGCTTCCTGAAGAACCAGAAGTACCTGATGAACCTGAAGAACCTGATGTACCTGAACTTCCTGATGTGCCGCTTGAACCACTTGTACCTGAAGTACCTGCAGTACCATTGGTACCTGATGAACCAGACGTACCTGATGAACCTGAAGTTCCTGATGAACCACTTGTACCTGAAGAACCTGATGTACCTGAAGTACCTGAAGAACCTGATGTACCTGAGCTTCCTGATGTTCCTGAAGAACCTGATGTACCCGAGCTTCCTGAAGAGCCTGAAGTTCCTGATGTACCCGCTGTACCTGATGTTCCTGAAGAACCTGAAGTACCAGATGAACCTGATGTACCCGATGAGCCTGATGAACCTGAAGTACCAGAACTACCTGAAGTACCGGATGAACCACTTGTACCTGAAGTACCAGAAGAACCACTAGTGCCACTTGAACCTGAAGTACCTGAACTACCTGATGAACCCGAAGTACCTGACGTACCATCTATACCTGATGTGCCAGATGAACCTGATGTACCCGATGAGCCTGATGAACCCGAAGTGCCCGAACTACCTGAAGTACCGGATGAACCACTTGTACCTGATGTACCTGCAGTACCATTGGTACCTGATGAACCTGAGGTACCTGAGCTTCCTGAAGTACCTGATGTTCCGTTTATACCTGAGGTACCTGAGCTTCCGCTTGTACCTGATGAACCTGATGTGCCTGAAGAACCTGATGTACCTGATGTACCATCTAATCCATCTACACCACTAATACCTGATGAACCTGATGTACCTGATGTACCAGCAGTACCATTAGTACCTGATGAACCTGAAGTACCTGATGAACCTGATGTACCTGAGCTACCCGAGCTACCCGATGAACCCGATGTACCGGATGAGCCAGATGAACCTGAAGTTCCTGAACTGCCTGAGGTACCCGATGAACCACTAGTACCTGATGAGCCTGAAGTACCTGAAGTACCATTTGTTCCTGAAGTACCATTTGTTCCTGATGTACCATTTGTTCCTGAAGTACCTGATGAACCTGAAGTACCTGATGAACCTGAGCTTCCTGATGTACCAGAGCTACCTGATGAGCCTGAAGTACCCGATGAGCCTGAAGTACCAGATGAACCTGAACTACCTGAAGTACCTGAGCTTCCTGAAGTACCTGATGAACCAGAAGTTCCTGAAGTACCATTTGTTCCTGAAGTACCTGATGAACCTGATGTACCCGATGAACCTGAAGTTCCTGATGAACCTGATGAGCCTGAAGTTCCTGAAGTACCAGATGAGCCAGAAGTACCTGAACTACCTGATGTGCCTGATGAACCACTAGTACCTGATGAGCCTGATGAACCTGAAGTTCCTGAAGTACCATTTGTTCCTGAAGTACCTGATGAACCTGAAGTTCCTGAAGAACCAGAAGATCCAGATGTACCTGATGAGCCTGATGAACCTGAAGTTCCCGAACTTCCTGAAGTACCTGATGAACCAGATGAGCCTGAAGTACCTGAACTACCTGATGTACCTGATGAACCAGAAGTTCCTGAAGTACCATTTGTTCCTGATGTACCATTTGTTCCTGAAGTACCTGATGAACCTGAAGAACCTGAACTACCTGATGTTCCTGAAGAACCTGATGAACCTGATGTACCTGAACTACCACTAGTACCTGATGAGCCTGATGAGCCTGATGTACCTGAGCTACCTGAGGTACCTGATGAACCTGAAGTACCTGAAGTACCATTTGTTCCTGAAGTACCTGAACTACCTGATGTGCCTGATGAACCTGATGTGCCTGAAGAACCTGACGTACCTGAAGAGCCTGAACTACCTGAGGTACCCGAAGTTCCAGATGAACCTGAGCTACCTGAAGTACCTGAACTGCCTGATGAACCTGAGCTACCTGATGTACCTGATGTACCATTTGTTCCTGAAGTACCCGAGGTACCTGAGCTTCCTGAAGTACCTGAGCTACCTGAAGTACCTGATGAGCCTGATGAACCTGATGTGCCTGATGTACCTGAGCTACCTGAAGAACCTGAAGTACCTGAGCTGCCTGAAGTACCTGAAGAACCAGAAGAACCTGATGTACCTGATGTACCATTTGTTCCTGAGGTACCTGATGAACCTGAAGTTCCTGATGAACCTGAAGTACCTGAAGAACCTGATGAACCCGAAGTACCTGATGAGCCTGATGAACCCGAAGTACCTGATGAACCTGAAGATCCGGATGAACCTGAAGTACCTGAAGTACCAGATGAACCTGATGTACCTGAAGAACCATTTGTACCTGAAGTTCCTGATGAACCGCTTGTGCCTGAAGTTCCTGATGAACCTGAGGTACCTGATGAGCCTGATGAGCCTGAAGTTCCTGAAGAACCTGATGAGCCTGATGTACCAGATGAACCTGAGCTACCTGAAGTACCAGATGAACCACTAGTACCTGAGGTACCTGCAGAACCATTTGTACCTGATGAGCCTGAAGTACCAGATGAACCCGAAGATCCACTTGTACCAGATGAACCTGAAGTACCTGATGAGCCTGAGCTGCCTGAAGTTCCTGCAGTTCCTGATGAGCCTGAAGTACCTGAGCTACCTGAAGTGCCTGATGAGCCTGAAGTTCCTGAAGAACCTGATGTACCAGAAGTTCCTGCTGAACCTGATGTACCAGAAGTTCCTGCTGAACCTGATGTACCTGATGTTCCTGATGAACCTGATGAGCCTGAGCTACCAGATGTACCTGATGTACCTGATGAACCTGAAGTACCTGATGAGCCTGATGTACCAGATGAACCTGATGTACCTGATGTTCCTGCTGAACCTGAAGTACCTGAAGAACCTGATGTTCCTGAAGTTCCTGAAGTGCCTGAAGAACCTGATGTACCTGAAGTTCCTGATGAGCCTGATGTACCAGATGAACCTGATGAGCCTGAGCTACCAGATGTACCTGAAGAACCACTGGTTCCAGATGAGCCCGAAGAACCTGAAGTTTGGGCTGATTCTCTATATGCTATTTGCCCGTCAGGTTTTAATACCAATACGGTTTCTTCCGTTGGTTCGTTAGGGACTTTGATTGGATCTATATATACTGATCCACTAAATTGTGATGAACCTGATACAATCAGGCCTTTTCTAATTCTAAATTCGTTCGCCATGGTTTATTTATCTGTTTTCACATTCCAACAGGTCGATACCGTCGTATCAGGTATACATATTAAACCATTTCAAAAAAACAAAGTGCCCCTCAATGAGGGGCACCTTTCTTTTATCTAAAGTTATTTATTAAACTTTAAGTCTAGTTATATGGTAAACTATTCTAATAGTTGAGCCAGTATTGTTATCTACTACTAAACTAAAGTTCCCAGCTGATACGCTTGTACTAAATACAATATCATCTGTATTACCAATATCTGTGGTAGAACTTTCCGCTAATAACGCGGTAGTACTGTTAGCAGTTACTCTAACGGTACCCGTACGCTGGTTAGTTCTATCTGTAGTAAATGCGATGTAATCTACAATAACACCTCCGTAAGTAGTACCACTTAAAGAAGTGTTACCAATCAACGATGTATCACCATCATTAACTTCAATTCTTTCTGAAGTTGTTTCTAGATAATCGTTTAAGGATAATATTGAACCATCAAACGTTAAATTAGCTTCAGCTTGAAGAAGACCTGATGTCCCTGTTGCTGTAGTAATTCTATTATCAGCATCATCTATAATAATAGCTACACCACTTGTACCTGAAGAACCTGATGTACCTGATGTACCAGAGCTTCCTGAAGTACCTGATGTACCAGAGCTTCCTGAAGTACCGCTAGTTCCTGATGAACCTGAAGTACCTGAAGATCCAGATGTTCCCGAACTTCCTGAAGTACCAGATGTTCCTGATGAACCTGAAGTTCCTGAAGTACCTGCTGTACCTGTAGTACCTGAAGAACCTGATGTTCCTGATGTACCAGAACTACCTGATGTACCTGATGAACCTGATGAGCCTGAAGTACCACTTGTTCCCGAAGAACCTGATGTACCTGAGCTTCCAGATGTACCTGAAGTACCTGCTGTACCTGTAGTACCTGAGCTACCAGAAGTACCACTAGTACCTGAAGATCCGCTTGTTCCTGAAGTACCTGAAGAACCTGAAGTACCTGAGCTGCCTGAAGTACCTGAGCTGCCTGAAGTACCTGAGGTACCTGCTGTACCTGTGGTACCTGAGCTACCAGAAGTACCACTAGTACCTGATGAGCCTGAAGTACCAGATGTTCCTGATGAACCTGATGATCCTGAAGTTCCTGACGTACCTGATGAACCTGATGTACCGCTTGTTCCTGAGGAACCTGATGTACCTGAGCTACCAGAAGTACCTGAGGTACCTGCTGTACCTGTAGTACCTGAAGAACCTGATGTACCAGAAGTACCTGATGAACCTGACGAACCTGATGTTCCTGAAGTACCAGATGTTCCTGAGCTACCAGAAGTACCTGAAGAACCTGAGGTACCTGATGTTCCGGATGAACCTGAGGTACCTGATGTTCCGGATGAACCACTAGTTCCTGAACTTCCAGATGTACCTGATGAACCACTAGTACCTGAAGTACCTGCTGTACCTGTAGTACCTGAGCTACCTGAAGTACCACTAGTACCTGATGAGCCTGAAGTACCTGATGTTCCTGATGAACCCGATGTACCTGATGAGCCACTAGTACCTGAGGTACCTGCTGTACCTGTAGTACCAGATGAACCAGATGTTCCTGATGTACCTGAACTACCTGATGTGCCTGAACTACCTGATGAACCGCTTGTTCCTGATGAACCTGAAGTACCACTTGATCCACTTGTACCTGATGTACCAGCAGTACCTGTAGTACCTGAAGAACCAGAAGTTCCTGATGTACCACTAGATCCACTAGTACCGGAAGTACCAGATGAACCACTAGTACCTGATGAACCTGAAGTTCCTGAAGTACCAGATGAACCATTTGTACCTGAAGTACCTGAAGTACCTGAAGAGCCACTAGTACCTGATGTACCCGAAGAACCTGAGGTACCAGAGGTACCTGAGGTTTGGGCTGCTTCTCTATAAGCTATTTGGCCATCGGATTTTAGGACTAAAACAGTTTCCTCAGTCGGTGCATTTGGAACGCTACCAGGTGTAATATATACTGAGCCTGATAATTGGGATGAGCCTGAGACTATGAGACCTTTCCTAATTTTAAATTCGTTAGCCATTGAGTTTTTTTTAAATTATTTTAACGTTAATAAATATTATGATAACAATTATCTTTCAATTAGATTTACAAATGATTTTACAGTAACATTATACCCACTACCTGCAGTATTATTTACAATAATTAAAGCATTAGCACCTGTTGTAGCAGTAAATATAATAGCATCTGTTGAATTATTCAAATCTGTACTTGTAACTTCATCTATAATAATTGATGAAGAGTCAAATATAGCTCTAATAGTACCAAATCTAGCTCTACCATCATTGCCTAGTAAAGTATAATCTACTACCATACCTAAATAATCAGCTGTTGGTACAGATACTAAATTACCTGTGTTACCATCATTTACAGTAATTTCTGATGTTCTTCTTTCAAAACTTGTGTTTTGAGTTAAGATAGTACCGTCGAATGTTAAATTACTTTCCGCAAATAAAACACCTGATGTTCCAGTTGCTGTAGTAATTCTATGGTCAGCATCATTTAAAATATTAGCTACGCCACTTGTACCTGATGAACCACTAGTACCTGAAGTACCTGATGAACCACTCGTACCAGAGCTTCCTGAAGTACCTGAAGTACCATTTTCACCTGATGTACCTGATGAACCACTTGTACCTGAAGTACCTGATGAGCCACTTGTACCTGATGTACCCGAACTTCCTGAAGTACCTGATGTACCATCTTCGCCTGAAGTACCCGAGCTGCCTGATGTACCGCTTGTACCTGATGAACCTGAAGATCCTGATGTTCCTGATGTACCACTTGAACCTGAAGTTCCTGAAGTGCCATCTTCGCCCGA
>Ga0206131_10007143_pt1 | contig 11264 bp, 10 predicted proteins | sample Helgoland_Spring_FD_148636 | JGI IMG/M metagenome (GOLD analysis project Ga0206131, IMG submission 148636) | Pelagic subsurface seawater microbial communities from Kabeltonne, Helgoland, North Sea - Helgoland_Spring_Bloom_20160517_1 | ecosystem: Environmental > Aquatic > Marine > Epipelagic ... | reverse complement strand
TTCCTTCTTTGGCTTTGATGAAGGTAAGTCTCAGGTACGTGTTATTATCTTGTCCCCATACATTTAGGCAGAAGCAGATGGATAAAGTAAGTATTAAATATTTCATTGAAAGAATCTTTTGGTTTCAATATATTACATCTTTTGGGATCGATCAAAGGGTTTAGCAAAAATTGAACGTATGTCGAAGTAAGGGTTTTAAAAATGAATCTTTAATACAAGGATTCAAGAAGTCTCTTCAAAGATTTATTTGGGAGTAATGTCTGGCCCTATTTCATATGCGGGTCAGCATAAAAAAGGGTGCTTGATCGCCACCCTTTTTTATATATATTGACTGATTTGAAACTGAATTTTTGAGTTCAATCAGATACTGAGACCCATTATTTTTGGAGTACCCTTATCTCATCGTATCTACCGTTGGTATAGGTTTCAAGTACCTCTGCGATGTCTCTTCTCCAGCTACCCATACCATTGATTTTTTCATAACTGGCAGCAAAATTTTCAGGTAGGCCATTGCTCTTTTCAAATCGCGTAAATGATTTAAAAGGATAAACCAATGAGATATCCTCTCCATTTTCAGAGCGGAAAGGGCTGACATAAACCCGGCGTACTATGGATGCATTTGTGGCCACCAGCACCTCCTTAATTTTGGTAATGGCCTCCAGTACTTTTGCCATACTATTGGCCTTATTATTCAATTTGAAGGTTCTGATCAAAAGATAATCCGAACTGCCAAATTCGGCTGGAGTATAACTGGCCTCCCAGTGAAGTTTTGCATGCTTAATCTTCTCATCAGTGATGTAGCTTTGGATATTTTTACCCCAGTCTGCCATATGTGCGGCATCAGGTTGTTGGTCTAAATCGGCATAGGTCATAGGTCCATCTAACCAAACAAATTTTCCGGAGTTGGGTCCTGTCAAGATGCTGTAAATACTGGCTGTGCTTTTGCCTCCTGTGTGATATTTTGCATTATGTAATTTTACACCTGAGATTAATTTACCCTCTAATTTTTTATTAGGGGTCAGGATTATGTTTTCATAGATCATGGTTTCCTGTGCCATCACAGAGGTTGAAAACATTAAAAATAGAATTAAAAGTCTCATAACGTGGTTATTTTAGTGGTTTGTTAAATGATAAAATAAGTTCTTATTTGTAGTCTTATCTACATTAAATGTATCGTTTCTAATCAGATTTACTTGTCGTCAATAGGCTCAAAGAATAATATATTCTTCTTTTGATATTTAGAAACTCAATGAAGAAAATCTAAAGGTATTGAAAATTTTTTAGACTAGGCCTTTCCTCTTTCTAAATACTCTTTGAGATGGATGCCGTTGTCGGTGATATCTCTGGTATATATCCAGGCAATAGTACCTGTATGAAGTGAAATCTGATGGCGTTCGTAGTCAATCTGATGGTTTTCAAATTGATCGATCTCAATAAGGGTTTGCAGATTTATTTCGAATACATCGACTACGATGTGGTATCCTTCACTGTTATAGGGAAGGACGCAGGGGTAATCGGAAATGAAACGATACTTTTTTTGTGTCGTATAAATGCCTAAGAAGGATGATTCTTGAAGAAAATGGTAATAGTTGCCATAGCCTTTTCTCAGGGTTCCATAGACGGCCAATTTTATTGTTTGAGGGGTTGAAGATTGAAGCGTTATATTGTTGAATTCGGCTCAATAGGATTCATAATCAATGATTAATCAGTTCTGTTTTCTTAAAAATACATGGATTATTTGATAATCTATAATTTTTTAGCGCTGCCGTTAATGAACCGTTTCAATAAGGCATTGAGTACCTCTAAACATATATGAGCTCCCTGGCGTTTTACCCAGCATGGCTTGGCCGATGGGAGATAAGGTCGAAAGAGCAAAAACTTTTACATCGGCTATGTCCAGGGCCCCAAAGTTGGCAGAGAAATAATAAAAATTATTTGATTCTTTGACTAAGGCTCCGAGGCTTACTTTATTGATGGATTTACCGAGGTCGATCAAGTCCAAAGCTTTTTTTAGCTTATAGGCTTCCATGAGTTGAACGCCTAATTTTTCTTTTTCAAGCACAATCATCGAGCGTCCGGTTTCATATTTGTCCCCTGCCGAACTTTTGGTGTCTTGATTGGACGCCTCTTGAAGGCCTACCAATTCTGATTTTAAGCTTTCAATTTTTGTTAAAGCGAGATATAAGCATTTTTGATGGACCTTTAATTTTAGCGCGGCTAAGTCCATCACAATTAAAAGTCAAATTTAATTCCCTGTGCCAAGGGAAGTTCTTTTGAATAATTAATCGTATTGGTTTGCCTTCGCATGTAGGCTTTCCAAGCATCAGAACCTGACTCTCTTCCTCCACCTGTTTCTTTTTCACCGCCAAATGCGCCTCCTATTTCTGCACCCGAAGTACCAATGTTTACATTGGCGATCCCACAATCTGAGCCTGCATGAGACAAGAAAAGTTCAGATTCACGCAAGTTGTTGGTCATGATCGCAGACGATAGGCCTTGAGGCACATTATTTTGAATTTGAATGGCCTCATCTAGATTTTTGTATTTAGTCAAATACAAGATAGGGGCAAAGGTTTCTTCACGGACCATTTGATGATGTGGCGCCATCTCATAAATACAGGGTTTTACATAGTAGCCTGATTCATAACCGATACCGGTTAATACACCCCCTTCTACTACAACTTTCCCACCTTCAGCGGCGATCTTCACGCGTGCGGTTTCATAAGCTTTTACTGCATCTTGATCGATGAGTGGGCCCATGTGGTATTGTTCATCAAGAGGATTGCCAATGGTAATTTGTTGATAAGCATGGGTTAATTTAGATTTCATAGCTTCAAATTGACTCTCATGGATGAGTAGTCTTCGGGTGGAGGTACATCGTTGTCCTGCGGTACCGACGGCACCAAAAACAGCACCAGGAATCGCGATTTCAAGGTCCGCGTTTTCGGTGATGATCATGGCATTATTACCCCCCAGTTCTAAAATCGATTTTCCCAATCGAGCGCCCACAGCAGCGGCTACAGATTTCCCCATTCGGGTTGACCCTGTGGCTGAAATCAGTGCGATGCGAGGATCTTCGGCCATGGTTTTGCCTATGGTGGCGTCGCCGATGACCAAGCCACAGATACCTGCGGGAACTTCATTGGCTTCAAATATTTTTTGTACTATTTTTTGACAAGCAATGGCCGTTAAAGGCACTTTTTCTGAGGGCTTCCAAACGCAAACATCTCCACAAACCCAGGCCAGCATGCTGTTCCAGGCCCAAACAGCTACCGGAAAATTAAAGGCTGAAATAATACCTACGACTCCTAAAGGATGCCATTGTTCATACATTCTGTGTGCGGGTCGTTCGGAATGAATGGTCAAGCCATAGAGTTGGCGAGACAATCCCACGGCAAAGTCACATATGTCTATCATTTCTTGTACCTCACCTAAACCCTCTTGAAGTGACTTACCCATTTCATAAGAAACCAATTTACCCAGAGCTTCTTTTTGTTCTCTTAAGGCATTCCCAATTTGACGAACAATTTCACCACGTTGAGGGGCAGGGATCAGTCTCCATGTTGAAAAAGCATCTTGAGCGGCAGTGACCACTTGATTGTACTCTGTTTCAGTAGCTAAATTGACCTTACCGATGACGGCTGCATCTACAGGCGAAACAGAGTTGATAGAAGTGCCTTGCGTTGGAATCCATTGTGCGCCTATGGCCGCTCCGTAATTTTCTTTTTCAATCTGCAATTCCGAGAGAAAGGAGGTGTTGATAAGGGTCATATTTTTGGGGTTTAAGATATATTTACAAATAAAAGGAATCTCTAGTCTAGAACATAAAAAATCCGATTCTAATTAGAATCGGATTTAGTTTTTTAGATAAGCGAATTACCAAGCAATGCCATAATACACTTTTTCGCCGTTAGGATAGTATCCTGTGATCAGGATGCCATCTCCTTTTACAGTATCCAAATAAATTTTTAACTCTTCTATGTTTTTGATGACCCTTTTATCAATCATAGTAATGATAAAGCCGGGTTGAATGCCTGCATTTTCCCATTTCCCTGGCCCAATTTCTTTGAATCTAATGCCGCCACTGAGCTTGAGTTTATCTAGTTCTTTTTCAGATAAATCCTCAAAAGAAGCACCTTCTAAGGTCAGGCGATTAACTGCCTTGACCACCTCCATGGTACCTAGGCTGTTTTGCAATACTACGGATACGTCACGGGTTTTTTGATCACGAATGTATTTGATCCAAACTTCATCTCCTGGACGATTCAATGCGACTTGCTCTTGCAATTCTGAGGTATTACTCACAGGTTTCTCATTCACAGCGATGATCACATCTCCAGATTCTAAACCCGCAAGATCAGCAGCGGACTGATTTCCAACCGAAGCAATATATACGCCTCGATTGACCCCTAATTTTTCTTCCTCGGCCAATTTAGCATTCACATCGCCAATCCTGATCCCCAATAAGGCGCGTTGTACGGTTCCATATTCTACCAAATCAACATATACCTTTTTGACTAAACTGACGGGCACGGCAAAGGAATAACCCGCATAAGATCCTGTTGGCGACATGATCGCCGTATTGATGCCCACTAGTTCCCCCTTTAAATTGACTAGGGCACCGCCGCTATTCCCAGGATTGACGGCGGCATCCGTTTGAATAAAGGATTCGATGCTTAAGTCATTGGCATTTTTTCTAAGGATATCAATATTTCTGGCCTTTGCGCTGACAATACCTGCTGTGACGGTGCTATTGAAGGTATAAGGATTACCCACAGCAAGTACCCATTCTCCGATATTGATAAGATCTGAGTTCCCCCACTGCATGGCTATGAGTTCGGTTTGATCAATTTTTATGACCGCCAAATCGGTGGTTGGATCAATGCCCACCACAGATGCTTTGAAGGTACGGTTGTCATTTAACAAGACATCAATTTCTTCGGCGCCATCGATGACATGATTGTTGGTAACAATATATCCATCAGAAGATACAATAACACCCGATCCTGAACCGGAGCGTTGTCTTTTTTCTCTGGGCACCTCCTCGTCCAAATAATCTCTAAAAAAATGGTATAGTGGGTTTTGTTCCATATTATAGTTTGCCGCGACTTTGGTACTAATGTGAACGACCGCAGGTGTTGATTTTCTGGCAGCGGTCACAAAATTGAGACCCTCTGGGACTACAAAAGCTGTTGTATCAAGCTGATAACTGGTCAAGGCAGCAGGACGATCTGTTTTTTTGTTAGCGGCAGGAATTACGATAGGCTCTGGATTGGGCTGCATGAGCATAAAACCACCGAGTGCCAAAAATCCTCCCATGAAGGACGAGGCTACCATCGCAAAAAATAATTTTTTTCTAACCATATTGTTAAAATTTAATTTCAAATTTAAAAGTAATGATGAAGTAATCTTAGATTCTTAACGTAAAAAATGAATCATCTGATCCCTTCTTTAACATGATTTAACAAAAAAACAACAAATGAGGTCAGAACAAGTTCAAAAACTTGTTCTGACCTCATGATAAAATTGCATTAATTGATTGTGATTGATTTCTTGACCATTTTCTTCATATCCTTGGGGATATTGATGGTTAAGATCCCATGGATGTGATGTGCTTCAATTTTGTCTTTGTTGATGTCCTCGGGTAAAGTAAATGATCTGCTGAACGTACCAAAATGGCTTTCAATACTATTGAATTTTTTGCCTTTTTCGTTCTTTTCAATGTTACGTTCGCCACTTACGATGATTTGATTTTTTTCTATGGCGATATTGATTTGATCTTTGGGTATTCCAGGCAGCTGTAGCTGGATCTCAAATGATTTGTCGGTTTCTGCGATATCTACCTTAGGTGTAAATTTTTTAACCATACGACCACCAGAAAATTCATCATTAAAAAACTGATCTATAAAATGATTGAAAGAATTAGGTCTGTAAACTTCTGAATTATATTTTAATATTTCCATTTTTATAATATTTATTGTGTTTAACATTTTGAATATCCCTCTTCAGAATTTATGCCATTCTATTTTTTTTAATCAACAGCTGTATTATAATGACATAATGTCATTATAAGTTGATTATTAGATCCATAAATATGACATAGTGTCATATTTATGGATCTAATAATAGAATTGAAATGACTAGAAAAATTTTTTAAGGCAAAGGCTTTGCATAATTGGATACTCACAATACATTTGCAGTCCTTTCAAAGATCGCATGAAAATATGATGCGCATGGAAGGAAATCATTCCTCCTTAGCTCAGTTGGTTAGAGCATCTGACTGTTAATCAGAGGGTCCTTGGTTCGAGTCCAAGAGGGGGAGCATTGAAAATCAAAGAGTTACAGAATTGTGGCTCTTTTTTTATTTCCCATTACGTCATAATTACGTCATATGTATCAAATAAGAAATGCGCAAAATACGTTTAAATAAGCCTTTCTAAGAGTCTTTGTGGGAGTGTCAGAGTATATCTGAATAATCTTATTTTAATCCTTTGAGTAGGCTTATTCCGTACAGTTAGTAAAGTTTGGTTTGGGTTCTGTCCAAGCGGTTGCGTCTTCGCTGAAATCTTTGCAAAATGTTACGGCATTTACATCCCAAGAACCAATGTCTTGATTGAAGGAATTAGCCTTTCGAAACATACTTTCCATATCCGTCACATTACTTACATCCCAACTACCAATATCTTGATTGAAAGCAGTTGCTTTATAAAACATATAATACATATTTATCATATTACTCACATCCCAATTTGAAATATCTCTATTGAATTGAGAATATTCAAACATCCCACTCATATCTGTAACATTACTTACATCCCAAGAGCCAATATCTTGGTTGAAAGATTGAACAGCATAAAACATATAACCCATAAACGTCACATTACTCACATCCCAAGAGCCAATGTCTTGGTTGAAAGCGGTGGCATTATAAAACATTCCACGCATATCTGTAACATTACTTACATCCCAAGAACTGATGTCTTGGTTGAAAGATTTAGCATCGTCAAATATATATGTCATAACCTTCACATTACTCACATCCCAAGAACTGATGTCTTTGTTGAAAGCAGTAGCACCATAAAATATAGAACTCATATTCGTCACATTAGTAGTAACAAATTTTGTAACATCTTGATCTGCATCAGTTCCGTTACTTCTCCAGTTAGATAATAAATCTTCATCAACCACCAAATAACTAACTCCACCCAATGCATAATAATTACCAATCACTGCATCCTCTGTCGCTTTAATCGTAACTCCATTTTCGTCTAGATAAATAGCATTAACTAAACAACCACTCTCATCCACTGTGACACCTTCAGCAGTATCAGCACAAGTGTCTAAATCATCCGTTACTCCATCACCGTCAGTATCTTTCTGTGAATCGGAACAACCATTTTCGTCTACTTCTGCACCTTCAGCAGTATCAGCACAAGTATCTAAATCATCGGTTACGCCATCTGCATCAGTATCTTTCTGAGAATCAGAGCAACCACTACTGTCTACCGTTTCACCACTAGGAGTATCAGCACAAGTATCATCAGCATCCGCAATTCCATCAGCATCCGCATCTAATACTGTAGTTGAATCATCATCTGTATTAGTATCACCTGTAGTGTCAGTTGTATCATCCGCAACGGGATCTTCATCTTCGCTACAAGCGTTGAACAATACAAGTGAACAAAGAATACTTACGAAGAGGAGGTGTTTGAAGTATTTCATAGTGTTAGTTTAAGCCAATACAAGCTAAAAAGATATTTTAACTAACTCCAAGAAATAATGTGTGTATTGTATTGCATATACTTTCAAACTAGCGGAAACCACCTATTTAAATAAGCCGTTCTAAGAGCCTTTGTGGGTTTGTCACCGTATGTTAACATCAACTATTAAACCCCCTAGTATTAGTGAAGAAACTACCTAACATAGTGAGTGATTTTAGCTATTTCTAGTTATTGATTGAAAGTACCCCGTTTAGATACATTTGTAGAGTGAATTGTTTTCTATACTGAGGGGTATGGAGACAGCAGCCACTTTGGGTAAAGGTGGTTGCTTATTCTTACTAATCATAGGTCAATTTTTTTTCCTCTTCTGAAGCAGCTGCAATTTTGTAGCTGCTTTTTAGTTTAATCACTAAGTTTAACCTCAGCTTAAATAGGCCTTTCTAAGAGCTTTTTTGGGGGTGTCAGCGTGTTATTAAATATCTTAATTGATGTGTAGCATACCTATTGATTGTTGTTCTTCCAAATACGTTTTCCAAACAGAATAACTAAACCTATGGTGATAAAAACTAATCCTATTGAATCATCTATGGAACTATAGTTTATATAATCTAGTGCAACCATAATTAACCCAATTAAAATGAGAATGGAATGTTCGTATTCTCGTAGTTTTTTCATATCTCAAAAATAATTAACCTCCGCTGAAAATAAGCCTTTCTAAGAGTCTTTGTGGGTGTGTCAGCGTGCAGACTATTTAACTGAATAAAGTTTATTTACTCCCTACAGGTGAATGGGGAATCAATGCGATAATTTTATATTTATTATTTTGTTTTCTCAGAATATATGATGCTTTTCTCTCCTTGGGATTCATTACTGTGCTATCTGTCAAAAATCTAGTGAAATTTTGCTCTATAATTATTATATCATTTTTGGATTGATAATTTTCCCAATTATTCCTTATCGAATATCCATAATTATTTGCTTCTAAATCATCAAATGTGGTTTGTAAAAATGATTTAACTTCATCTTTTGTGAAAAACATCAGTGTGGTGTCATTCAAGTAAAGAGTAAAAGGTACAGCATAAATTTCTTCAGAAATAAAATTTAAATCAGCATTACTCCAAGCCTTGTTGTAACTCGAGTAAAATTCCTCAATTTCTTTTGAAACTTGAATTGTTTGTGTTTGGGAGCAATCTAAGAAGATAAATCCCATAAGCAGTATTAAGAATCTTTTCATATCTCAAAAGTAATCAAAACGGATAATTAACCTCCGCTTAAATAAGCCTTTCCAAGAGCCTTTGTGGTTGTGTCAGCTTGTGTGTCAATTTAACCCTTATTATTTCACTTTTTGCTGACAGTATACAGCCATAACTGATAGTAAATTAGATGGATCTTTAACCTAATATTGAGACTTTGCTCATTAGGCAATGAGAGAAGTATTTATATAAAAAAATTACCTTTACGTTTAAACTAAACGTTATAAACATGAAAGTAATTACAAAAATCACCATTTTATCAGGTGCACTCTTTTTTATGGGCTGCTCAGAAAAGCCATCAAAACAGGCAGAGGCCAAAACGGCAGATGCCAATACGATAATGGTAGCATCAATGGAGCGATTCAAAAATGCTTGGAATCGTGGAGATGCATCCAGCGTAGCTGCAGAATTTACCAACGATGCGGTTCGGATTATTGCTAACCCAATGAGCCCCGTTGAAGGTGGAGCAGCCATATTAAAGGCATTTGAAGCTACTTATTCTGAAGAAAGTGAGCTCTACAATAGTCGTATGGAAGTAGAGGTAGTCGTTAATCGATTTATTTCTGAAGATATTATGATCGGAGCGGGTATGTTCCGGATTTTAGGTGAGAACAATAACATCTTGGAGCATGGCAAGTGGGGGAATGTATTCAGATATGAAGATGGGAGAATTAAATTCTTATTGGAGTCTGCGCACCGAATACCCAGCGATTCCCAAACGGCAGGGGTTGCCGCTGAACTGGCAAATTCTATTACCTCGGAAGAACCTCATTTTGAAAAAATTCAAGCGTCGATTCATAATTATATTAGCAACTATAATAGCAAAAATAAAGAAGGATTAGCTATGCTTTTTGTAAAGGATGCTGTTCAGAATGTGAACTCTAAAGAAGGTATTATTTTAGGTCGTGAACAAATTAAAGCAACTGAGAATTTTTCAGATGGAGGTACGTTGAATGCCAATATTTTGGGATATCGATATCTGGGAAAAGATTTGGCAATCGCTTACGGCAATTGGACTGCGATGGGTGAGGACAATCTCACCGTTAATGGCCAGTGGGGGAATCTATTTAAAATTATTGGCAAGGATGCTTTATTGATTATGGAATCTGCTGGCATAAAATGAAGTTTGCCTCCGGTTTCGAGTAATACGGCAGCATTGAAGATTAAAGAGTTACAGAAATGTAGCTCTTTTTTTCTTTTAATAAAGTGCAAAGAATATGAATTAACACTAAATGTTAGGTTGCTAGAACTTTATTATAGAGACATTGAAAATATAGTTTTTATGGATTTTTCGTTTAAAAAATAAATGGTTGGGTTAGGCTGAGGGCGGTATGAAGAGTAGGTTTCCTCAAGACATTCGATGGGAAATTGAAAAAAATTGTATTTTTCTATAACTTGAGTATAAATAATTATCCAACTATGCAAACTAAAAACAATATTCTGCTCGCAGAAAAAATGAGTTTATCAAGATTTGATACGCTCACCTCTAAAATTATTTGGGCAGTGGACTTAGAAAATTTGATTACAGGAATAACCCGAATTGATCATTTAATTTTTGTTACTAATATATCAAAATGGGGTATAGGTCAATACACCTCATTATTGAAGTTTGATACAGGAGAAATTTTATGGACGATAAAAAAAGTGTTTACCAGTATTCTGATAACAGATCAATATGTTTTTAGTCTGAAGGGGTCTAAGTTAGAAGCTTTATCTCTTAAGACTGGAAAAGAGCATTTTATCATATCTACGACTTTTAAATGGACGGCACCTAAGTTGGCGTTGATAGGGGAAAAATTATATCTTTATTCAAAGAAAAAGGTGGTTGAGGTTAATCAGAAAAATGGTCAATTAATGGAAGTAGAATCCCCAAAAGGATTGGATATCCAAAGTATCACTATCTTGGTTGATGAATTTCAAATGAATATCAATACCATGTCAACACCTGATTCGGGAGTATATTTTATAGATGATTCGGGTTTAGGAGGAGATGCGTCAGGAGGCGACGGCGGTGATGGTGGTGGTGGTGGTGAATGATAAAGACTACATTATTTTGATTGGACTAGTTGTCTGATTTTGAAATGCATTGTACTTTTACTACTTCATTAACTATATAAATAAACATGAATAAATTTATTATTAAAAGAGCTATGACTGGAGTTTCAGGAGCACCCAAGCATGAGTTAGACAAGGCAGGGAAGGCTTCTGAAGCCGTCCTTATAGAGATGCGAGCAGAGGGTAAGGAGATCCAACAAGAGCAAAGTTACGTAGCTGGAGATGCTATTTATTG
>Ga0206131_10007140_pt1 | contig 11266 bp, 11 predicted proteins | sample Helgoland_Spring_FD_148636 | JGI IMG/M metagenome (GOLD analysis project Ga0206131, IMG submission 148636) | Pelagic subsurface seawater microbial communities from Kabeltonne, Helgoland, North Sea - Helgoland_Spring_Bloom_20160517_1 | ecosystem: Environmental > Aquatic > Marine > Epipelagic ... | reverse complement strand
TGCTACTACAGAAGCGGATAAAGCGGAATCATAGCCTAACTGACCCCAGCTAGCAGACTGAACAAGTTGTTCGCTACCTCCAGAAGATTCGGTTACATTAGTGGAGTAAGTCCACTTACCGGCACCGTATAAACCTCCTTTAGGAGCATCTGCAGTGTCAGAAACACCATACATAGAGCCGTTACCAAATACGGGGCCACCTGGAGTGAATTTACCATTTTGGTTGACTTGGTTAGCATCATTTGTAATTCCACCATATTGGAAATCAAGGAAGAATACAAGGCCAGAAGGTAAGCTCATTGGTTGAACACTAACGAAATCTTTCGCTGCGATTTGACCAAATACCTTTCTTACGAGAGGAAGAGCAATACCAGCCCACTGTTCACCAGTTCCAGCTGTAAAAGTACCACCAGCTGCGCCGGCGCCACCACCTGTTTGGGAAGTTTCAACAACAAGTTGCTTAGCTTGGTTTTCGAGAATGAGAGACATGTTGTTCTTCTCAACTTCGTTACCTAAGCCTTCAAGCAAACCTGTTCTATCCCACTTGTTAGCCAACCTAGAGGCATCAGACTGAACTGACTTCCACTGGTTAGCGCTCTCTAGGAGAGAATTTAAATTTGACATTTTTGTTTAGTTTTAAAATTAATAATTATTTTAGACCTGCTAATTTTTTAAAGCGTGACACCATTGCATCTTCTTCTACAACATTTTCAGTTATAGGACGTTTAGGAGAAACACCCGCAGGTTTTGAAGCAAAGCCCATAGACTCTTTAATATTAGACTTAGTTGATTTATTAACTAAATTTTCATTTAACGATTCAAAGATAACTTTTGCTTCTTTTACTGTTTCGGCTTTATCAAAAGCCTTTAAAACCTTAATTTTTTGATTTTCTGTCAAGTTTTTAGCTTTGAAAATCTTGTTTGTGTAAAGGAGTTTAGAATTAAGGAGATTAACCTCGTTGAGTTCAGTTTTAAGGAACTTAATAGTTGCTTTAGCTTCTTTAAGTTCTTTACCTTCTGCAGCAGCAACTTTCTTGCCCTTAAGGAGGTCTTGAATTTTGGTAGTTGCGGCAGATACCGAAGCCATTGCAGCAACACCCGCTAAAGGTAGTAAAGCTTTTACTACAGGTATTGCTACACCTAATGCTTGAGCAATTTGAGGGATCATTTCAGTACTGAAGTCTTCCTCAAGTTCTTCTTCATTAATTTCATTTTCTTGGAGATCAATGTCATCTACTTCAATGTCTACGTCAGCATCACCCTCCGTACCATCGTCTGTGTCTTCAGCTTCTTCAGCTTCAGATTCATCAGCGTTTGGTCCGGGAACAAGTTCACCATCTTCGATCATGTCCTCAATGACATCTTCAATAAAACCTTGTAACTCATCTTCAGTCATGTTTTCAAGATCGAGTTCAGCATCATCATCGCCTTCGGCTTCTTTCATGCTATCATCCATCCCTTCTTCCATTTCTGTTTCAGCCTCTTCCATTGGATCTTTTTCTTCTTCCATGGTTTCAGCTTCACCTTCTTCTAATTCTAACTCAGCTAAAATTTCTTCAAGGTCAAGATCCTCTTCGAGTTCCTCTTCTTGGATTCCTTCTTTAGCTAATTCTTCTTTACCTTCTGCTTCCATTTCTTTTGCCTCATTCTGCTTTTCCTTATCGATTTCAGCAAGATCATCTTCAGTGATCTCCTCTTCATCAAGTTGGGAAATTTTTTCAGAAAGCATAGATTGGAGTTGTGGGGTAAAGGCCTCTTCTAAAGCAGCTTTCGCATTAGCGATAGCAACTTCTTTGACAGCTTTTGCATCAGCAATAGCTTCTCTTAACAAATCTCTATTTGCCATTATTCCTAAATTATTTTGGTTGGGAAAATACGCCTATTCTGTGAAAGCGTAATAAAAATTAATAAAAATTGGGTATCGTATAAAAAGACGACACATTCGATCGTAAATATATGAAAAAAAAGAAAGGCGCGATTTCTCGCACCTTTTCCTTTTTAAACCTTTTTAATTTATATAATCGGACATTGTCCGTTGTTGCATAAAATTTCAGTTATGATTTTATTAACATTAACATAATTTTTAGAATTAGGAGAGAATTTTAATCCCTCATTTACAGGTGCTACATATGCTCCTGGGGTAGAGGGTGTTGAAACAAAATCCCAGCATAAAAGTTCAAAGTCATCTTGAACCTCTTGTGTTTCTCCTAATTGTTTTAAGCTACCCATACCACGAGAAGATACTCCTACTGTAATGCCATTTTTAAATAGCTGGGTTAGAATATTGCCTGAAGGGGTGGGCAATATTTCAATTTTACCAACAACATCGTCCCCATCCCACCAAACTTCTTTAATGTTATGTGAAACGTTTTTTAAATTTATAACTTGAGAGTCAGGATGGTCGAGTTCACCTAGTGCTCTATTTTCTTTGATGGGGCCCTCTATGTAGTTTTTAACTTCTCTTTCTAACACTTCTCTAGGGTAATACCTACCATTACCATTTTTAGTTTCAGCAGATTGGAGTCTCCCTTCCACAAGCAAATTACCTTCATCGGTTTGAACCGCTTCAGTAATTGCTTGAGGAGAAAGCGTAAAAAGTTGAGTATCTATGAGGGTTTGTCTCATTTGTTGTTCTTGCTATATTCAAGTTCTTGCATTGCTTTACTACAATACTTTTCGTACAAATCAATTTCTGCTTGAACAGCTTTTGTTTTGTTTTCATCTATAAACTCAGCTAAATTTTCATCTTCATTTATAGTACTAAGAGTTTCTTTTAAAGAATTCATTTTACCTTCATAAGCTTTTACAGCAACTTCATTAGCTGCTCTCTTAGAAAGTTTTTCAACTTCTTTAATAAAATTTTCAGGGAGCATTTTGCCTTCTTTTTTAGGCTCCTTTTCTTCGGGAGTTTCCTCTTCTAGTTGTTTATGATCTGCCTTTTTCTTTAGCATACCCTTAGGTTCAGTGCCTGGGTCGATATTGGCAGCTTCTTCAGCTTTTTCTTTTTCTTCAGCTAAAAATGTAGCAAATTTTTCTTCATATGAAGGGATTTTACGTTCAGCAAATGGGTTACCAATAGAGGGCATACCTGCTACAGCCTCTTCTAGCAATTCTTTAAGTTGTTCTGATTTTTTCATGGTGTTTTCTTTTATATCTCCGTAGCCGGATGATTTATGTTTTCCAGTTGGTTCTTGGGGTTCGGTTGAGGTTTCGTATCCTAACCCTTTAATACCAAAAGCGGCATTTTTAGTATAAAAAATAGGATCCTTTTTTAAATTTGTAAGTACTATTTCTTTAGCCTTTAATAAAGCTTCAGAAGGGTTATCTGCTAACAACTCGGGGTTTTGTTCCATTTCAATTCTTAAACCATTTATGTATTGGTCAAATATTTGATTGTTTAAATTGTTATCATCTTTGTAATCATAACCCGCCACTTCTTTTTCATTTACTTCTTTAGTAGTTTTTGATTCTGTGGCTTTTGCTTCGAGTACTGTAAAGGGATTATCGTGTTTAATCCCCAAATACCCTTTAAATTCATTTATCATATTGTTTGCCATGGTAATACGTATTTATTTTTTATGTAAATCCACATAATCTATTCCCTTAGATTTTTTTCTAAGGGATTTTTGGTTAACTGGTTTATAACCCAATTTAGTATAATAAGAAATTGGGTTTTTCCCAAAAGCATACTTAGTTAAATACCCCCCAGCATTACCTGAAGTGCTCATTTCTTGGACTGCTTGTTTAACCATAGCGTACTGGTCAGGGTAACTATTTCTAAAAAATGTTCTAAAAGAATTAAAAGTATTGATTATTTGTTTTGCTTGGATCTTATAATCATCATCCCCCTTTAAATCATTATTACGTGCTAAATCTTTTGCAGTTTCTTTAGCATCTTCTAAATCATTAAATAATTCTACAAAACTAGGAAGTTTAATGATATTATGAGTTATACCCCCGCCTTCCCCTCTTTCGGAAGGATCATCTGCTTTATAATAAGTGTCTAAATTGCCTGAAAAAAAGTCGTCTTTGCTTATAGCACCGTATTTAGCCTCAATTTTTTTAAGAAAATTGGGGTTTAAATCTTTAGGTTTAACAGTCTCAGCCATTATTCTACTTTAGAAAGTTCTTCAGTTAATTCATAGTACTGAAGGAGGTTGATTAAATCATCGTTGTTGATTCTAGAACTTTTATCTATTTCCTTCAATAATTTAATTACTTCTGTTAATTTTATTTGAGTAACTCCATCTTTTATTTTTGTGACATAGGATTTTAAAGAGGATTTTAACTCATAAATTTTGGTATTATATATTTCCTTTAAACGAGGAGTATTATCAATAGAATTAATAAATTCTTTAAGTATTTCTTTTTGACCACTATTTAAATTAGAATATTTACCATTAAATCTTTCAAGCATTACTTTATAAGTAAGTACTCTTAAATCCTTATCATATTTAGAAAATTCTTCTATTAAATCTTGTTTAACTTTTTTCTCACTAATAGGAGATTGAGTTAAATATTCTAAAATGGTAACTTTATTATTAATAATTTGATCTGTCTCAGATAATTTATCTGAGTTGTATATCTCTATTAGCTTATATAGAGAAGCATATGCCTTATATCCTGTTACTTGATGGCTAAAAAATTCCTCTAGATTATAATGAGTTTTTATTTCATTAATAAGATTATATTTTTCTCTTTTTAAAGTACTTCTACTTAATTTACGGGTAGCTTCTAATATAGTGTTTAGGGTAACTTCCGCTCTCTGTTCAGTTAAATTTTTATTTTTAAATAAAGATTCATATAATTTATATTCTTTACCTAATTCAGTTTTAGTAAAAGCTTTTTTTAAAATATTTAATGAAGGAGACTCTTTGTCTGAGAGGGTATCAGCAGTTATTTGTCTCACTAGAAGTTCAAATAAAAGGCCCGTATTTTTATACTTAGAATGTTTAATGTTCATCGATAGGCTTTTTTATAAATATATAAAGATTTTAGTTCCTTAATTGGTTTTCATCTAATAGTGACTCATCCTGTTCAAAGACTAGCTGTTTGCTATTAAGGGGAATCTTTTTAAGCATATCTTGATTTTGAAGATAAACGGTTTTAGTTTCTAATGCTAATGGAGAACCTCCTTTATTTGAGGATTTTATAGAATTAGATTCATTTTCTTTACCTTTCATTCTATCAACTCCCAATCTATCTTTACCAAAGGCATTATCTTGGGTATTAATGTTTGAAACTTTTTCTTCGGGTCTGCCTAATTTAGGATCGTTTTCATCATACCCTTCAGGAACCTCTCCATCTCCATAATATCTACCCTTACCATATAATGAAGCTAAATCATGGGGGGTACCATAAGATTGACCGGTTTCTACGGGATCATTTCCTTCTGCTTCTATTTGGGTATTGCGGAAAGCACGTTTAGCATCTTCTCTAGATAAATCTCTAAATTCATTATATTGATCCTCACTCATGTGGAATAGATGATCGTAGATAAAATCTGTAGGAAATAATCTAGTCTCTATCATTTGGGCCGCTAGGTCCATTTTTTCTTTCATAAGTGCTACTCTTTCCTGGTCATATATAATTGATGGAGTGGTTAAATTAAGTTCAAAATTTGTTAAATCATCTCCATCATAACCCTGAGTATATAAATGAACTATTGCTATTTTAGTTAGTTCTGAGAGGATTATTCTTTGGATACGCTCAACTGTACGGGCGAATCTAATATCTTCAGCAGCTAATGTAGCTTTACCATCTGTATCAGCATCATATCCTAAAAAGGCTTTAGGTATTTTGAGAGCGGCAAACAATTTATCCCTTAAGTATTCTACATCTGTGATTCCGTCGTATTGTAAACCTGGTGTGGTTTCAATTTTAGTGGAAGCGTCATTACCCCTAACCGGGATATAAAAATCTTCAAGCATATTTTGCATATTATACTTAAGATTATAATCTCCCGTATCCTGGTCTATGTAAGGAGTACGCTTCATTTTAGAAATGGTTTTCTGCATGAAATTTTCTATCTCTGCAGGTGGGATTGCTCCTACATTTATATAAAAAATACGTTTTTCAGGAGCACGTGCAATTCTATGTACTAACATAGCATCCTCCATTAAGGTATATTGTTTAAATAGTTTACGGGCGGGTTCTATATAACTCCTACCATAAGGTAGATAATTTACGTCTGAAAGGAGCCTAAAGTGGGCAATTTCATAATTATCAAAGTATATAGATCTACTTGACTTTGAGTTTTTAGAGGTAGCTTGTAAACCTCCAAAATATCCCCCATACTCTCCTCCACCACTTAACCCATCAGGATCAAATTTAAATTTGACTTCCATTTGGGATGAATTAGTATCTTGTATTTTTTCTTCCCTAATGATATTGTATGCTGTGTAAGGGATAACATTGTACACCCCAAATTTTTCAGCTATTTCTAATTTTAAGAAAAAATCTCCATACTTACACATTTGACGTATCCACATCCATAAATTAAATTCTATGTTTAGAACATCATAAAATAAGTTATATAAAATCTTTTGAAGATTCTCATCGGAGGATTTAATTTGGAGAACTTCACCCATAGCATTTTTAAGAGTAGACTCATCTGCTAATATATCCAAAGCTGATGCTATAATAGCATCAGTATCCATAGCTTCATAATCTGAGTATAATTGGGGTCGAAGGGTTTGGTAGTTTAAAGCGGGATTATATATAGAGGTTTGGTTTGAAGTATACAATCTATTGTACCTATCAACCATAGAATTAGTTTCTACTTCTCCCCTTTGTTGCATTTGGTTGAAATCCAGAACTTTTAAGTTGTTTCCACCTGTATTGCGAATTATTACGTCCGTAGAGAATAATCTTTTTAATCTTGTAAATACTGTTGTATCAGCCATAGTGTGTTAATATACAAATAAATATTATAGAATCCAACTAAAATCTTCTGTTCCCCCCTTCCCATTATCCATATGATATGGGTTATCTTTCCCTGCTGAGAAGTAAGCTCCTTGATATCCTACTGTTGTTTTATGAAATGAGCCTAGGGCTGCTTTAGTTACATCTACTCCGTGTTGCCTAAACTTTAAGGCTGTGTCTCTTACATATAATCCTGTCCCAAAACTCATTACTAAATCATCATTATACCCTTGTTGTGCTTCTGCTCTACCATATTTCCATATAAACGTTTTCATTTCTTCTAGTAAACGTTTTGATTGGATAGTAACACCTTTATCAGCTACATATTCTTGAAATTTACCTATAACCATAGGGCGAGTTCTAGATGACATAGTAAATCCCGCAGTCATATTAGAACTATTTTCATAGTTTTGTAAATACGAATCTACACTTACATTATCGGATTTAGGAGAATAATATAAATTAGGATAATTTTTTTCTATAATAGTTTGAATAGTGCTCCATCCAATATTAGCATTTTCTACTATTAATAAGGCATTATTATATTCAGTAGCAATAGCAGTTAGTATGTTCCCAAAATCTTTAGTACCTACTTGCCCCTTATATTCCCCTACTTGTGTTGCAGATTCTATATCAAAAATGTGGAATGCTGAATAATCTTTACCATCCCCTCTAGCTACGTCTGCGGATATCATGTATGAACGACTATAATCTGCGGGTTGCCAAATCCATAAATTTTGATCAACTCCACGTCTTTCAAGTGGTTCTTTAATAGTAGTTTTTTCTATAAATTCTAAATATTCAGGAAAAAATACTATGTCACCTGAAGTACTAAAGTCGCAATCACACTCTTGGGCAGCCATTCTGGGGTCCCCCAGTAGTTCATCCTGTCTATCTCTCCATTCTTGATTTCTTTCAGGATGAACATCCCAAGGAAGTTTTATAGGCAAAAATTCATTTTCTCTAGCTTCAGCTCGGGCCCATGTTTGGTGAAACCAATTACCAGTACCATAAGGGGTGGATAGTGCTATGCATCCTCCACCTGTGGCTAATGTTTGTTGAGCCGAAGCCCATATTTCTCCTATATTTTCAATAAATGCCGCCTCGTCAATCAATAGAAGAGAAACAGCTTCTGATCTACCAGCATCACTTGATGCGGAAGTAGCTTTAATTTGGGATCCATTAGCTAATCGAAGGGTTAATTTATTATTTTCTTCAAAATCTATCTTAAGCCACGAAGGTAAATTTTCATACATAAATTTAACCTTAGTAACCATATTTTTAGCAGTTTCCTGTTTTGTAGCAATACATAAAACATTCTTATCTTTATGAAAAGTCATTAACCATAAAGAATATCCTGCAGATAGGGTAGATATGCCTAACTGACGGGATTTAAGTACTACTGAATATGGGTTTTCCCTCCATAGTTTTAATACCTTTTCTTGAAAAGGGTATAAATGGAAGTTAATCCTACCCCTTTGGGGGTGTTGGATCATGCAGTATTTTTTCATAAAGTGTATAGGATCTTGAGCACACTTTACGTATTCTTGCCTTATTATTTGTTTTAAATCGCTCAATTTTTATTTAATAATATAGGAGTTAAAGTACCTATTAAAGTAGTTAAAATAGTTAAATTTCTAGTGCCTTTAAGGGATTTAATTTTACTATTTTTATCTTCCAATTCTAGATTTAAATTAATACTCTGCCAATAACATTCTTCAGATAATAGTACTAGAGAATCAGTTGTTGTTTCATAAGTACCTAATAAAAGGGAATCTTGTTTTATAATAGAATTTAAATCTGTGACCTCTGCTTTTAAAGAATCCCTTTCTTGCTGGCAGTAATCATAAGAAGCTAAGTCTATTGCTATTGCTCTAACTTGCTCTGTGGGGAGGCAAATTAAATCAGTTCCCGTATCTTTCTGTGAAAAAGTTGGTAAGCTCATTATGAGACATACCATCAATATTAGATAATTGTTGCGCATATTTTCTTTTAATTCGGTTTAATTCTTTACTTCTATTATCGATAGTAGTATTAAGGCTATCTATAACTACTTCAGTAGAAGTTAAAGCATGTTCTAAGTTATCTTTAACAAAAGTTATTCTGTCTAATTTACCTTGGTATTTTGACTTTTCTGTTTTTAATAATTCGTTAAATCTAACTTCAGCATCAATTACCGCCTGTGTGGTTAAATCTTTTGTCATATACCAAGTTAGCCCTATTCCAGCAACTAATCCTATGACTATCCCTAGTCCAATGGATATTACATTATTCTTCATGGTAATACATATTAAGATTCAATAACTTTCATCATTTGCTCCATACGTTCTTCAGTAGAACCTTTAAGCTCATAATAAATGGGACCATATTTTACTAAAAGTTGTTGTATGGTTTCATCTATTTGTGTTCTAAATTCACTATTAGTTTCACGTATCCCATTATCTTCTATACCCACCCCCTTAGGTGAAATATAAAAAATATAATCATACTGGTATATAAAACGCTTAGCATATTTTACAAAAGCATCTTTATCAATTACATTAATTTTTTGAGCACACTCAGTAAATGCTATCACATCGAGAATAGTTCTATCAGTAATAATATTTTCCTGCATTAACTCCGCTACTCGTTCTGCTAAAAATACAGTTTGACCTTCGATTGTAGTTTCATAGTTCAAAGGTATACCTAAAGAATTTAAATAAGCACTACGTTCTGTAGCAAATTTATAATTTTTGAATTCAGGTAATTCTTTAAGTGCATTTACCAGTGTAGTTTTTCCTACACTCATTGTTCCTGTAAATCCTATTCTCATTATCCCCCTTGTCTTGCTGATTCGCGCATTGCAGGATTTTTGTACCAAGGTAACCCAGTAGTGTTACGTTTTGCTTCTTTCCATCCCTCCTCACTATATTGTAAACCATAAAGATAATATTCTCTTTTACGATTCTCACCCTCAGGTATGAGGGCGGGGCCATCCCAGTTATGAAGCTTACCATCCCAATAATGGGCTATAGTCCCCTCAGGAGTTACTAATTTTTGAGGTTTAGGCCATTTTTCTTTTTTTGCCATATCAATTTATTTTTAAAATATTTTCTGCTACATAAGTACCTTGTGCTCCTGAAACTGTAATTCCTCGAGCACTTAAAGCATCACCTACAAAGTGTACATTGTTAAAATCAGCAAGTGCTAATGTATCATAATCTACAAGTGGTTCAGGTGAAAGATATTTTACTTCAGGAATATACATACCCCAATCATCTCCTAGTGTTGGGAATACTTTTTTCATATCTTCAATAAAATCCTCAATATACTTAAAGTATCCTTGGAAATGATCACGTACCTCTTGTAAACCTTTTTCAGTAATATAATGGGCTTTTACCCAATCTCCTTCTGATGTTTTACTTTTTTTACGATTTACTATACCTTCTTTTTCATTTTCCCAAGGTGAATAATATAAACCTGCTTTATATTTTGATTGACGTCTACCAATAGCATGTGTACCTGCAGCACCTTCACCAGGTACAATATCTACTTTTTGTACTTTAGAAACTAATTCACGGGACCACTCAAAAGGTTTATCAATCCCTTTAACTTCCATCAAAATGCCAAAATTAGTCATATCATTACGATATGTTTCGTCTTTTTTGGCATGACCATTGTAACTATAATCACCATATGTTTCTTCAAGTGCTACATATGCTGCATTGTTATTAGTACAAAATGAACGAAGTGATACACCCTCATCTTCAAACTTACGGTACAGTTTAAAATCGTAACTTACATCAATGAGTTTTTGGAAATGTTTTTGTGGTGCTTCAAAACGTACACCAATTTGTACTGGTTTGGGTTCTGTTGGGAAGTTGTATTCTTCTGCTAATCGTTTACCAAAATCAATTCCAGATTTACCTACACCAAAAATTAAACGGTCATATCTTTCTTCTAACTCATGATTTTCTTTAGTAAGGTATTTTGCTAATACTCTTTGATTTACAAAATCAATTGCATGTACTTTAGTCTCCCAAATAAATTCTACACCACCATCAACTAAATATTGATACCAGTTTTTACCTATTTCATGTAGATAATCTGTACCAACGTGCCAAACTGGGAATAAACGCAAACCAAAATATGGTTTGATAAAATCTGGTTCTGCTTCTGGGTTTGAGCATTGTACCTCTTCTGGTTTAGGGTGGAAACGCTTGAAGTTGGTTATTACTTCATCAAATAATTCCATAGCTTTATCTTCACCACAATACTTAGACATATGTCCACCAATTGAAGTATGATAGGTAAGTTTACCATCACTCCAACCTCCAGCACCCATAAAACCTGTCATTACTTC
>Ga0206131_10007129_pt1 | contig 11271 bp, 6 predicted proteins | sample Helgoland_Spring_FD_148636 | JGI IMG/M metagenome (GOLD analysis project Ga0206131, IMG submission 148636) | Pelagic subsurface seawater microbial communities from Kabeltonne, Helgoland, North Sea - Helgoland_Spring_Bloom_20160517_1 | ecosystem: Environmental > Aquatic > Marine > Epipelagic ... | reverse complement strand
CCGCTATCCGGCTCACTCGGCGCCAATATCCGCGGACCCTCGGTGGCCACGGCCTCAGCCAGTGACATCGACGCCATCAAGGCATTACTGATCGAACATTTAGTACTATTTTTCCCCGATCAATCCCCTAGCAAAGCCGAACATATCGCGTTCGGGCGTCAATTTGGTGAACTCGAGGGCCACCCCAATTTAAAAGACAGCAACCATGCCGAATACCCAGAGTTGTTTGAGCTGGTCGCAACCCAAGGCGGCATAGCCGATGAGTGGCACACTGACATTACCTTTCAAGACAGCCCTGCACTGATGTCAATTCTGCATATGGTGAAGTCACCGGCAGTAGGTGGAGACACCATGTGGGCCAGCCTTTACGCCGCATATGATGAATTATCACCACCCATGCAAGCCCTTTGTGAAGGCTTGACAGCACTGCACGACGCTGCCCCCCACAATCGCCCGGATCAGATGACTATTCATCCAGTAGTTCGAGTGCACCCGGTTACCGGGCGCAAGGCGCTATACGTCAATGAACACTTCACCCGCCGTATCGTTGAGATGAACGCCAGCGAAAGTGCCGCGCTGCTGACGTACCTGACGCAATGGGTCGCTCAACCGCGGTTTACGGTCCGTAAGTCCTGGACTGAAGGTACCATCGCTATGTGGGACAACCGCTGTACCCAACACTTTGTCTTGAACGACTTTATTGGCGAACGAATTATCCAGCGAGTCACCATTATGGGAGATAAAGTCGAAGGCGTAGCACCTTCACCCTGGGCACCTTATGTGCGTGCCGGCAGCTTGTCGGCCACCAGCCGTCATGATCGGCAACTTTTTATGTATCTGAAGGATCAGGCTCAAAACTAATTTCTTGGCCTTTATTTGGCGTTATAGCTGTGCCTGAGCCACGTCCATCAACCCTGGATATACACTGGTTGATTTTGCACCATCAATAATTAAACAAGGTATTATTGCCCCTTCGAAATAAAGCAAACAGGAGTTACTGTGGCGCTACCCCTAGATGACATCACGATTATAGAAATTGACAACTGGATGGCAGCACCCAGCGCGGCGGCAATTTTGGCTGATATGGGCGCCACTGTGATCAAAGTTGAGCCCCTGAACGGCGACCCTATGCGCAGCAATGGTAGGCCACCGAAGATCGACGGCGTGCGGGACTATGACTTTCAGTTTGACGTCGACAATCGCGGTAAGCGCTCAATTTGTGTCGACCTGACCAATCCGGCGGCTATCGACATCATTCATAAGCTCTGCAGTAAAGCTCAGGTATTCGTCTGTAATCTGTTGGCCCAGCGCCAAGAAAAATTCCGGCTCGATCCGGAAACACTTCTGGCCATTAACCCCAGCCTGGTTCACGCCACACTGACCGGCTACGGTACAACAGGACCAGATGCCTGGCGTCCCGGTTACGACGTGACGGCTTTCTTTGGCCGCTCAGGTCTTTATGATGCCATGCGCGAAGGACCCCATGGCATTGTACCGATGGCACGCCCAGCCCAGGGTGATCACACCACCGGCCTGGCATTAGTCGGCGCCATACTCGGCGCCCTGCGCCTGGCCGAACGCACAGGCACGGGCCAGGTCGTTGAGACTTCGCTGTATGAGACTGCCGTCTGGACTCAAGCTAGCGATTTTGCGACTACTGCCATCGACCAGGCACCAGTGAGACAGCGTTCAAGAGAAAACATGTTGCTGCCAACGGCCAACCGTTACCCGTGCGGCGACGATCGTTGGATCGTGTTCAACATGCCAGAAGCCTCGGGCTGGGCCAAATTATGCAAAGCGCTGGGCAAAGAAGAATGGCTTGCTGATGAGCGATTTGTTGATGCCCGCAGCCGCTACCAGATGATGCCCGTGTTGGTTCCTGAGATTGACCGGGTTCTGGCGGACAAAAGCCGTGATGAGTGGGGCGTCATCTTTGACGCAGCCGGACTGATCTGGGGACCTGTGCTAGGACTCCATGAGGTAGCAAGTGACGAACAAGCCCACGCTATCAACCTGTTTCCACAGCTCACCGACGAAGACATCGGTGACTATCGAACCGTTAGTATCCCTATGCGTTTCAAGACAGCCGACGTCGGCCCAAAAACTCGATCACCTAAAATCGGCGAACATACCCTGTCAGTTTTAGCCCAGTTCGGCTTCGATGATGCCGCAATATCACAACTGTTAGCAGACAACATTATTCGCTAAAGCACGGTTTTTTCATCTATCTGGTCAGCCCTCGAATGTTTGGCGCTGGCGGCCAGATGGGTTCTAAAAAACGTCAGGGTACGTGCCCAGGCAAGGTCAGCCGCTGCATCGTTATAACGTGGCGTCGTATTATTATGAAAACCGTGGTGCGCATCAGCATAGACATAAGACTCGAACTCAATACCAGCGACTTGAAGGGCGGCCTCATAGGCCGGGATTACGGCCATCAAGCGCTCGTCGCGTTCGCCGTTATGTAGCTGTAGCGGTGATTTGATAGCATTGACTCGGCTCAAATCGGCGGGCCTGCCATAATAGGCCACCCCTGCACTCAACATCGGTAACTGGGTAGCTAACGCATTCACGACCCCACCACCATAGCAGAATCCTACTGCGCCCACTTGGCCATCACAGTCATCTCGGCCTTGTAAATACTGATAAGCGGCAACCCAATTTTCCAGCATCAAAGCGGGGTCTAATTTTCGTTGCAACGCTCGACCCTCATCATCATTGCCTGGCCAGCCGCCAAAAGGTGTCAGCGCATCAGGCGCAAAAGCCATAAAACCGGCGTTGGCCAGTCGTCGAGCCACATCTTCAATGTAAGGGTTGCGCCCCCGATTCTCATGAATAACCAGCACCGCCGGCAACGGCCCCTTCACTCCAACGGGTTTCACCAGGTAACCTTGCCAATCGTTCGGCGACGGGTATGCCAAATTTTCAATCTCAATATTCGCATCTTGCGGGTCTATCTCTGCGGCCCCCGCATATTGCGGGTTTAACGCATCCAACATCGCGGCAGCACTTGCGACACTGGCAGTAACTATACTGGCACGACGTAAAAACTGGCGCCGGTCAATAACACCATGTACGTATTGATCGAAAGCCGACAGAACTTCTGGAGGGAAATCGGCCGTTGTCTTTACAGGTTTATTTGTCATTATCGCGCTCCTTTTGATCGATCTGCGTTATAAGCACGCTGAATCAACAGACCATTCATCTTCATCACCCGGCAACTCGCTCAAGACCACCGACTTAATGACAACACGCAGCCACATCAGGCCCTACACGCAGCCGCCAAAGCTATGCCAACGGACAAACATTGACACGCCTAGGTATCGGTAGCAAGCCTATTGAATTATGATATCGGCTTAACAGTATTGCGGCGACGACTCGGGTTTTTGCCTGTCACGATAGGTAGAATAGCAGCAGCCGATTTACCAGACATTCGATACGGAAGCTCTTAGGAAAAATGCTAACTTCTTTGATCAATCTTGCGGAGCAAGGGTATATGCCCGACCTGCTGACTCGAGCGGGCATCCGCATGCTTGTCCAGCAAAGACGCCGCCAAACCCGCAAGCAGTATCGAAAGATGCCGGCTTTAAAAAGCATGTTGGCGCAGATGAAAGATAGCCCTTTGGCCATCAACACACTTGAGGCCAACCAACAACATTACAATGTTGCCACCGATTTTTTTGACTTAGTATTGGGCGAACACAAAAAATACAGCAGCGCACTATTCGACGCCCCCACCACTGACCTCAGCGCAGCTGAAGCAGCCATGTTGAAACTCACCTGTGAGCGGGCTCAACTTGATGGTGCAAATACCATACTGGAACTGGGTTGTGGCTGGGGTGCGTTAACACTCTGGATGGCCGAACAATATCCCGACAGTAAGATCGTCGCGCTAGGAAATTCAGAATCTCAAAAAGCTTATATTGATAGTGCCGCCGAAAAGCGCGACCTGGCGAACATTGAGGTTATTTGTAGCGATATGAACGACTTTGATACTGAACAAAGATTTGATCGCGTCGTCTCTATCGAAATGTTTGAACATATGCGTAATCATGACTTACTGTTTGAACGTATTGCTGGCTGGCTCGAGCCCGAGGGCAAGTTATTCTTCCAAATTTTTTGCCATCAGGCTTTCCCCTACTTCTTTGAGAGCGAATCTGAATCCGACTGGTTAGCAGCTAATTTTTTCAGTGGCGGGATGATGCCATCCTGGGATTTACCGTTACAGTTCCAGGCCCATTTAAGCCTGGAAGACCGCTGGCCTGTCAACGGCACACACTACGCGCAAACTTGCGCTGCCTGGCTCGTTTACTGTGATCAGTTCAAACCGCAAATTCTTGAGATCTTTGTTCACTCCCCTGATCCCCGCCCACCGATCATTCAATTCAACCGCTGGCGAATGTTCTTTATGGCCAGCGAGACCCTGTTCGCCTATAACCAGGGTCACGAATGGTTTGTCGGTCACTATCTATTCAGCAAACAGCAACCTGACCGGACAGCCACCAAAACAGCTTGATCTGACCTCGGCTATTGCCCAGACAAATAAAGCTGTATATATTTACAGTACTATTTGCCAGCAAGCCACCAGGACTCAACCAAAAATCATGTCATTATCGGGCCCACCCTCTCTTTCAGGCCGGTTTCGCGACCCCAAAAAAAGCCCCTATGCTGAACTACACTGCATCAGTCATTACTCCTTTTTGCGTGGCGCCTCATCACCGGAGGAGCTCGTCAAACAAGCCGCTGACTTGGGTTATCAAGCGTTGGCGATCACCGATGAATGCTCTATGGCTGGCGTCGTCAAAGCCCATGTCGCTGCTCGAGAGTGCGGCCTGAAACTCCTTATCGGTAGCCAGTTCTACTTAACCGATGACACTCACCTGATTCTTCTAGCACCCAATCGTGCCGGCTACGGTCAAATCTGTAACTTGATCACCCTGGGTCGTAGAAGGGCCAGTAAAGGCGATTATCAATTAGACCTCAAGGATATGGCGTTTGGCCTGAGCCAATGTCTAGCTATCTGGCTACCCAATACTCGGCGCAATCGGCATGGCAACCCCATTCAGCCTGACCAAAATCACACTCATACGACAGGCCAATGGCTTGCACAGCATTTCAGTAAACGGCTTTGGCTCGGCGTTGAAATTTTTCCCGATGGCCAGGACATGACGGCCTATCAGCAGGCTTTTGGACTCTCCAAGGCCTTTGAACTGCCGCTGGTAGCCTGCGGCGATGTCCATATGCATCACCCAGATCGTAAGGCCTTACAGGATATTGTCTCTGCTATTCGCATCGGCCAACCTTTACGGCTGGCTGGAAAGTTATTGTTTGCCCATGGTGAGCGACACCTGCGCTCTTTACCCTTGCTGGCCAGCCTGTATCCACCAGCACTGCTGGCAGAGACTGTCCGTATTAGCGACCTGTGCGATTTCTCTCTGGATGAGTTGCGCTATGAGTATCCCCAGGAATTGGTGCCACCCAACCTGACGCCGCCACAGTATCTGCGCCAACTGGTTGAGGCAGGCGCCAGCAAGCGCTGGCCACAGGGGGTTAAACCCAAGGTCCGGGCAACCATCGAAAAAGAATTGCGACTGATTCAGGATCTACAATACGAGTATTATTTTCTGACCGTATTCGACATCGTGCAATTTGCCCGCGACGCCCAGATTCTGTGTCAGGGCCGCGGCTCTGCGGCCAATAGCGCCGTCTGCTATTGTCTCGAAATAACCGAAGTTGACCCCGCCAAGTCTGACTTGCTGTTTGAACGGTTTATCTCCAAAGAACGTGATGAGCCGCCAGACATTGATGTCGACTTTGAGCACGAACGCCGCGAAGAAGTGATTCAATATATTTATAAAAAATATGGCCGCCATCGCGCCGCCCTGGCAGCCAGTGTGGTCACCTATCGACCCAAAAGCGCTGTCAGAGATGTCGGCAAAGCCCTCGGCATGGATCTGACCCTCGTTGAACATCTGGCCAGCTCCCTATCTTGGTGGGATAAAAGGGATGAGTTACTGGCCCGGTTCGAGGCCGCCGGCATTAACCCACGGAGCCCGATCATTGGTCAATTTATTGACCTGATCCAGCAAATACTCGGCACACCACGCCATCTGTCTCAGCATGTAGGCGGTTTCATTATCTCCAGCGGGCCCTTGTCACAATTGGTACCTATTGAAAATGCAGCGATGCCTGATAGGACAATCATTCAATGGGACAAGTATGACCTGGAAGCTCTGGGCCTACTGAAAGTCGATATCCTGGCCTTGGGTATGCTGACTGCAATTCGCAAAACCCTGAATTTAATTAATCAATATCGGCATACCCGCCTTGACCTGGCGAGCATTCCGGCAGAGGACCCACTGACCTACCAGATGTTACAGCGGGCCGACAGTCTGGGAGTTTTTCAGGTGGAATCACGGGCTCAAATGTCCATGTTACCGCGCTTGAAGCCCGCCTGCTTTTATGACCTGGTGATTGAGGTTGCCATTGTCAGACCCGGCCCTATCCAGGGCAATATGGTTCACCCTTATTTGAAACGACGCAATGGTGAAGAGGCGGTTATTTATGCTAACGAAGCAGTTAAGTCGGTATTAGGGCGAACCCTCGGGGTGCCTATTTTCCAGGAGCAGGTGATTAAACTGGCGGTGGTCGCGGCAGGTTTTTCACCGGGGGAAGCCGACCAGCTACGGCGCGCCATGGCCGCCTGGAAACGTAAAGGCGGGCTCGAGGTGTTCCAGCAAAAACTCGTCAACGGCATGCTTGCACGAGGCCATGATCAAGATTTCGCCGAACGTATCTTCGAGCAGATCAAGGGTTTTGGTGACTATGGTTTTCCTGAATCCCATGCTGCCAGCTTCGCATTGCTGGTGTATTTTTCAGCCTGGTTGAAGTGTCATGAGCCTGCGGCGTTCTACTGCGGCCTGCTCAACAGCCAACCCATGGGATTCTATTCGCCATCGCAGCTGGTACAAGACGCACGGCGCCACAATATTGAAATACGCCCTGTTGATATCCTCTACAGTGATTGGGAATCCACCCTTGAGCTACCCCAGCCTGAAGCAACATTTGCGCCTCGCCAACCGGCCGTACGCCTAGGACTACAACGTATTAAGGGACTCAAAACCGAGACTATTTTTCGCATTCTGCATGCTCGCAAGCAGCAGGAAATCAAGGATCTTGATGATATCGCCAGGCGTGCCCGTCTGGACCGAAGCGACCTTGGCCGACTCACGGAAGGCGGTGCCTTCAAGAGCCTGGCAGGACACCGCTACCAGACGCATTGGCAGGCCCGAGGCATATTACCCGATACCGAACTTGATGCCACTGATGCGCCATCCATGGTCGCCGAGAGCAGCGGCGTTTACCTGGCGCCACCGGCAGAGACAGACGATCTGAGGGCCGATTATCAAAGCTTGGGCTTGACCCTTGGCCGGCACCCAATGGCCATGTTGCGTGAGTCCGGCAAGCCCTTCAGTCAATGTAAATCGGGTACTGAATTAACCAGGCTAGAACATGGTCAATTTGTCCAGGTGGCCGGCATTGTCACAGGTCGACAACGACCTTCTTCGGCTGCGGGGGTATTGTTCCTGACCCTGGAAGACGAATGCGACAATATCAATATCGTGATTTGGACCCGTATATTAGAACAATACCGCACCGCTATTATCCAGGGCCGACTGCTTAAGGTGAAGGGTATCCTGGAACGCCAGGGGGCGATCATTCACGTCATCGCCGGTCATGTTGAAGACTTGAGCCATCACCTCGAACATTTTGCGCTGCAGTCTCGTGACTTTAAGTAACCGATCACAGGGTTTTATTCCCTGAATAACGGCACGCCAAGAACGACCAATTAGACCTGCCTTTTAAACCAATAGCACTGGCCTCAGATATCCAATCTCTGATATCTTACTAGCCGAATCAATGACAGGCAGGTTCTATGCAAGATTATCTTATTAAGTCAGGAACTATCATTGATGGCACTGGCGCTCCCGCCTACCAGGCCGACATCAGCATCAAAGACGGCCTGATCACCGCCATCGGCACACTCGATGTTGACGCGAAACAGACCCTGGACGCCGCTGGCGCCATCGTCACACCCGGCTGGGTCGATATCCACACCCACTATGATGGCCAGGTCACCTGGGACTCGGAAATGAACCCCTCGGCCTGCCATGGTGTGTCAACCATCGTCATGGGCAACTGTGGTGTGGGCTTTGCTCCCGTCGCACCCAGTGGTCACAGGGACCTAATTGAACTCATGGAAGGTGTCGAGGACATCCCCGGCACCGCACTCTACGAAGGCATGCCCTGGGGTGCTTGGGAAACCTATCCAGAGTATCTCGATTTTCTCGCGGGCCGCGAATACGCGCTGGACATCAGCTCTTTGATTGCCCACGGCGCTGTTAGGAATTATGTGATGGGCGCCCGTGGCAGGGACAACGAAGCCGCCACGGAACAAGATATGGCGCAGATGCAACAATTGATTACCGAGGCCTTGAACGCTGGCGCTGTAGGCTTTTCTACCTCTCGCATCTTGGGCCATCAATCTACCCGTGGCGAACCCGTGCCCGGCACATTTGCCAATGCCGCCGAAATTATCGCCATTGCCGCCGGGGCGCTGAAACGCGCCGGCAAAGGCGTCTTTCAAATTATTCCTTCCAGTACATTGGGCAGCGGTGCCGCCAACGGCGGCGAACCCAACAGCCTGGATGCAGAAGTCGCACTGATTCAGCAAGTGAGTGAAGTCAGCGGCAGACCCACGACCTTTACGCTGTTTCAGGTTGATGAGTGGACGCATAAATGGCGCGAAGTCATTGATACGATTAAAGCCGGCAATATTAAGGCAGGTGACTCCGCTGGCAAGGTCTACCCGCAAGTTGGCAGTCGGCCCACTGGCATCGTCCTGGGCTTGAAGACTTATCACAGCTTCATGCGCAAGCCGACTTATCTGCAGCTTAAGCACCTTCCCTTTGAAGAATTGCTGGCCGCCATGCGCACACCGGAGGTCAAGGCGGCGCTACTCACCGAGACCAGTGTTCCGCACGAGTTCCCCGGCACCATGGAGAATGGCATTGCCCAGGTCGAACTGAACTTTGACCAAACCTACGTGCTTGACCAAGCCATGGACTACGAGCCAACTCAGACACAGTCTTTTGCAGCGCTCGCCGCAACGAAACAACAAAACAGTTGGGAGTTCTTCTACGATTATCTCGTGGCGGCAGATGGTTGCCAGACTGCGGTGATGTTCTTTACCAACTATAGCGACCATAACCTCGACGCGGTTCATGACATGCTCATGGATGAAACCACCGTCACCGGCTTAAGTGATGCCGGCGCCCATGTCAGCTTGATCTTCGACGCGGTAGCACCGACCTATCAGCTCACCTATTGGGGCCGCGATAGGACACGGGGGGCCACCTTACCGCTACCTCACTTGATCCATCGCCAAACGCTGAAAAACGCCCAATTATTTGGTTTTCATGACCGCGGCAGCCTCGAAATTGGCAAGCGCGCCGACATCAACGTCATTGACTTTGACAACCTGAAACTGGGCAAAATGGAGCTCCACTATGACTTACCCGCCGGTGGCGCCCGATTCCTGCAAGGCGCATCTGGCTATATTGCAACCCTGGTGAACGGCGTTCAAACTCGCAGCTATGATCAAGACACGGGCGCCAGACCCGGTCGTCTATTGCGCTCATAGCCAGATTTAAGTGATTCATGTGGGGTTCGGTCTAGCAGCACTGCTGCGGCCTCGAACCCATTTCTCTAACTCAACGGCCATAAAGACCAAACTCGCCAGCGCGACACTCAGGGCCAAGTCAAGCGCGCTCAATGGCTGCAGATTGAACAACTGATTTAGCCAGGGGGTATAAATCAACGCCAGTTGTAGCCCAACAGTACCCATGACCACGATCAGCAAGGGACGATTGCTTAGCAGACCAAGGCGCCATAGGGATTTTTGCTCCGAACGAATCGCCAACACATGGGCCAGTTGGGCGAAGGTCAACACCGTGAACACCATCGTCTGCCCATCCACCGAGCCATGATCCAGCGCCCAAGCCTGGCCATAAAGAGAAACCCCGCCAATCAGCAAACCAACCCAAATAATGTGTTGCCACATGCCCCCAGCAAAAATACTCTCCTGTGGCGGTCGCGGTGGCCGTTTCATCACCCCTGGGTCCAGGGGTTCCAGCGCCAGCGCCAGCCCGGGCAAACCGTCGGTCACCAGATTTATCCAGAGGATATGAATTGGTAATAACGGCAGTGGCATGCCCAGTAGAGGCGCTAAAAACATGGTCCATATTTCACCCGAATTACTGGTCATCGTATACTTGATAAACTTTCGAATATTGTCATATATTCGCCGTCCTTCTCGAACTGCGCTGACGATGGTGGCGAAATTGTCATCCAGCAGGACAATGTCCGCTGCCTCTCGAGCTACGTCAGTGCCTTTTTTGCCCATGGCTATGCCTATGTCAGCACGCTTCAACGCCGGCGCATCATTAACCCCATCGCCGGTCATGGCACAAAATTCGCCGACAGCCTGTAACGCCTCAACGATCCTAATTTTTTGCTGCGGTGAGACTCGAGCATACACTTTCAAATCTCGGACCCGCGCCTGAAGCTGCTCGTTAGACCAACCACGCAAGGCTTCACCCGTGACCGCCACATCGGCCTCGGCGCAGATATTTAAACGCCGGGCGATCGCCAGTGCCGTGGCTGGATGATCGCCGGTAATCAGCACAGGAGTTATCCCAGCGTCAATGCATTCGGCAACCGCCTGCGCTGCCTCATCCCTGGGTGGGTCTATCAACCCCACCAATGCCATAAAACACAGTTCAGACTCCAGGGTCGCGGCGGTAATATCTGCCGGCACGACATCAACCTGCTTCATCGCCACAGCCAAGACTCGATAGCCCGCTGCGGCAATCTGCTCTGCCTGACGCAATAGCTCGTCACTATTCACCGGCTCTAAGCCCGCATGGGTTAATGTCTGCCGACATAAAGGTAGCACAGCCTCCGGCGCACCTTTAGCATAAACAACCCAGCCCTCACCATGTTGATGGACCGTCGTCATCCGCTTACGCTCTGTATCGAAGCTAAACTCAACAACCAGCGGCATTGTTGTCATGGCGGTAGACTTGAGCAAGCCTGCGCTCTGTCCCGCCTCGCACAAAGCGACTTCCGTCGCGTCGCCCTGCAGCACAGCGTCAAACAGAGATAGGCTGTTATTCAAGACCAAAGCCTCACGCAGCCAGCGGGATAAATCCG
>Ga0206131_10007125_pt1 | contig 11274 bp, 16 predicted proteins | sample Helgoland_Spring_FD_148636 | JGI IMG/M metagenome (GOLD analysis project Ga0206131, IMG submission 148636) | Pelagic subsurface seawater microbial communities from Kabeltonne, Helgoland, North Sea - Helgoland_Spring_Bloom_20160517_1 | ecosystem: Environmental > Aquatic > Marine > Epipelagic ... | reverse complement strand
TGTAGCTACACTTGAAGACTTTTTTGCATAAGGAATAAGAATAATGAGCAATATTACATGGGCATCACATATACCACTTATCGGTGGCCAAATGCTAGGAGCGGAAAAGGCTTTTGGTAAACCGCCAGAGGCAATCTATTCCTACGATGGATTTCAAGCAAATGATAGTCACTATGTCAACTATCAGAATAATGTAAAAGGTCGTGGATTGGAATATCGTCTCCTAGACGAAGGTCCACCTATTCATAAGGTTGACGTTGTATCGGGTACTCCGCCTTGTGCTGCGTTATCGCAATTAAATACTGGAAAAACTGAAGAAGCAAAAGGTGCAGGTTGTGCAAAAAACGAATGGATGTACAAAGTATTTGAGGACGGTTTTGATTTATTCGGAGCAAAGGCAGTTGTAGTTGAGAATGCTCCAGCGTTGTATACAAATAAAGGTCGTGAAGTTGCGAACAATTTGTTTGACATTTGCAACAAAAGAGGTTATAGTTTAACTTTATATAAAACTTCTACTAAGTATCACGGTATTCCTCAGGCTCGCGATCGTACCTTTGCGATCGGCTGGAAATCAGAAAAAGCTCCAATCATGTCCTGGTACAAACGAGATCGTAAAAACTTTAGGGACTATATAACTGAAATTGATGAAAAGACTCTACAGCAGGATTTAATTATTAACCAAAAGCTCGATGATGAACCATACTTTCAGTTTCTTAGATCCAAAACAAACGAAAATCCAAGGGATATTTTAATTCGTAATCAAAACATTACTGCCTTTACGTATATCCAACGCCAAGGATTACTCGAAGAAGCAAATGAGTGGTTTAAAGAAGTTGGCCACGAACGCGGAATTAAGGTATCGGATCATGCAATTAAAAAGTTTGCAATGGGTAAAGGAGTATGGGACAGCTCTACTCATGTTTTCAACGAGTGTATGAATGCGGTAATCGGTAGAAACCTTGCCGATACTATTCATCCTATCCACGATCGTTCTTTGACTATACGTGAGGCACTGCACATGATGGGATTTCCTGACGACTTTGAACTCGTTGGTGGCCTCGCAAAAATGAACCACATTGCCCAAAACGTACCAGTACCTACGTCTCGAGATATACACACTGAAATTGGTAAGTTTATTCGTGGAGAATTAAAACTATCTGATACAAATTATTTACGCCAAAATAATCATTATGAAAGAATGGAAAACGATCCGCTCGGGAAAACTGACGTGGCAACATTAGAGGAATTTTTTGCATGAGTAATCACTTTATTATTGATTTTGAAACTATGGGTAAGGACGCATCAAAGTGCGCTATCGTAGATTGTTCTGTAATGGTATTTAATATGGATCGCTTTTTGTCAAATCCATATACACTTAATAGTATAACCGAAACAAAAAAGTTTAAGCTTTCGGTTGCTGACCAGGTTAAAAACTATGGGTGGGAAATTGATAAAAGTACTTTGCAATTTTGGGAAGAGCAAGATCCTGAGGTCCGTGCAAATGTTTCTCCGAAAAAATCAGATCTAACAGTTAAAGAATTCGTAAAAAGCTTTCATGAGTTTTTAATTGATTCTCCAAAAATAGATTATTGGTGGAGCCGTTCTAATACGTTTGACCCAATCATTCTTTCTCGTATTTTTGAAGCTGAAGATAAATTGCTTCATCTTGAGGAATACCTTAAATATTGGAAAGTTCGTGATACTCGTACTTATATTGATGCAAAGCTAAACTTCCCAAAACAAAACGGTTTTATTCCAATGATCGATGAAAATACTTGGAATAAAAACTTTAAAAAACACGATAGTGCATGGGATATTCTTGCTGACGTAATTAGATTTCAACAAATACATCGTGCAGAAAACGATTTAGAATTACTTTAAGGAATATATTATGGATATCCAAATTACAACAGAACATTTGCAAAAATACAAATTATTTATTGGGGCACCAATGTACGGTGGTCAATGTGCAGGGACGTTTTGCAAATCGACTAACGATCTTTCGGCAATGTGTGCAAAATACGGAATTGAGCTTAAGTTTTATTATTTGTTTAATGAAAGCTTAGTTCAGCGTGCAAGAAATTACGTAGCAGATGAATTTCTTCGCTCGGATTGCACCCACTTGATGTTTATTGATTCAGATATTGGATTTAAAGCTAATGACGTATTAACGTTATTAGGAATTCAAACAATGCAACCAGAAAACTACGATATTATGACAGGGCCATATCCTAAAAAGACTATTGCATGGGAAAAAATTAAGACTGCAGTTGAGTTGGGAAAGGCTGATGAAAATCCGTTTGACCTTGACTATTATGCTGGTGATTACGTTTTTAATATGGCGGAAGGTGTAAAATCATTTAAAATAAACGAACCTGTTGCAGTAAGCGAAGCAGGAACAGGATTTATGTTAATACCGCGTGAAGTATTGGAAAAATACTCAGAAGCATATCCAGAACTTAAATATATTCCAGACCATGTAAGAACAAAAAACTTTGACGGAACTCACGAAATTACAGCTTTTTTTGATTGCGAAATAGATCCAAATTCAAAAAGATATTTATCGGAAGATTATTTCTTTTGCAGGAATGCTACAAAAATTGGAATTAAATTGCATATGTGTCCATGGATGGAATTGCAACATGTAGGAAGTTATATATTTAAAGGATCTTTAGGCGCCGTAAGCACATTGGGTATGACTCCTACAGCTTCAAAAAGTTCTAACCCTAAAAATTATAAAAAAACAAAACGAGCTTTTAGACCATAAAATGATTGACATTTTAAAACTATTATGTTATAATTATATTAATGACAACCAGGAGAAACTATATAATGAAACTATCTGACCGTACTTTAACTATTCTCAAAAGCTTTGCAACAATTAATAAATCAATTATTATGAAGCCAGGCAATGTATTGAAAACTGTAACACCCGAAAAAACCTTAATCGCAATCGCAAATCTTGAAGACGAAATTCCATCTCAAGCTGTTGTTTATGATCTTTCAAGATTCCTTTCAATTTTAAGCCTTCACCAAGATCCGGATATTCAATTTAACGATAAATTTTTTACTATTTCTGAAGGAAATAAGAAAAAAACAAAATACGTCTATGCAGATCCATCTATGGTTATTGCCCCACCAGAAAAAGAATTATCTATTCCTTCTGAGGATGTAAAGGTAAATGTTATATGGGATGATTTCCAATCCGTATTAAAAGCAGCTGGAGTTTTACAGTTTGAGGAAATTGCGTTTGTTGGCGAAGATGGGAAATGTTTTCTTCGAGCAATTGATAGTAAAAATCCAACAGCCGATGCATATGGTATTGAAATTGGCGCAACAAATGATAAGTTTACTATTATCATTAAAACCGACAATCTCAAATTGCTACCTCAGGATTATGAAATAACTTTGTGCGCTAAAGGAATTTCATATTTTAAAGGAGCTGATGTATCTTATTATGTTGGCATTGATACAAAATCAACATATGAAAAAGGTGAATAATGGCAGATAAGATTGAAATTACACCACAGGATATTAATAACGTTATTGCCATTATTGACATTTGTGTAAAAAGAGGAGCTATCGAAGGTAGTGAATTGTCAGCTGTTGGAGCAATCCGAGATAAGTTAGATTCTTATGCAAAGCAAGAAACCAATAATGTTTCAGACAATCCAAAAACAAAATAAACTATATACAAACTGGTGAAAGCGGTATATTATATAAATCAAGGTAGTTCTTAATTGAACGGCCTTGGTTTTACATTATGAAATTTCTTGAGGTTATGAATGACACTGAACAAAAAAGCTGATGAAGTACTTTGGGTCGAAGGGTATCGCCCAAATACAATTGAAGAAACAATTCTTCCACAAAAAACAAAAGACATTTTTAAAAAGTTTGTTGCTGACGATAATATGCCAAACCTATTACTCACTGGCGGACCAGGTATGGGTAAAACAACTGTTGCAAAAGCAATGCTGAACGAACTAGGTTGTGACTATATCGTAAAGAACGGATCATTAAACGTAAGTATCGATACTCTTCGATATGAAATTTCTACATTTGCTTCATCTGTATCTTTTACAGGTGGACGTAAATTTGTTATTCTTGACGAGGCTGATTATCTAAACGCCACAACTGTCCAGCCAGCTCTTCGCAATTTTATTGAAGAATATTCTAAGAATTGCGGATTTATTTTTACGTGTAATTTTAAAAATCGTATTATTGAACCACTCCGTTCTCGTTTATCTGAAATAGACTTTTCTATCGAAAAAAGCGACAGGCCAAAAATGGCAGCGCAATTCTATAAACGTGTTCTTTCTATTTTAGAACAAGAAAACATTAATCACGATAAAACAGTTGTTGCAAAGGTAATTGAAAAGCATTTTCCGGATTTCCGACGCGTGCTTACTGAGCTTCAAACATATGCTGCGTCTGGTCGTATTGATGAAGGTATTTTTACAAACCTAAAGGAAGAATCTATTGAACAGCTGTTCATTATGTTAAAAGAAAAAAATTTTACTGGAATGCGTAAGTGGTGCGCGGACAACAGTGACCAAGATACTAACGAAATGTTTCGCCACATATATGATACCGCAACGAATAAAGTTGAACTTAAAAGTTTACCAGGATTTATTGTAACACTTGCTGATTATATGTATAAAGCTCATTTTGTTGCGGACACAGAAATTAATATGATTGCGTTTTTAACTGAAGTAATGTTTGAATCGAGTTACAAGTGAAATTTCTAAAGAAAAAGGTAAAAGAATGTTTTTTCTGTAAGGTAAACTTATCAGCCGATAATTCTTTCACTCTTCAATATTCATCGGCTGATGGTGTACATACCGCGACTATGTGCGGTGAATGTTCAAAAACTTTTGATGAACTCGCAGATTTAAAGGATAGGGCGTATGGCCAAGGATTTGACTCCATTTGATTTTATTAAATCAGTTTCACACAGTAAAAAGGATTTAATTTTAGATTCTGACTACCCGCAACAAACTGAAAAACAATATAATGCATTTATTATTAATCGCGGATTTTCATATTTTGAAGATACTATTCTTCATGCAAATGAATTGAATATGCGCCATCATTTATTTGAAGATGCTCAATATAGATACTATTTAGGAATGCTACGCCCACGCAATCGATTTTCTAAATGGCATAAAGCTGAAAAGAATAAAGACTTGGATGTAATACAGCAAACATATTTAGTAAATAGAACAGTCGCAAAAATGTATCTTAAAACTTTAACTAAAGAAAATTTGAAAACAATCCATACAAAATTAGAGAAAGGCGGATAATTATAAATATTCAGATGGTCTAAATGAGAGCATTATCACAATAATAAAAAAAATAAAGGTGAACTCATTATGGAAAGAGATTTGTTTAGAGGGGTTGGAGTAAAATTAAAACTGCCAAATCCTGATAATTTTCTTAAAATAAAAGAAACTTTGACTCGTATCGGGATAGCGTCAAAAAAAGAAAAAAAACTGTATCAGTCTTGTCATATATTACACAAGCAAGGATTTTACGCAATCGTACATTTTAAAGAACTTTTTATTTTGGACGGTAAAGAAAATTCGTTCGCGGAAGAAGACCGTGCTAGAAGAAATACTATTGTTAATTTGTTAGAAGAATGGGGTCTTCTTGAAATTGTAGATCCCGCGAAATCGGAAACCCCAATTGCACCCTTAAGTCAAATCAAAATATTATCGCACAAAGAAAAAGGTTCTTGGGAACTGGAACCTAAATACAATATCGGTAAAAAGAAATAATCTGGAGTATTATATAATGAAAGTTTTTCGAGCAAATAAAAATGCAATAAAGCCAGTTTTTGACCGGCCGGAAAATGCAATTTTTAATTTAAAAGCATGTTTTGAACCAAACAGTAAAGTACGTTTAATTAATCCTCTAAACAAAAAAACCTATACACCAACAAAAATATACGGTGGAAAAACATGTGTTCAAGTATATCCACAACAAAGAATTTTAATACCAACTGGTTTGACATTTGATGTTCCGTCGGATTGCGTATTAAAATTATATTCAGATCCTGACGTATCAAATGAAAAAGGTTTGGTACTTTCAAATGGTGTTGAATTAATTAGATTTGGATTAAATGAAGAATTACATGTAATGATTACAAATATTACAGACGGTGTTTCTGTTATTGAAACTGGTGGAAACATTGCTCTTGGTCAGCTTGAGAAAATGCTAACATATTCGATTTCAGAAATTACAAAATTACCATCCGATGACGTGGCAGAGGATGCGTAAATATTTTAAAAAATCCACGTAAATTATATTGACATTTTATATAGAATCAGATATATTATTAATATAAAAGCTCAATTTAAACACAACACACAGGAGAACTAAAATGAATAACGAATTTATGACAAACATGTTTATTGATACAATTCAGAATTCAAAATCTGAATTTGTAAAAACATGGTTCAAGGACGAAAATACTTCCAAACCTCTTAACGATTTTATCAAATTGCAAACTGAATTTACTAAAGAAGCAATGAAAACTTTTTTTGCTTTTCAGAATGCTGCTAGCGAAAACTTGGCAAAGGGTGACAAACAATGAATAAGAATCCTTTTGAAATCCGCGCAGAAATGTTACAGCTTGCAAAAGAGTACATGGATCAACAGCAGCAAATTAATGTTCAGTTTGCTGAAGCAATGATGGAAAAAGGTAAGAAGAGCTTTGAAGATATTCAAGAGTCTTACCGGATGTATTCAATGGAAGAATTAATGGAAAAAGCCAAAGAAATGTATTCTTTTGTTTCTAAAAAAGATTAATTTTCTAAAATAATTTTTATTTAGCTATTGACATTTACAATAAAAGTATTATATATAAATATAAGTGGAGGCGCCATCTGGGTCTCCACTTTTTAATCGCCGGTCACTGACGGCAAATTTACATACTCGCTTAATATAAGGAGAACGATATGAACACTCGTAGGTTCAACGCGGATCTTTTGAACGATCCATTTTTTATTGGTTTTGACTCAATACTTGATAAACTAAATCATACGCAGACCAATATATCAAATTATCCACCTTACAATTTAATTAAAACTAGTGATGATACCTTTCTTATTGAGGTAGCCGTCGCAGGTTTTGACGAAGATGATTTTGACATTGAGCTACACGATGGTATCCTAACCATCCAAGCAGATGTTAAAGAATCAGATGCTTCAACAAATTATTTGCATAAAGGCATTGCCGCAAGAAACTTTGTTCGTAAGTTTACTCTTGCCGATACAGTGCAAGTAACTGGAGTTTCCTTAAATCAAGGAATGTTAACGGTGCAGCTACACAATGTAATACCTGAGGAAAAGAAGCCTAAGAAAATACCTATTTCAAAAGGTCCAGAACTTCTTATGGAATAAAATTGAAAAGGGGAGCTTATTGCTTCCCTTTTTTAATGCACACCGCCCGGGCGTGCAAATTGATCCAAATCAGACGTATTACCTTTTCCGATAGAATTTATTACAGTACTTGAAGATCCGCCTTGTACACTGTTATTTGTTGTTGGGGATACTGTGACTGGCGCATGGATAATTTGATTACCGCCGGTTGCAGCACCAGCTCCAGAGCTAACCAAATTTAAAGCTTGCATAGTTTCATTATCTATAATTCCAACTATCGCATTTCTTGCGCTGGCTATTTTACTTGTAACTTCATCTAATTTTAGTTTTGGATCTAAAATTCCATCTCCAAAATTAATAGCATCACCAGGCATCCACGAAGGATCGTAAACTCCACCGTTTGCTAGATGATTAAATATAGGAATAGTTTCAGCCAAGTTTTTAGAAATTTCTCTAAAATTAATAGAGCCTGGATCAATACCACTTAATGTTGATAGCGCATTAGCCAATGGTTCTAACGCCATCGCAAATCTTTCCATTCCTGTTACTAATTCATTACCTTTCGATCCAGTTAATGGCTCAAATTCATTGATTAATTTTGATATAATGCTTTCTTTTTCAACTGTTCCACCAAACAATGAAGTGAAAAACCCTCTTACTCTATCGCCAACGCCTTCTTTAACATCTATTGCGAAAAAATTTGTAACAGCTGATACTAAATCGCTAATACCAGATCCAAGGTTTAATTTAGAAATTTCAGTTAATCTTTTAAGTGCGTCTGGAGTTATCGCAGTAATAGAATTACTAAACATTTTAAATGCATTAACCAATCCTCCGCCGCCACTTCCTTTTAATTTCTCCAACCAAGATAAGCCAACATCTCCGAGCGTAAGACCTATCATTAATCCAGAAATGCCTGCGCCGATAGCAGTCATTATAGCAAATATACCAACACCCGCCATTACTGCAGCCGCTGGAGATCCAGCCGCTCCTAAGAGTGTTCCTAATCCTACGCCAGCTCCTAGTATTCCAACGAGGGCAGTAATAGAATTTTCGTTATTTAATTCACCGATAGAATCATTAAACATTTTAAACGCATTAACTAATCCACCACTGCCTGATTTTAATGAGCTCATCCAAGACATTGCAATGTCGCCAGCTGTAAGACCTATCATTAAACCGGATATACCTGCACCGATACCGGCCATTATAGTTGTAACTCGAGTTGCTGCACCTATACCAGATCCTCGCCCAAATACAGCTGCAAGACCTCCAACTCCTAAAATTCCTACTAATGCCGCCGTTCCACCTATTGTTAATTCGCCAATAGCATCACTAAACATTTTAAAAGCTGTTGGTAATCCACCACCTGAAAACCCTACTGCAGAATTGAGCCAGTCTAGGCCAGCACCGCCAACACCTAATCCAAGCATTAATCCTGCTATACCTGCACCAATTCCTGTCATTGTGCTGGCAACTCGAGTTGCTGCAGCTACACCAGATCCTCGCCCAAATACAGCTGCTCCAGTTGCAGCGCCAAGTATACCTACCATAGCTGTTATTGCGCCTGGTGTTAATTCACCAATTACATCAGAGAAACCGCCCATTACTGTTTTTAGTGATGAAAAGTTTATATCACCACCCAATGCAGAAACGCCGCTGAATAATAGATCCCCAGCTAACAATCCGCCTAAGAAACCAGAAATGCCTGCACCCATAGCACCTAAACCAACGGCAGCACTCGTACCACCTTTTAAACCTGCTAAAGCACTTATACCCATAATACCGCCAAGAACCGCGAGAGCCTTAGGATCAATTTCTAAAATCATATCAGAGAACCCTGACATAACCTCTTTCATAGAAGAAAATTTCATATCACCGCCAAGAGCTGATACTCCACTAAACACTAAATCACCAGCCATAAGACCGCCGAGAAATGCCGATATGGCAAATCCCATAGCCCCTAATCCAATTGCAGCTTTTTTACCACCAATAGCAGATATCCCCATGATGCCACCGAGGACAATAAATGATTTAGGATCCATTCCAATGATCATATCTGAAAAACCTAAGGCCGCAGATTTTAAATTATCAAACTTAAAACTAGCTCCCATCGATTCAAGCCAACCCAAAGTAGCATCACCAGCAACTAAACCACCAAAAAATGCTGATAGGCCGAGACCCATCATGGCTAACCCGCTAGCCCCTTTTGCGAGGCCCATACCGGCAGCACCTATACCAAGGCCGGTGGTAAGACTAAAACCACCCTTACTAGCATTGCTTGGCGCAGCTGCAGGGGATCCGCTCGAAGATGATTGATACATTGGCTGTGGGCTTACAGACGCCCTACTAGCATCTCCTAAGGTTGTTGCTCTTTCCTGTGCCGATAACATTTTCTGCAGCATACTATTTTGTTCGGCAAGCAAATCAACTTGCCGATTATCAATTTGCACCATAGAAGATAACATAGCACCTTGCTGCGATATGTTAATATCAATAGAGTCTAATACAATTTTAAGATCTTCAAACGTTGCCATTTATTTTCTTCTTTGCTTTTCTTCTTGTTGCTTTATAAAATTAATTAACATATCAAAATACAAATCTCTTTCAAAAGGTATCATTTTTTCTAATTCATCGACCGAATATTTATGATGTTGAACCATTCCAAAAATTTTATCATAATAAATCGAAAGGTTCGTATGGCTCAACATCAGATAAAAAAAGTTTGGGTTCCTTGTATTACAAAGGTTTTGTTATCGCCGTTTTTATTTACGTATTCAACTTCGTGTCTTACTTTTGGTATCGTGTCAAAAAACTCTTTCATCTTTTTCACAACGTCGTTATGTAAACTTTCGATAAAGTCGTCAACTTCTTTTTTATTAAAATCTTTAAAGTTAAACACATCTTCTTCTGATGCTAATTTGTCTAAACAGCAAAGCATGATATCGTAATTTCTTTCGGTTTCAGACTTATCCTCGTTTAAAAGAACAAAAAAGTCTTCGGCCGTAGGGTATTTTAAAAACAATACATAATCTTTTGATACTTCAATTTGGTTTGTATGGTTCTCAGGTTTTTCAATTTTTACTTGTGTTAAATCTAATTCCAATTCAATTGATTCTTCAGTGTCTGGGTCTTCTATTTTAAACTTTACAATATTATCAACAGACTTGGAACGAATTGATATTAATAAGTATTCTAAATCAACAAGTGATAAAGAATCAATACTATCTTCAAGCAGGCAGTTATTTACAATTTGTTTAATTGAACTTATAATTTGTTCTGTGTCTTTTGATTCTTGAGCAATTAAAAGAATTTTTTCTTCTTTTACTGTAAAAGGCCGATACTTAACTTTTTTATCATTAGATGGTAACGAAAGCTCATATATCGGCATGTCAATCTTTGGTAGTGGCATTGTGTATTATCTCCTCAATTAAAATATATTTCGCAAACCGTTTAGTCCAGATTTGATTTGCGAAAACGAATTATTTATGTTATTTTTCAAGTTACCAAGTTTAGTAAATGCATTTATCGAATCTTGAATCGAAATTGGTAAATTACCCTGCCCAATTACCTGGGCATTTGATCCTAAAGTATTTACATATTCTACAAAGCCAGTACCTCGCGCAAACCTTTCAGTCGGAATACCTTGTCTTGAACTTGACACTGACATATGAGCATATGTAAAGTTAACTGTAGAAGTTGCAAAAGAATCGTTGTCTGCCCAGGATACGTCAACACCGCTTACCTGTGTTGGGAATGCATCATACAATGTGTATTCATAATATTTTGGTATACCATCTGCGCCGTCAGTACTATAGTGCTTAATTATTATGTTACAAGCAAAATCCTTTTTATATCCAACCTCATAGGGCAGCTGACCGTTTATTTGCGA
>Ga0206131_10007124_pt1 | contig 11274 bp, 8 predicted proteins | sample Helgoland_Spring_FD_148636 | JGI IMG/M metagenome (GOLD analysis project Ga0206131, IMG submission 148636) | Pelagic subsurface seawater microbial communities from Kabeltonne, Helgoland, North Sea - Helgoland_Spring_Bloom_20160517_1 | ecosystem: Environmental > Aquatic > Marine > Epipelagic ... | reverse complement strand
CCATTTGGTCTTCGCTCAGCCAATAAAGATTGTTCATAAAATCCCCCACGGTTGGCGGGATTGAATCATACAGGCTTGAAAGCATCAACAAAATTAATAGGTCCTGAGCCTAGAAAAACCCAAAGATAAATCTTCCAGTTTTTTGTAAATTCAGATATCGTTGGCATTGCAAAAAAAGCCGCCATAACAACAATGTATTCTGGGTATTATGCGCTTGGCGCGTTGTAAAGAACTTTCAAATGTTGATTGTTATTAAGCTATACTGAGAGTCATTGAATATCCGAAGAAATGGTTAAGGTTTTGGTCGCGATGGATTCAGTTTTGTAGATGATCCACCCAAACTTTTTATCCGCCACCAGTCGGCTTGAACTTGAGCGGTGTTTGCGTCACCACCGTGAAGAGTACGGAATAGCGCGTCGTGCGAACGCGATTTTGCTTGTAGACAAGGGCAAATCCTGCGCCAAGATTGGGTAATCCCCCCCCGAAACTAAGGGGATGCGGAAGTAGAATTTTCTCGGCAAGATATCTGAGGAGATTTTGATGAAGATGACGAGATATAGCGAACCCCAAATTCTTGCAATTCTGCGCCAAGCCGAAGGCGGTGTGCCTGTCTGTGAGCTGTGCCGCGAGCACGCAATGAGCAACGCGTCGTTCATGGCATATGCATCACTGCCGTGTTTGATCAAATAAGAGATTTGCAATACACCTCCCATATGTCCCATCTAGCAAGCAAACTATTAACGACATTATTACTTTTCCCGCGTTTCTGATGGCAGCTTTGCCGTAGCAATTTTTCAATATATCAATGTCGTAATCGCGCAACCCTCAACACAATATAAGCCCGCGTTCGGGATAACAACAGGCCGTTGGTGAATCTGACCAGTATCGCACGCCGTGCACCCTTGGCGCAGCGAATGAAAGCGCGAAAATTACCAAGCGTTGCGGCGAAGTATTAGCCCCCTCGTGCAGCAAACAGCAGCAAGAACAGACAACGGGCGCACAAGATGTACAGCAGTTTCTGCTCTGTGCCTTTGGTTTAACAATCACCGTCCATGGCTTAATAAACAAGATGGTAACGAGCTTTGAACAGTATGAGGCTCCATGCAGCAGAGTGTTTAACCGGTCAATAGAGACAGCGGCTCTTTGGGGTCGCGCACCACTCGCCTAGCCGCTTGATGAGCGCTGTGAAATACCAACAAAATATCCGTCAAAACACTTCTTAGATCGCACGCCTTAACGACAGTTCATGATAGAGCTGTATGTAATGCGGGTGCTGAGCCAAACAAATCCATACGCGGCATCAAATCCAAAAGATGCTTGGAATACGCATGCTGCGGCGTGTCGAACAAGGTTTCGGTCTGGGCAATCTCACAAATGGCGCCATGGCGCATCACCGCCACGCGGTCACACATCTGGCGGATCACCGGCAGGTCATGGGAAATGAATAGCATCGTTAGCCCCAACTCGGCCTGCAGATCTTTCAGCAGATTCAGAATATGCGCCTGCACTGACACATCGAGCGCCGACGTCGGCTCGTCACAGATCAGGATTTTTGGACGCGACGCCAAAGCCCGTGCAATCGAAATCCGTTGTCGTTGTCCACCAGAAAACTCATGCGGATATTTAAACGTCGCACCGCTGCCCAATCCAACGTGATCTAGAATATCGCGCACGATTTGGCGCACTTCTTTTTCAGAGCCGGCAGTTTTATAGAACCGAATGGGTTCAGCCACGATATCAAGAACACGCATGCGGGCATTCAACGATGAATAGGGGTCTTGAAAAATCATTTGTAAATTGCGCCGCGCGGCGGTGACGTCTTTTGACCGCTCTTGCTGAGCTACGTTTTGACCGAATATTTTAATATGACCATCATCACCTTGATGCAGCCCAGCCAACAGACGCGCAACGGTGCTTTTTCCCGAGCCAGATTCCCCAACCAATCCAAAGCTTTCGCCGGCTTGGATGCAGAGACTAACATTATCCACTGCCTGCAAGGTCACGCGGTTCTTTTTAAACAAAGCCTTTTTCAACACAAAGCTTTTGTTCAACCCGTCTATGGTGATTGCTTCACCCGTGGGGTTGGCTTGAACAGTCTCGCCCAGCCAATGGCTATCAAGATCAATCCGACGGTGGGTCTGCGCGCCACCCTCGATATAATCCACCGACGTAAACCGGTCGACTTTCAAATCGCCGCGCGGCACTGCGGCAATAAGGCTTTGGGTGTATTCATGAAGTGGCGCCGTGAGGATCTGGCGCACCTCGCCAGTTTCAACCACCGCGCCATTATACATCACCGCCACGCGATCAGCGATATTGGCAATGACCCCGATATCATGGGTCACAATAATCACGCCAAGCTGCCGCTCGCGGCACAGTGATTTTATCAACTCAAGTATTTGCGCCTGAATTGACACATCAAGTGCAGTGGTGGGTTCGTCTGCGATGATCAGATCAGGATCACCCGCCAGAGCCAAAGCGATAACAACGCGCTGGCGCATACCGCCCGAGAATTGGTGCGGATAGGCGTTTAGCCGTGTCTCGGTTTCGGTAATACCCACCGATTTGAGCAAATCCACGGCTTTATCGACCGCGGCAGATCCAGTCAGATTCGTTGCTTTGATGATGGTTTCAACAAGCTGCGCGCCAATTGTTATCAAAGGGTTTAGCGAGGTTTGCGGGTCTTGGAAGATCATACCAATCTTTTTACCCCGGACATCGCGCATCTGTTCGTCGTTCAAGTCGCGTAGATTGCGGCCCTGAAACAGAATTTCGCCCCCCGTGACCCGCCCCGGGGGCTCAAGCAGGTTGATGATCGCATTGCCAATCGTCGATTTTCCGGCCCCGCTCTCGCCCACAAGGCCCAGCACCTCGCCCGCTTGCAGTTCGAGGTTTACATCCTGAACCGCATATGTGGTCCCGTGCCGCGTTGGAAATTGCACGTCCAACTTATTTATGGTCAGTAAATTTGTCATCGCAGTTTCGGATTGAGTGCGTCACGCATCCAATCTCCCAATAGATTTACAGCAAACACCAGCACCACCAGCGCAATCCCCGGAAAGAGCGTGATCCACCACAAGCCCGAGAACAGGTATTCGTTCCCCACTCGGATCAGCGTGCCCAGCGAAGGTGTCGTCGGCGGGATCCCCTGCCCCAGAAAGCTCAGCGTCGCCTCGGCAATGACGGCCAAAGCCAAACCAATCGTGGCAATGACCAAAATCGGGCGCAGGGTGTTGGGCAGAATGTGGCGCAGCATAATCAACCACCCCGGCAGACCAATCACCCGCGCCGATTGCACATATTCCTTTTGGGCCTCAACCAACGTCGCCCCGCGCGCCACTCGGGCAAATTGCGGCCAATCGGTCAGGCCAATGGCAATAATAACAACATAGATCGCAAAATCGTCCCGCATCTCAATCGGCAGAATGGCCCGGCCGATACCATTGATCAAAATCGCCAGAAGAATACCCGGTATTGTCAGTTGCACATCGGCAAAGCGCATGATGATCGCATCCACCTTGCCCCCAAGATAGCCTGAGATCACCCCCAGCGTCACTCCCAGCAGCATACCCAAAAACACGGCGACAAACCCCACAACGATGGACAAGCGCCCTCCGTAGAGGATGGTAGACAGCATATCACGCCCCTGATTGTCAGTGCCCAGCAAGTAGGCCGACGAGCCGCCCTCGATCCATGCCGGCGGCAATTTGCCGTCCCATAGCGAGATTTGTGAAGGGTCGAAAGGATCATAGGGCGCAATCCAGGGCGCGGCCAGCGCCGCAGACACCGCGATCACCGTGACACAGGCGGCAACGATTGCACCGGGCGTATGTAAAAAAGACCAAGTGACATCATTATCAAGAAAACGCTGCCAACGACTTTGAGATGTGGGCTCAGCCATCCTATGACCCTCCAAGCCGTATCCGCGGATCAACCACGAAATACAAAATATCAACAATCAAATTGATCACTACAAATAAAAGCGCCACAAAAATTAAATAGGCCGCCATAATCGGCACATCCACAAAATCAACGGCTTGGATGAACATCAAGCCGGTGCCAGGCCACTGAAACACGGTCTCTGTGATAACTGAATAAGCAATTAATCCCCCAATGTTCAATCCGATAACCGTAATCACCGGCACCAGCGTATTACGCAGAGCGTGCACAAAATAAATCGACCGTTCCGCCAGACCGCGGGCTCGGGCAAATTTAATGTAATCGGCGCGCATCACCTCGAGCATCTCGGCCCGAACCAACCTTAAAATCATCGTTAACTGAAATAGTGACAGGGTGATCGCTGGCAGAACAATCGCACGCCACCCATCGACAGACAGCAGAGAAGTTTTCCAAAACCCGAGATCAATCGCGCCCGAGCGCCCTGACGATGGCAACCAACGCAAATGCACCGCAAAGAGATAAATCAACGCAATACCAATAATAAAGGTCGGCAAACTGACCCCGACCAAACTCAACGACATAACGATGCGGCTTATCCACGTATCGCGTTTGATCCCTGTGTAAACTCCAAGCCCGATACCCACCACAAGTGCAATCAGTGCTGAGACAAACACCAGTTCAAGCGTCGCCGGCAGGCGCTCTAGGATCAGGGTGCTGACCGGGCGTTTGATACGGTAAGATAGACCAAAATCGCCTTGCAGAACATTGCCGATAAACCGCGTATATTGGGTCAAAACCGGATCGTCCAAGCCGAGTTGCTGACGAATTTCCACCCGCTGTTCCCGCGTGGCATCCTGACCAACCATGTTGTTGACCGGATCACCCACAAAATTAAACAGCGAAAAGCTGATGGCCGAAACCGCTGCCATCACAAGCAGCGCTTGAGACAATCTTTGAAATATAAAGAAAAACATTATTTTTGCACTTTCATGGGGCACCGCCTTGGCGGTACCCCAAATTTATATGCTTACTTCATCACGACAAAACGGGGCCGCAGCCGGTCATCAGAAGAAATTGGGATGTCGATATTATCGCTCATACCCCAGGCCAGAACTTGGTGGTGGATCGGCACATAGGGCATCTCAGATTTAACAATGGTCCATGCCTCGTCTATCAGTGCTGTCCGCTTGGGAATATCGGTCTCAGACGCAATCATTTTTGTGATCTCATCCACCCGCGCATTGCTGTAGCCGGTACCGTTCCAAGACCCTTTGCTTTCGATCAAATATGAAAACACATAGTGGCTATCGAGTGTCGACACACCCCAACCCAACATGTAAAAATCCGTGACACGCTTCTGGATTTTTGGGAAGTGCTGCGCTTTTGGAATCGCATCAAGCTTAACTTTGACACCTATTTTTGCGAGCATGGCAACAGCGGCCTGACAAATTTTCTCGTCATTGTTATAGCGGTTGTTGGGGCAATCGAGCTGGATTTCAAACCCATCACCATAGCCAGCATCGGCCATCAGGCTTTTTGCGCGATCCAGATCAAAGCCATAACTTTCATCCAACTCAGGCGTATTGCCCAAAACACCGGGAGGGGTGATCATCGCCGTTGGGAAAGACAGGCCCTCCATCACGACGCGCTGAATTGCCTTTTTATCGACAGACAAGTTAAAGGCTTCCCGCACGCGGGCGTCTTTAAAGGGGTTTTTTCCCTTGACGTTCGAGCTTCGCAACTCGTCGACGCCTTGATCCATCCCGAAAAAGATCGACCGGATTTGTGCAACAGTTTTGACTTGCAAACCGTCTGCTGCCTCGATCCGCTTGAGATCCTGCAAAGGTGCGTCGAGAACAAAATCAACTTCGCCCGACAACAGTGCCGCAACACGGGTCGCCGCGTTAGAGATCGGGCGATATTCTATCTTATCGACATTGCCAGGGAACATATCATTGCCCCACCAGTTCGCATTGCGGGTCAGCACTGTCATCTCGTCAGGCGCGCGACTGCCCAGAACAAACGGCCCAGTTCCATTGGCATTTCGCACCGCAAAAGTTTCTTCTTTGCCTGCAAAATCCTGCGGGTTTTCTACATTATTGGCTTTGGCCCAGCCACTGTCCATAATGAACAAATCTGACAGCTGATTTGGCAAAATCGGGTTTGGCCCATCAGTCAACAGTTTGACGGTATAATCGTCAATGACCTCAACTGACACAACATTCTTGGCTTGCTCTTTATAATCAGACGCTTCGTGCTTGGCCCGATTGAAAGAAAACACCACGTCTTCTGCTGTGAAATCAGCGCCGTCGTGAAACTTCACGCCCTTGCGCAGTTTAAATGTCCAACCGTCTGCCGCCGATGTCCAGCTGCTAGCCAATTCGGGCTTCAACAGCATGGCTTCGTCCCGGGTCACCAAAGCCTCATAGAACTGGCCGTTCATGGCCATTGTCGGGCCTTCATTTTGCGAATGAGGGTCCATAGTCAAAGCATCGCCTTGGCTGGTCCATCGCAGGACATTCTCTGCCGACACCGCACCAGCGGTTAAAATAGCGATTAATGAGACTGTAAACAATTTTCTCGTTTGCATGCGTTCCTCCTAAAGGTCATTTATTTTGGATTTTTTACCCGTTATGGGTACAGCTTAATAGATACGGAGGATGCTGCAAGCCAATATTTAGTCATCTCTCTTTGCGCTTACATCCAAGAGTTGTACACCTGCAATCTGGGCTATTTTTAACCTCAAAACGACAGGCACCACTTTGCCCCGTTTGGGCCTAGATGCGTTCAAAACAATGTGATGGCGGACATCTTTTGGATGGACCCAATCATACCTTGAAAGCAAATCGCCTCAAGTGGCGACGAAATTAAATCAAGTCATGCGGCAGTCCAGCCAGACTACAGACCGCTCTGGTCTGGCCCAAACACGCTTAGCCTAATTTTTATAACCACCGCAGGCCGGCGCAAGCCCGACAAGATACGCCTGACACCAAAAGGTGTAAAGGGTGACACCTGTCGAGCGTCGCACCGCAATCATCAAGTGGGGCTCCGGCGTCAATGGCCACCCCAAGGACCGTGATGTGCGCCGGTTGCGTCAAAACGCTCAAAGCTGTGCGCGCCAAAAAAGTCGCGCTGTGCTTGGATCATATTTGCGGTAGACCGCGCAGTGCGCATGATATCAAAATACGACAAAGCCGATGCCAGCGCTGGCATCGGAAGCCCGTGGCGCATACCAGTGGATACCGAATGGCGCAGAGCGCTGTGGTTGGATTTCAGAAGATCCGTGAAAAACGGCGCAAACATTAAATTGCGATCCGGAGCATCCGACAGAGCACTGGCCATATCGTTCAACATTGAAGAGCGGATGATACAGCCCTCACGCCACACCCGAGCAACTTCGGGCAGCGGCAAGGACCAGCCAAACACAGGGTTTGCGGCCGACAAAAGCGCAAACCCCTGAGTATAGCACAAGATCTTGCCTGCAATCAGCGCCTGTTCAAGATCGTCAAGGCTGAGCGCATCCGCCGCCAATGGGTGAGGCGCGGCGCCAAACAGCGCCTCGCCTTCAGCGCGGGTTGTTAATTGCGCCGACAGGTTCCGCGCTGTCACCGCCGCCTCAATCACCGGAATCGGCGCCGCGAGATGTTGCGCCTCGATTGCGGTCCAGCGCCCGGTCCCCTTTTGGCCCGCACGGTCCAAGATCACGTCCAGCATAGCCTGCCCGGTCTTGGGATCAATTGCCGCCGATACCTCTGCTGAGATTTCGGTCAAATACGATTGCAGCGGCCCTTTGTTCCAACGGGCGAATGTCTCGGCGCACTGCCCGGCATCCATGCCCATACCATCGCGCATCACGCCATAGGCCTCTGCGATCATCTGCATGTCAGCGTATTCGATCCCATTGTGCACAGTTTTAACAAAATGTCCGGCACCACCCGCACCCATCCAAGTCGCACAGGCGTTGCCTTCATATTTTGCGGAGATCGCGGTCAAAATATGCGCAACGCGGTTCCACGACTCTTCTGGACCGCCCCCCATGATCGAAGGTCCATAGCGCGCGCCCTCTTCGCCACCAGAGACACCTATGCCAAGGAACGGCACACCAGCCGCTGCAGCCTCGCTCGCGCGGCGGTTGGTATCATTGAAGTTGGCGTTTCCAGCGTCAACAATCATGTCATCGGCGTCCAGCAAAGGTCGTAGAGTCGCAATTTGTTCATCAACCGCCGTGCCCGCCGGTACCATCAAAATGATGGTACGGGGTTTTTCGATCGTCTCGATCAGGGCCTCTAAGGTTTCGCATGGAGTGATTTTATCCGCCAGTTCCCCGGCGTTATCAAAAAAGGTTTTCATCGTCGATGTGGTCCGGTTGAAAACAGAAATCCCAAAGCCATTTTCAGCAATGTTCAACGCCAGCATGGCCCCCATAGTACCCAGCCCAATCAGGCCAATATTAGATTTGGTCACGTTCATCCACTCCTCGCGCTTTGACATACCACGCTACGTACAATCCAGCAGTCCTCGGCGCCACTGTTTTCTTGCCACTGTTAAAAGAATAATCTGGGAGGCATATGTGCAGTTTTAATATATTTTTTGGACCCAAGTGATTATCGTCCCACCCGAACAAGAAACCGCGATGAACCTCGGGGCAGTTTGTTTTCAAGTCAGAGGGCGCGCGGCTGGCGCTTTGTGTTTGCCGTGACACACAGCCATATTTGTTGTCCACAAGCGATCATCAAATGCGTATGACAAATCCTGATCATTTGCCCAAAATCAGCCATTGGCATCAGACAAAAACTGCTCAATCCTTTCAGAAAAGGCTTACACAGACAAACAAGATGATATGTCTGTCCTGTTTTCATCTGGTATCATGTCAGATTTCCCTTGCAAGTCGGCGCCACCCCACAGCCTTACAGATGCAAAATTGAAGCTGCCGTTCGCATCATTCGTCTATGCGTAAATTTTGCCCCCTCAAACCCGCATCACTGGCCACCAATGTCTGGAGCAAAGCCTCACGAGCCACGCGGTTGGTCTACATATTTGCCTCAAGATGCAGCGCAGATTACCTGTTATAGCGATAAATGCGGCATTGGTTTCAGGCGTGGCTTGTAACGAGGCCAACGCTCTGTCCGGTATGCTTGCATTCATTTTTGCCAGAACAACACTAAATTCCGAGATTGTCAGATTTACCCACATGACCTGTTGGATAATATTGGTGAACCAAGCATTCACTTCCGCCATCTCTTAACCGATTTTCAAAACATTCGATGTCAGAGAGGATCAATGTCCTAGAAAATCCAGACGGACTTTATTCCTTTGGCCTGACTATAGTTGTATTTTAAATCGCTATCACAATTAAGCTCGTCCAAAATGCCAGCCCCGTTTTTAAAAATCTCACCCGTGTAGGCATTTACTGCCTCCCTATTTCCGGCAAAGGCTGCCGAATAATTACCAAAAATCATTATTTGTCTTTGTTTCCTCATCGCGCGCGAATGATAGCCCAGTGCTTTATGCGCGATCACATCGGTTTAAATATTGAAAACTGTCTTTTGACATTCCTCAATATGCAGTTTGGTCGCGCGCCCTTGTCACATTGAGCCGTTCCTTAATAATTGGTATCGGGTCACTGCAGATGCTTCAACTTGTAAAAATTCAAAACCGGCCTGACAAAAGAACACTCCTCAATATCGAGTTTTTAAAGTTTTCAATTGCCCTCAAAATCTTTCTGCCATCACGCTTGCCGCGCGTTACCAGTAAAGAATGTCAGCCTGCCCGCTCTCAAATAAAAAATTGCCAGTATACAGTCGCATTGCACAGCATATGAAAGGACAAACGGTGCTTAAGATCAAAACCTAGATCAGTTTATTTCCAGCGCTTAAACCGTAAAGTACAACAAATAACTTTGTTTTTAACTGCCCTTCCATTCATACATACACCTTTGTTTCAATTTTGCATGCGTGAGCTGTAATTCGAAAAATTCAGAGCCCAATTGGTTATTTTTTGATGAATTTATTAAGTCGTTAGACTACTAAAATTGATAAGTAATTTAATGTATATATTATCTGTAGATACTATATTTAAGGCCCTGTGGGTTACACGCTATTGAACCCACAGGTTTGTTTTTATAAGACCATCCATCTTGCAAACACGCTGGCTGTCTAGGTCAGCTGAATCTACAAGCAGTCTTTACAGATTTAGCCAATCTTTTGCTTATTGGCCAAAATACCCTTACGGTTTTCCATGATGGCAACGCGGCGCTCATTGATTGTGTCTTTGTTCGCCATCAGCGCGCTGGCATTTGAAGCAGAGGTTTCTAGAATCTCATCCATGGTTTTGCGGTTGTTTTCAACATTAGACGACAAGTCTGCCATGGCTGCCGTATTTGCCGCTACCATGCTTGCATTGCCCTCGACGGTCGCTTTTGATGGCTGCAACGAACCGTTTAGCATATCGCTGTTCAGAGCGATTTGCGCGGCATTAAACTCAACAATTGACTGGTTGGCTGCCATTATTTCTTGATTGATTGCAACCAACTGAGCATTAACATCTGCCATCTTTGCGCTGATCGCCAGAACGGAGCTGTTCAATCCCGAACGGTGAGCAAGATAGTCTAGCGAAGACTTGTTTGTTTGCACATTCACATAGTTTTCCTGCACATCACCGTCAGTGTCCATTGCGGCGAGAATCGCGGATCGATTAGCAAAAATTTCATCGGTATTTGCATTTGCCAACTGGCGGTTGCCCATGAAAGCGGCCGAGTAATTACTCATAATCATCAGGCGGTTTTCTTCGATCATGGAACGTGATTGATAAACCAGTGCCTTGTTTGACAAAACATTGGACTCAATATTAAAGATTGTCTTTCTATTAGCAGCTATCGCTGCTTTATTTGCCTCTGAGCTGGACATATCGTTCTCCCTAGTAAGTTTTCAGTTATATTATCATTAATGTTGCACACGTTTATTGTGTACCGTTTTAGAAACGTATACTTTTTATTTGTAATAGCCAGTATTTTTTCATACCGATAAAAAATTGCGTTGTTCATATTGATTAAATTTTCGCCCTACACACACTCTAAATCAAAATAATCAACCATAGCCTGCACAAATATCTAAGACACCAACAGTTATAATTGTGACTAGAAGCTTCAGGAATTTAATAATCAATAGATACTTATAAACTATGAGACCTCAGCATAACTAGAGGATTCCCAATAGCACGAGTATTTGGGTTCGCCGTTTCATGCAGAAACCTTTCGTAACCCAAGCTAAACTTTTCGTCTCCAGCAGTGATTTAGAACAGCCCGCTCTTTTATGCGCTTGACGACACGGAAGCGGTTTTGGACTGGTCTAAAATAGAACCGATATTATCCTCGAT
>Ga0206131_10007123_pt1 | contig 11275 bp, 24 predicted proteins | sample Helgoland_Spring_FD_148636 | JGI IMG/M metagenome (GOLD analysis project Ga0206131, IMG submission 148636) | Pelagic subsurface seawater microbial communities from Kabeltonne, Helgoland, North Sea - Helgoland_Spring_Bloom_20160517_1 | ecosystem: Environmental > Aquatic > Marine > Epipelagic ... | reverse complement strand
CGTGGTGAAGTGTATTTTACTTCAAATCTTACTTTACTATAATCAATAGTTGAACCTTTGCGACTAACTATAGTTTCTTGTTTTGGTTTGTCGGGTTTAGTCTTACCATTGTAAGTGTAATCTGTAGTGGTTATTACATTCCCCTCTCTATCCATAGGTTGCAGACCTAAATACTGAGGGTCAACTCTAGTGTTGTCTGATTGCATAGTCCTATCAGGAATATTAAACTGCTGTTCCTGAATATTCTCATTAAGGGTTTTAGACGAATCGTAATTCATCTTTAATAATATATCTTTTAATATTTGTTCATTATCTACCATAATGGGTTTCCTTTACCTCTATTTATTCCTGAGTCCCATTTAGACGTACCGTCAATTGGGTTTCCTTTACCTCTTGTTAATCCTGTTTCCCATGTTGTCATTGATGGTCCTGAAGGTGCGGAATCTCCGTCATCTTGCTCATCAATTTCCCCATCAATGTCATCAATATCATCAATATCATCATCGTCAGGATAACAATCACAACCATCGTCATAACCTTCAGGTCCTTTATACATTGGACTATTAGGTTCTTCGTCAATACCCATGACTTCCTTAATACGTGAAATATCTTCTTTTAAAAATTCCATTAGGAAATATTTCTATATAAATAGTTAGTTTTATCAAAAAATAGTTTGTATATTCGTTTTATGAAGAACAAATATAACATAGGTCTTGAAGTTTTTACACCAACCAACGATATAGTTGAAGTAATCGACTATGAATATGTATGTGGTATAGAACTATACTACACCTCTGATGGGTCGGCATATCCTGAAGATAAGTTATCTTTAGGTCCTACAATACCACAGAATAAGATTGATGATATCGTTAGAGTATTAAATAATATAAAAGAACCAATAAAAGCTAGAACATATGAAGAATGGAAAAATGAAAAAATTAAGGAATCTATTAACAATCGTAATATTAACCATCCTATTTGGATGCGAAAAGTCGTATCCTACTTACCCAAACTTAGATGGGGAGTACGTGATTGACCACGTAATAGTCTTAACTGAAGACCAAGTATATGGGTGGAGAGAAGATACTATATACCATTACGGTAGTTTTAATATCTTTGAACCTCAAACACCTTTGGATACGTTCTTAGTGGGTGTGACTCGTTTTAAGATAACTGACAATAATAGAACATTCTATTGGGATAAGGACACCACTGTGTTTGGTAATCCGTGGTCATCAAGTGCTGAGTGTACGGTACGTCAAGATATCTTATCAGGTGAATGGGATGTAATATCGGTTCATTTTTTTAATACTAATACGGTAAGTAGGGTGTATGAAATCTCATATGTGGGTATAGATGAGTTTTCTGTGTGGCAAACACAATACCCCTACAAAGCTGAGGGACCACAATATAAAGTAAGGTATCACTTCAAAGAAGTTGGTCCATAAAAAAAAGGAGGTGAAAACCTCCTTTTATTTTTTTAACATTTCTTGGATTGTTTCAATATTTTGAATGAACTTTTCAGGATTTTCCTTTGCCCACTTCTTAACCGACTCAGGTAGATGTGATTTCTCCATCTCCTCCATAACCAATATTTTCATCGTCTTCTGACGACTCTCCGACTCCACCATAACGTCACCAAATGCACCATATAACTTTCTCTTTAATCTTGGTATACGGCTTTCAAATGTTATATCATAATCATTTTCTTTAGCCCATTGGTTTAGTGTGTCGGTATCCAGTGTCATATTTTTTCTAAATGGAAAGTTCTTAACTATCTTTTCAGGTGTACCTTTAATACCGAATATCTTCAAAGATGGACTTACCACTATTACAATATTTTGACTATCTAATCCGAAGAATCGTGATTTAGATAATTTAATTCTACCAAGTAATTTAGATAGTATGTCATTAATGTTGTCCATACTAATAAATATCACTAAAGGTATTCTTCACCCGGTAAATCACCTTCAACTAAGTAATATTCTCTAAGAAATTCTAATAATACGTCCCCATCTATGGAAAACTCATCTTCATCGTATTCTGACTCCCACTCATCTTCTTCAAAATCACCTGAAAATTCATTGAAGTTTATTGAATCGTCATATCCGTATTCTTTTAACTTATCATACTCAATGGTATCGGTCCTAACCTTATCGAATTCATCGTTTATACACTTAAATTCCACTCTTATGATATTAGACTCTTTACTAATAAAATGTGATATAATTTCTACTACTTCCATTTCTATTTTTTAAAAATTAGTTTATTCTTTATATAAAATATATCGAAAATGAACAAACACCAATTAATTATCGAAGACTATGATATTTTTGATACTGAAATATTAGTATATTTTTCAGTTAATCAAGAGTTAGAGGTTAGAGAAGGTAGGATAGATATTGACGAATTTGACACATGGTTAGAAAGTATGGACCGTTATGAGATGTCTGAAGATTGTTGGGATTACGCAAAAGAATCACACTACACTAAGGATTGGACTATAGGTTTTAATGAGTATATCTCTGATATGTTGAGTTCCGACGACATCGTTGATTTCATATGTGAATACTATGAAAATAAACCATTACCAGATTACGTAGAAGAATGAAAATAATATCAACAACATTAGATAATGTTTACCTAATAGAGGAACCAGTACATGAAGATAATAGAGGTTACTTTATGGAGACTTGGAATGAAACAAGTTATTCTTCTAAAAGCTTAATAAACGACTTACCTGGTGAATGGGCAGCTAAAGATGACGGTACAATGAATTCCACTTACTTTGTTCAGGACAACCTATCAATGTCACATAAAGGGGTATTCAGAGGACTTCATTATCAAACCGACGTCAATGGACAATCAAAGTTAGTTAGGGTCTTAAAAGGTTCGGTTGTTGACTTTGTTGTGGATTTAAGAGAGATGTCAGACACTTATGGTAAGTTTGAATATTTTGAACTCAACGACACTAATAACCTTTCACTCTTTATTCCACCTTATTATGCTCACGGATTTTTATCTTTAAAGGACGACACAATATTCACCTATAAATGTGGTAACTACTACAATAAAAACTCAGAAGGTAGTGTTGTTTATTCAGACCCAATTATAAGACACGTTAGTGATTTAACACGAACAATAAAAGATGTGATAGATTTATATTATCCTTGTGATAATGAAAATGATTTATTACTTTCGTATAAAGACAGACACGCACCTAAATTCTTAAAACGCAAATACTAAAATGGAAATTATTAAAAACATACAAGCCGTAGACAAAGCAAGGAATATCGTAAACTCATGTGTTAGTTACGAACAATTAGACGTTGCCGAAAGATTCTGTAAGTTATATTACGAAATGTTTGAAGACCAAGTAAATTATGAACGACTACTTCGTAACATTACAATTCGTAGAACCGAATTGACTATAGGATAATAAAAAACCCCTCGATTGAGGGGTTTTATTTTTTAGTTAAATTTGTTGAACCTGTTAAAGGTTTCTAATATTATTTTTCTTTGTTCTCTAAACGACTCTTGTAGGTCATCCTCAACTTCTTCGTACATCTCTTCATCCATGAAACCACCATCTTCGATGTATTGGTATGGGTCACCTTCTTCTGAATCATCAAAATAATCTTCAAACTCATCTCTTTCTTCATCATCAAAAACAATATCTACATCTGCTGGTGACATATCTCCATCAAACATATCCATAATACCCTCGATATCCATTTTGTATCCGTCATCTCCTTCACTCATCTCATTGTGGTCATGACCTTCACACTCACAGTCCTCCACATCACTTCCACATGATGGACAAGTTTCTCCTTCACCCATAACTAACTCACCGTCCTCAGGACCGTCAGATACAAAGTCATATGCTGGTTCTACATTAGACACATCCATATCGTCAGTAGGTATAGTTGCTTGTTCTCGAATATGGTTATTATATGGTTTAACCTCACCTGTATTTGTGACCTGTAGACCTTGTTTGTCCTGAGCTAAGTCCTCAACAGTTAGTGGAGTTTGATTAGAAGGTACATTACCTGTGGCGTAACCATCATAGAAGCTTCTATGTGTATTAAGAATTTGTGCTCTCTCCTCATCAGATATAGTTGAATAATTTCTCATAATTATATTTTTTATTATAAATAGTATTTGAAAGTGAAATATCTTTTTATTACCTTTACAAAAAAGAATTATATGGAAATAGCGGATATTAAATTAGACGATGTACATGAAATGGCTGAAGGTGCAATAATCTTAGATGGTCTGGACAACGCAATAATAGGAATTACTGAAGAGTTTGGGATGGAACCTAGAATCCTTTACTCAGTTAATAAGATATTAGATATACTATCTAACGATGGGATGACCAATCGTGAAGAATCGTTAGAGTATTATTACTATAATATCGTAGGTGGACATTTTGGAGAAAGAAACCCAATCTTTTTGTCTGACCATTTGGCGAATTAAAATAAAAATCTTATATTTGTTTCACAATAAATAATAAGATATATGCCATACATAACTTCATCAGAAATCGGACACAAATACAAAGAAATCAAAGAATTGGGTCGACTAATCCGTTCTCAACGTTTCAACGTAAAAGGTCAGCATACCAATTTAGACTTTAGAATTACATATATTAAACCACACAATCAGTGGAGTAACGAAATTGAGATTAACGTGAAAGTATCGGGTGAGATGGAACATTACGAATGGCGCACTGGGAAACGTAATAAGGATATCACATCGTCTTGGTACTCATCACGTTACCGTAATGATGAAATCAGACGTAACATTCGTGATGAGGTTCGTGGCTTCTTTAAGTTGTTAGGTGTAGATGGATGGCGTATTGAAATCAAGAAGATTGCCGTTACCGACAAAATCTAAGACTTCATCATTATAAACGCCTGAAGTGCCTGTCTTGCAAGTAATTTAATCTCACTATTAATATTCTCCAAGGTGGGTTCTTTGTCTCTTCTCTCCAAAGATTCAATGGATAAACGTATCATAGCATTTTTAGCGTCCTCGGCAGCATCATATAAGTCTTCATACTTATCCTCGTCATAATCCAAATACTCGTTATATTCAATATACCTTCTTAAGTAATCGGCACCTGAATATATAAAGTGAGTGGATTCCAACATATTCATAACTGAAGACTGTCTTAATTTTTCAAAAAAGTCGTACAATGTCTTATTCTCACGACCTAATACGTCAGAAACTTTCTCCCAATCGGTCCAATGATGATTACCGCCCTCATTTAATCTTTCACCCTCATCTAATAACCATAAATCCTCGGCAGATACGATTGAAAGGCTGCGACCATTTTCCCAATCAACAGATATTAATAAATCACCTTTTTCAAATGGGTCTTCCTGAACTCTAGTGACCATACCTTTAGTGCCTGGAGTCATACCTTGTTCGTCTTTCATATAGACCAACACTATTTTATCACCTTCTTTAACTTTAGGGTTCATAATTATCGATTGTTTTAGTATAAATACTATTAATTATATATTTATTCTAAAAGAGAGTAAATGAATTACATCATAACTGAAGAACAGCACCAATTAATTCTATCTGAAGGTTTTAAAGACGCAGTTGAGTCTCGTCTTAAGAAAGCGTATGACTTCACTAAGGATGTGATTAGTAAAGCAAAAGAACAATATAGGATAAGCTTTAGGTTTGCACTCACTTATGGCGCTGGTATAGGTGCATTAGCACCGGCAGTTAATGAATATTTAACCGGTAACTTTGAGGGTTTAAGTGAGTCTGATATTGCCGCTCTAACACTGTCAGCAATCTCAATTGTTTTTTTCAAGACAAAAGATAGTGTGAGTGTCTATAGAGACATGAAGAAAAATGGTTTACTAAATGAATTAGGTGACGCAGTTTCATTTACTGAGAAATTAAAGGACCGTACATCTAAAATATTAAACGTACTGGGTGTGTCGGTGTATCAAGCCTTAGATGTGTTAGCGTTTTCTTTTCTACTTCCAATAATACCAGCAATACTACAAATGTTAGGTAATCAAGATTTAGATATGGTGGCGTTAAAAGGATTATTAAACTCCTCATATATTACAATAAGTGCAATAACACTAAAAAACATTATCGAGAAATTAAGTGAAAAAATTTCACCCAAAAAGGTTTCTGATGATGTGAATGATGAGTTGGACTTAAACCAACCTCCTGAGTCAGATATAGTTTAAGAGACTCCTGAGCCTCCTCTAACGTATTATTCTGTTGGTATTTATGGGGTATATCTAATGTCTTATACTTCTTTCGTAACAAATAAGACTTTTCTCGTTTTTTAATTAAGAATAATCTATTACCTCCCTCATCTGAGAAAGATTCAATCCTAAATTGTTTTAGTAGATATGTTGGATAACCTTTAAACATAATTTATTAAATAAATTCAAATGCCTTATTAACCTCATGATAGTGAACTCCCATAGAATAATACAATAACTTAGACCGACCTTTTTCTCTTTCTTTACCTACTTGAATTTGTTTTTCTTTTTCGTCTAACTTAATTCCGATTATTTTTTTATCTGAACCTGAAAGACTGGCTGGATGAGAATGTACCCTAACTTCATCGGGCGTATTATAATCTATAATACTTTTAATAATTTGAGCTTTAGTTCCACCATAGTTTAAACCGTGAGACTTCGCCATGAGTTTTAACTCCTGTAATGATAATTTCTTTAACTCTTCTTTTTTTATTTCCATAATAATTGAATTAGTACAACACAAAAACATAATAGTAGTGAAACCGCATTCTTCATAGTTAACGTTTCACCTAAAACAGTATAACTTAAAACTAACATTACTAATATACCTAAACTAAATTGTAGTAGTCTGGCACTCCATGCAGTACCCATTGATGAGTATGCGAATCTTGCACCATAAATAAATAAGTAAGATAACGGAACCCCTAAGAATATAGCATTAAACCAAACATGGTCTTTAAACCACGGATATTTAACTTGAGCAAATTGCTGAAACCAAGCACCGATTTGGGCTAACAATAATAGTGACATGGCAATTAACGTTTCTTTCATAGTCACAAATATATGAAAATAAAACGAAACTTCAAAATATTACTCTGATGTTTCACCATACGTCGACTCTTGTATGTCCTCTAAAATCTCCTCATCGTAGTCCCAATCGTAGAACGCAGAAGCATCAAAAGGTGCCTTCTCTAATGAGTAGTTTTCAGGTCTTACAAGAGTTAATATTTTAAGATAGTCAACTCTATTATTCATGAAAATTATGGAATTTTGGTCCGTTAATGATAAATAGAGTTTACGGACTAATTAGTAACTAAAAAAATGAAAAATTATTCGTCTATTTCAATGTCGTAAATATTGTAACTGTAACTAAAACCAACAGTGGTGTTTTTTTGCTCATGTCTCATCCATTTATAGTTACAACTATTAAATAAACCAATCATATCATCACTATCACTTAATGGTATAGTACGATTAACAAAGTCACCATTTTTATCCACTTCATACGATGAAAAGAATCCCATTTGTATGTCATCGTATTTGTTTACTGATTCTGCAAAAATAGCGACATCTGGGTCTTCAGTCTCAAATTGAAATTCACAATTAAAATTGACCTCACAAGCCCACGTCTTTTGGGTCTCCCACCAATGAATAGTTAAGTCACTGGCTTTAGGTTCACTATTACGACCGTGTTTAGTTTGATAGATATATAATAATACTTGTAGTGACCTTTTTACGTTATTCTGAAATTGTTTCTTATCCATACTTCTTTCTATATTCGTCAGTTAAAAAGGACACTAACTCTTCGACATCCTCATCAGGAAGCTGATGAGTATCTTTATTTCTATTGAACCAATCTCTGATAACTTGTCCTGGCGGTTGTTTTCTTAATTTAACAATTCTTCTGAATCCCTGTATCTCTGCAGGTAGTTCATGGTCTTGTTTATAATATTCCTTATCTGTCGGGGTGTCTTTGTCTTCATCTCTAACAATATCTCTATATCCCGTGTCCTGTAATACATGTTCCATTTCGTGAGCAATCAAATCGTTTAAATCTGCAACCAAATCATAATAGGCTTCAGGAAATTTTGTTGGATTCATTGTTATCCTAACGTCAATCTCATCACCATCCTCTGCGGTATTACCATCAATTAAGTAATCCCCATCTATAGACATGTCTTCATTTACCGTTAACTCAACACTAAATGTTGGTAATTTAGGGAAGACATATAACATTCCTTTACTACCTGATACCTCTTCAGGTAAATAATAATAACCTGAACCTTTTTTAACAAACCCCAACAAATCCCTAACTACTGTCCTAACAGGTAAATCAAGTTTAGAGCCTTCAGTTATTAGCGAGTCAGATTTAATAGACTCAAAGATTTGAGTTTTAAGTTTGTCAATAATCATTTGGGGATTATCGTCCTCATAAAATGCGGTTTTTATTCTGAAGTAATTTTTTCTTAGTTGGTATTTAACCATCTTTGGGTTTGCCCCCATCTCAGATAGTTCATCCGCAATTCCCATTAAGTAATCATTAAATTCTGGTCCCATAAATATAAATAGTCTAATTTATAAATATCACAAACGATTTAATGTGAACGGAATTGAGATACCGAATCCGAATTGAGTCACTTTAGATATATTAATCATCAATGAAATGTCGGCAGAACGAGGTTTACCTGTTAATAGTTTAATGGGGTGTAATCTAAGTAAAACGTCAGGGTATATATCATATTCATCCATGTCTGTGAATTGAACTGATATTCCGGCACCTATATTTACACCATTTTTCCATATCGACATATTTGCCCCAAGAGTTCTTGGGAAGTAATCTAAGTAAGAACCGGTCATTTGATTACCAGGGTTGTAAATGGTATATAATCCAAACCTCGAATATTCTGTTGTAGTATTAATATTGTCGGTACAGAGAACAATCTCTTTAGTCTTCGGTAAAAACCCGATGGTTGATGATTGTGAGTACCCCTTAACACATATTAGTAAAAATGTCAGTATTGTTATTGTCTGTTTCATGTTTTTTATCTATAATTGTTTATAATATACAAATATAATAAAAAAATCTTTAATACACAATGGAATTATTAAATACTCACCCGATAAAAAAATCAGATTTAGGTTTCCATGGGAACTTATTTGGGGGTAAACTATTATCTTGGTTAGATTCAAGTGCAGCGGCATACTCAATGCAGGTGTGTGATACCCCACGAATGGTAACCGTTAAAATAGATGAATGCATCTTTAGTAAGCCAGCCAAAGAAGGTCAACTATTAAAACTTTATGGTGAGGTGGATTCGATAGGTAACACCTCAATAACACTTTATGTTGAGGCAAGGTCACATAATGTATATTCGGGTAAACAAACGATGATATTAAGTACTAAAATGAAATTTGTAAGAATTGATGAGGTTGGTGAAACCGTTCCCATTTCAGAAAGAGTTAAATTACGTTATAAAAAATGAAAACATTTGTAGAAATAGGGTGTTGTGATTTCAACACATTAAGAGATTTATGTGACTCAGGGTGGAGAGGTATTATGGTTGACCCACATAAACCTTATTTAGATAATATATCGGACCACGAAAATCTAACAAAGGTTAATACCGCAGTCGGTCTATACGATGGTAAGACGACGTTTAGACGTATTAGTGATGAGTATATTAAAAGTGTGGACGATGAGGACTATAAGGGTATGGGTACAATAACTAACGTGACCACACTTGACACCAGTAAAATTCTTAAAGATAATTTAGAGATATATGAAGTCCCCTTGACTACTTTCAATACTATGTTAACCTCATTAGGGATAACGACAATAGATTATCTAAAAATCGATACTGAAGGAATGGACTTTGACATTTTAAAAAGTATTGATTATACTAAGTACAACATAAACATCATTAGGATGGAACACACTTACTGTGACGATAAATTAGTCATCGACTTTTTGAATCATAACGGTTACCACTGTGAACTATTTAAAAATGATATAATTGCAATAAAAAAATAATAAAATGGCAGTAAAACAAGGAGACACCATTAAGGTGCACTACACAGGAAAACTTACGGATGGTTCAGAATTTGACTCATCACGTAAAAGAAATGAACCTATTCAATTTGACGCAGGAAAAGGTCAAATGATTGCAGGTTTTGATGAAGCGGTTATGGGAATGGAAGTCGGTGATGTAAAAACCGTAGATATCCCATCAAAAATGGCATATGGAGAACAAAATCCAGAAGCGTTCATGCCGGTAACAAAAGATAACTTTCCACCTGAATTCGAATTTGTTGTTGGTGAAATGGTTCAAGGTCAGACAGAGAATGGACAACCACTACAGGCAATAATTTTAGAAGTTAAGGAGAATGAGATTATCTTAGATTTTAATCACCCATTAGCTGGTCAAGATTTAAACTTCGAAATCGAATTAGTCGAAGTAGTAGGTTAATATGATTTATTGGCTAACAGGACAACCCGCACACGGTAAAACCGTGTTAGGGAAGAAATTAGTTTCTCACTTAAAAGAGAAACATAAGAACTTAGCTAAGTCAGTATTTCATTTAGATGGTGACCACTTAAGAGAAATAACACATAATAAAGATTATTCGGAGCAAGGACGTATTAATAATGTTCGAAACGCCCAAATGATATGTGATTATTTACATATACATAATTGTGATGTAGTGGTATCTTTAGTGGCACCATACAAATGGTTACGAGATGAGTTTAAAGAAAGAAAATCTGGAGATGTTACTGAAATCTATGTTCACACTACCGAACCTAGAGAAAGGGACCATTTCAAAGTAGAAGGTTATGAACCCCCTACTGAAAACTTCATAGATGTTGATACAACATTGGATGACCCGACTATATCATTCGCAAAATTAATATCTGAATTAAAAGTATGATGGAAAAAAAATCAACGATATTTTGTGATATTGATGGTACCATCTTTAAATACAGAAAATTTGAAACATATGAATCTTCATCACCTGAAGTTTGTCCAAACGTTAAGGAGAAACTTCAACAATGGAAAGATGAAGGACATATGATTCTATTAACCACGGCAAGACCTTTTGATATGTATTCACATACGGAAAAAGAGTTATTGGTAAATGATATACCCTATGACCGTTTAATTATGGAAATCGAAAGAGGTCCACGAATTTTAATTAACGATATGGACTCAAATAAACCTGGTCAGAGAGCGATGGGAGTGAACCTAATTAGA
>Ga0206131_10007106_pt1 | contig 11292 bp, 10 predicted proteins | sample Helgoland_Spring_FD_148636 | JGI IMG/M metagenome (GOLD analysis project Ga0206131, IMG submission 148636) | Pelagic subsurface seawater microbial communities from Kabeltonne, Helgoland, North Sea - Helgoland_Spring_Bloom_20160517_1 | ecosystem: Environmental > Aquatic > Marine > Epipelagic ... | reverse complement strand
GTTTCTTTCGTTGGCCGTATTGAAACGATCTGCCAATGGGTGGGGCTAAAACTTTTTCTTAATTCAAATTTTTTATACCAAAGCTAATATTCTTACATTGTGGATAAATAATCAAGCTAAAAACACTATATATTGTGATTTCTTTTAATTGATTCACTATATGCTGTATAAATGATGTTTATGGGCTGTTAAGAATAAGTGCATAAATTGTGGATAAACCTAAATTTTGAGGAAGTAATATGACTTTTTTATTGGCCATAGATCAAGGCACAACCAGTACCAGATGTGTGATCTATGATGAGGAATTAAATATTGTGAAATCTGAACAAAAAGAATATCCATTGCTCTATCCCGCGGATGGTTGGGTTGAAGTAGATCCAAATAAATTACTGGAATCTGTATACGACACCCTAGATCCAATGCTGGACTCTTCGTTTGATATTGCATGCGCTGGTATTACCAACCAAAGAGAGACTACTTTAGTTTGGGATTCCGTATCTGGGGTGCCTATCTACAATGGTATTGTTTGGCAAGATAGAAGAACTGCAGATCATTGCTCATCTTTAAAAGCACAAAACCTTGAGTCAATCATCAATGAAAAAACTGGCCTTTTGCTTGATCCCTATTTTTCTGCAACAAAAATTTCATGGATCTTAGATAACGTGGAGGGTGCTAGAGAGAAAGCGTTGAGAGGAGATCTGAGGTTTGGGACGGTAGATACATATCTTCTTTGGCACCTATCAGGCGGACAGTTACATAAAACCGATGTTACTAACGCATCTAGAACTAATATTTTTAATATCCATTCAATGGAGTGGGATCAAGAGCTTCTGAATATATTTGATATTCCCGCCTCAATGCTGCCTGAAGTGTGTAGCTCTGATGCTAAATTTGGGTTACTGTCGCGCAAGAGCTCCACAATACCAATTACCAGCATGATTGGTGATCAGCAGAGCGCTTTAGTTGGACAGGAATGCTTTTATTACGGAGATATGAAGGCTACATTTGGAACGGGATGCTTTTTAATGGTGAATTCTGGACAGAAACCTCAAAGCTCTAAGTCTGGCTTATTAAGTACAGTTGGTTATGGGTTGCAGGGAAGCATCAGTTACGCCTTAGAGGGCAGTATTTTTTCAGCTGGAACAACCATTCAGTGGCTGAGGGATAACATGAAGTTTTTTAAAGATTCGCATAACAGCATTGAATTTTTATCATCCTTAGGAGAATCAAATGGAGCCCTTTTTATTCCAGCATTTACCGGAATAGGTGCACCTCATTGGAATGCTGAGGTCAGAGCATCGTTTTATGGAATTACAAGAGATACTTCTCAGCAAGATATGGTTACTGCAGCTTTTAAGGCGTTAATTTATCAGGTTATGGATATCCGAGATGCGCTCAAGGAAGATGGTATCGAGATACAAAATCTTGCCATTGATGGAGGCATGGCAGGCAATACAAAGTTTTGCCAATTACTTGCGGATTTTCTTGGATTAGATATTCGTGTGCCTGCCAGCACAGAATCTACCGCCATAGGTGCTGCAATTTCAGCGGGCATCGGCATTGGTATATTTTCAGCTAAAAAGACTTTGGAAAAAAGACCTGATCAGCTAACAATTTATTCCCCAAGAGAGGATATTTTTAATATCTCTGATCATCAAGAATGGAAAGAGTTTTTAAGAGTTTTAATGCAGGCATATAATTAGTGCAAATAAAATGGAAGCAAAAAACATAATTTTGTAATTTAGTTACATTAAAGTCCATTATCCTATTTTGGTTTACACCTTTCTGTAATAAACTAAATTTTTCTTCATCTCCAACAAAAACAATTAATGTTTACTTATAAAACCTTTAACAATATTGCCGCAGATGGTCTAGCAGTGATGGCCTCAAAAGACATCAAAGATGTTTCCGATAACCCTGATGGCTTGATGATTAGAAGTCATAAGTTATCTGCAGAAGAGTTTGGTAATAATCTATCTGCTATAGCTAGAGCTGGTGCAGGAGTAAATAATGTGCCTATCGAGGACGCGACTGATTTAGGAGTGGTGGTCTTTAATACTCCTGGCGCAAATGCTAATGCGGTTAAGGAGCTTGTGATATGCGGCATGCTGCTTTCATCTAGAGGGATATTGGATGGAATAAATTTCGCCAAGAACCTTGATTCCAACGATTCAGATGTTTTAAATCAGATGCTTGAAGCGCAAAAAAAAACCTTTGCTGGCAATGAGCTTGCAGGTAAAACTCTTGGAATTGTTGGCTTGGGAGCAATAGGATCTATGCTTGCGCAGGCTTCACAGGCTCTTGGGATGAAGCTTATTGGTTACGATCCTCATATATCAATTGATTCCGCTTGGAGGCTCCCAAGGGAGGTAGAAAAAGCTGAAACCCTTGAGGATCTATTAAAAAAATCAGACTACGTCTCTTTGCATGTACCTTTGGTTGAGGCAACTAAAAATTTGATTAATGCTGATAACTTAAAGCATTTTAAACTTGGCTCAAGGTTAATAAATTTATCTAGAGGTGGGATTGTTAATAGCAACGATGTGATCCAAGCTCTTGAAAATGGAAAGCTATCTCAATTTGTAACAGATTTCCCAACACCCGAATTAATAGAAAGATCGACTAAACATAGTGATGTTATTCTGTTGCCTCACTTAGGTGCTAGCACTAAGGAAGCTGAGGTAAATTGTGCCGTAATGGCGGCAAACCAACTTGCTAATTTTTTACAAGAAGGGGCAATTATTAATTCTGTTAATTTTCCAAATATATCTCAGGAGCGCAGTACCCCGCATCGTCTCATAGTAATTAACAAGAATGAACCTGGCATGATTAGCAAAATAACTGATTCGATAGCATCCCTGGATCTTAATATTGCAGACATGACCAATAAAAGTCGAAATGAAATTGCTATCAACCTGATTGATCTAGAGCATGAAGCGAGCGATGAACTTATTAAGCAGCTTCAATCAATTGACCATGTGCTGAAGGTTAGGTCTATTACTCAAGTCATCTAAGCTAGACGTAGTTTTCTACAAAGCTCTTATTAAAAGGAATAATATCTTTCTCTTGGCCATTTTGAACCTTGTTAGCCCACTCTGGATCAGCCAGCAAGGCTCTACCAACTGCAATTAAATCAAACTCTGACTTATTAAGCCTTTCATGCAGTTTATCTAAATCAGTAGTCTGAGTTTGATGGTCTCCGGCATAAAGCTTTATAAAGTCTTTATCCACGCCCACACTGCCAACGCTAATAGATGGAAGTCCTGTAGTTTTCTTAGCTATGCCAGCTAAATTTAATCCATCTTCTGAGAACTCACCCTCCCAGAATCTTCTGTTGCTGCAATGCAAGAAATCTGCTCCTGCATTTTTAAGAATATTTAAAAATGAATTTAGCTCACCTTCATCAGATGTAATTTTTGCTTCATAGTCTTGCTGCTTCCATTGAGAGATTCTCATGCCAACTTGAAATTCAGAAGTTGTTTTCTTTTGTGACTGCTGAATAATGTTAGAAGCAAATCTTGCTCTGTTTTCAAGAGAGCCTCCAAATTTATCTGTCCTGGTGTTGATTGCATCCCAAAAAAATTGATCAATTAGGTATCCGTGTGCCCCATGAATTTCAACGCCATCAAAACCAAGTTCTTCACAAATTTTTGCATCATTAGCATAAATTTCAATCAACTCTTCTATGTCAGCCTCTGTCATTTCGTAAGCAACTTTTTTTCCAGGTTTAACATATCCAGAAGGAGTAAATCCAGGAATTTCTGGGGAAGGAGGCATGCCCAATTTTCTGATTCCTCCAACATGCCAAAGCTGACAAAAGATAGGCGATCCATTCTTGTGAACAGCAGAAACTACTTTTTCCCACATTATCTTTGATTCGTCTGATTCTAAATTAGGGACATCTAGGTAGCCACTCGCAGCACGATGGCTAACCTCAACTCCTTCAGTAATAATTAGCCCAGCTCCTCCAGCAGCTCTCTTAGCATAGTAGCTTGGAGCGTAGTCAGCTGGAACTCCTTTTGGGGAGAAATTTCTTGTCATAGGAGCCATAACAATTCTATTTCTAAGCTTCAAACCATTTAAGTTATATTCTGAAAAAAGCACGTTTTTTGAGTCATTCATAAGTCTTGATGATGGAGTATATAAATGAGATCTATTCTAGTTTATTTTTTTTTAAAAAAATACTTGCCCACAGACAAAAATGATGTTATTGAAGCAGCCTCTTTTAGCTTGTAATATTACTATTCTAGTAGGTAAAATAATTATAAGTTATTGATTTGCGGTATTTTTATTATATTTTGGTTACTTTTTGACCAAATTCAATGAATCCCTTTTAAATAGGTCTAAACTATTACAATACTAAGTTATCCCAAACTTTATCCACAGAATCTGTGGATAAAAATTAACCATTTTTGGTGGCTATTTTTTGTGAAAAATTTTAACTTTCCTGAACTTTGGAAGAATGCTCTAGGAGCTACCTTTTGCGATGATTTTTTTAGCGATCTCACGCCCAGAATAGATGAGCTCATTGACAATGATGTGATATTTTTTCCACCAATTGATAGGCTGTTTCACGCTCTACATCTAACCTCTTTTCGTGATACGAAAGTATTGATATTGGGGCAAGATCCATACCATAAATTTGGCCAAGCTAATGGATTAGCTTTTTCAGTTAATAGTAATATTTCTATCCCCCCATCCTTAAAAAATATTTATTCAGAGCTAGCAGAGGATGTCGAATGCTCAAATCCTAATCATGGTGATCTAAGTTTTTGGTCACAGCAAGGAGTGTTGCTTCTAAATGCTTTATTGAGTGTAGAGGAGGGAAAACCTAACTCACATCAGAACCTAGGATGGAGCATCTTAACTGATAAAATTATCTCAAAATTAAGTGATCGCGGCGAAGTAATTTTTGTTCTCTGGGGAAATTTTGCACAAAAAAAAATGAATTTAATTGATGGGCAAAGCAACCATATTTTACTGGCTCCCCATCCATCACCTCTCTCCTCTTATCGTGGATTCTTTGGCTCGAAACCGTTTTCAGAAATTAATAACATCTTATTAAAATCTAATAATAGGCAAATTGACTGGCAGATTACTTAGTAATCAAAAAGGTGTTTTGTGCCCATGCAAGACGAAAAGTATTTGCCGTTGATGTTTAAAGTCTGGCCAATAATTTCAAATTTCTGTACTTCTTCTTTAGAAGTATGGACTATCAGCACAGTTTGTTTTTTTTGTTTACCGAGATATTCCATTCTTGCAATAATCTCTTGGCCTCTAAAGCAACCCTTTGAAAAGCTAACTCTAGATATATGCTGCATTAGCTCATGTGGTCTAAATTTACAGGAGTCTTTTTTTTGAATAATGTGATCTTCGAGCAACTTTCTGTTTAGAGACCAGCTCATTGAGGTTGTATCTTCAGTATTTTCTTCTGTTTTCTTTTTGTCAGAAGAGATCATAAGAGAAATATGAGCATCATCTCCCATTATTATTAATTGTTCATTTGGCAGCATATCCTCATGAGGCTTGCGAATCCAACCAGTGAAGGTTACATCAAATGGTTTGATGGCTACCTTGTAAAAAGGTGCAAATTTCTTTATCTCATCTAAAAAAATACTCTCTAGCTCATTATCAATTGCTATTAGCACAAGATTTTTGTGTAGGAGAATATCAAAATTACATAAAACATAGCCTTTTTCGTCACACAATGCTGAAGGCTGTCCCTCACCATCCTTAAGCTTGCTACAGTCAGAAGTAACTTGTCCTTGTAATAAGTTAATTACAGAGTCAAAATCGCCATCAAGATGCAAGGCTTTTAATTGGACTAGCTGATGAGCGCCAAATGTAAGATAGTCAATATTTTTCAATGATGAGATTTAATAAATTCTATTTAAAGATAATATATTAACCTAGGAAGATGAATACAGAAATCAATAAAACAAAATGGAAGTGCAGAAGGGGTCTTAGAGAGCTAGATTTACTGTTCAGGAAATTCAGTAACAACCACCTTGAGTCTTTGAGCAAGCAGGACTTTGATATGTTTAATAGTATTTTAGATATAGAGGATCAGCCCATCTATGATTTTATTTTTAAAGGTGTGTCTCTTGGCAATCAAACTCAGGAAGATTTCATCTTACAGCGCATAAAAAAATTCTTAGATTAATGCAACTATTTCCAAAAAAGCTTGTCAAATTAGCAGAGGAAATAAATGGGTAACCTTACAGGAGATGAAATGCTGATTAATGAAATTAAAGCAGGCAATGCTCTAGCATTTGAGGCTATGGTTATTAAATATCAGCCAAAGCTGCTCTCATCATTGATCGCATATACAAAATCTCATGATCACGCCGAAGAACTCTGTCAAAAAACATTTATAAGAGTATGGCAAAAAATTGATACTTTTAGAGGGGACAGCGCTTTATTTACATGGATATATCGCATCGGTATAAATTTAGCAAAAAATGATTTTGCTAGCAGTTACGCTCAAAACAAAAAAAAGACAGATCCCTTGGATGTATCAGAGCATGATATTTCTAGTCATATATCTCCAGAAGTAGATCTTATAGGCAAGGAAGCAGAGGGAATAATTTTCACTTTTATTGAAACCCTTGATATCGATTTAAAAACAGCCTTCATATTGCGTGAGCTTGAGGGAAGATCATATGATGAGATTGCAAAGATTATGAAGTGTCCCATAGGAACTGTCCGCTCAAGAATATTTAGAGCTAGGCAGCTTATTTTAGAATTTATGACTCAGGAGAATCTGCTCAATGACTAAAGACATAGAAAAACTCTCAGCTTGGTATGATGGCGAGATCTCTCAGGAAGACTTTGATAAGAGTCTTGAAAGCCTAGAATCAAACCCTGAGAGTAAAAAAATATTACATCAATACGCTATTCTTTCGGAGTTGATGCAAAGAAATTCTAAGCCACAAGTTTCTAAACTTGCTCAGCTCAAAGATTATTTACCTCAAAAAAATCCTTGGCTTTCAAACGCATTTACTGCAGCTGCGACTGTGTTAATAACAATTATGGTTCTTTATCAAGTTGATTCAGATCGCTTTGGTTCAGACGAAGCCAGTCAAATGCAACTAACTTCTGCGCTTTCAAGCCAAGAGGCAAAAGATCAATTGATAAGTGCTGATCAAAATATTATGGATCATATGATTCATATTATGCAGTCGAACCATCAGCATGAGCCTAACAGCATCCCGAAGGAAATGATTCCAGTTGGATTTATGCCCTCAGCCAAGAATCCTAGCAAATATACTAATGGAAATAATAATCTCTATTTTCATATTGAAAATAAACAACTTGGTATTAACAAGGTAAAATACCTTAAAGCAAATAATAATTGGATCTATTTAATTCCATTAAGGGATGGCAGACTTCTTACGGCATATGGGGATGTTCCTCCAGAGCTAGCGAGCAAGATGATTCGATCACTGAACTAATTTAATAAAAAGGAAAACAATGAATTTAAAAAAATTTAGCTTGATAGCTATCTCCATAACAGGATTATCATTTGGATTACATGCAGCCTCAGCTCTGCCAAATGATATTTCAGGGTTAGTTGATTCAGCTGCTCCAGCAGTAGTGAACATCACCTCTAAAAAAGAAGTTAAAATGCGTGATAACCGAAGAGGCTTTGATGAATTTGAAAGATTTTTTGGAATTCCTAGAGGATATCCCCAGCCTCAAGAGCCTCAGACAAGAGAGGCTGTTTCCTTCGGCTCTGGGTTTATTTTCAAAGAAGGTTATCTTTTAACAAATTTTCATGTCATTGATGAGGCAGAAGAAATCATAGTCTCACTTAATGATCGCAGAGAATTTTCAGCAGAAGTAGTAGGAATTGATCCTTTATCAGATCTTGCAGTTTTAAAAATTTCGGGAAAAAATTTACCAAAAGTATCGATTGGTGATAGTGAGAATTTAAGAGTTGGTGATTGGGTGGTGGCAATTGGATCTCCATTCTCATTTGATTTTTCTGTAACTGCAGGAATTGTGAGCGCCAAAGGTAGAAGTATTCAAAATCAAAATATTGGAAATTACGTTCCATTTATTCAAACAGACGTAGCCATTAATCCTGGTAACTCTGGTGGCCCTTTATTTGATCTTGACGGCAAAGTTGTTGGCATCAATTCTCAGATATATTCTCGCAGTGGAGGCTATCAAGGCCTTGCATTTGCTATTCCTATTGACGTAGCCATGGAAGTTGCGGATCAAATAATAGCCACGGGAACCGTAGCAAGAGGTTATCTGGGAGTGCGGGTTGGAGAGGTCGACAATGATTTAGCAGAAGCTTTAAGTATGGATAAGCCCTATGGAGCATTAATTACTGATGTTGAGAAGGGAGAATCTGGAGCTGATGCGGGCCTTCAACCGGGCGATGTGATTTTAAAATTTAATGGAAGAGAGATTAAATTTGGTTCTGATTTGCCTCATGTTGTTGGACGAATCCAGCCAAAATCGAAAGCTAATGCTGAAGTTATGCGAGATGGAAAAAAGATTACTCTTAAATTTGTTCTTGGTGAGCTGCCTGCCGATCAAAGAACTTTTATTCCTGCAAAAACAGAGATTTCGTCTGATCCTTTGGGGTTAAAAATAGAAGACTTAACAGCTGAAAACTCTAAACCAAATGATCCAGAGGAAGGAGTATTGGTGATTCGTGTTAATAATGGCTCTCCTGCAAGCGGCAAAATTACGAAAGGAGATATCCTTACTGAGATAATTTCCAAAGGAAAGCGTTACGAAATAGAAGATGCTGCATTCTTTGAAAACCTGGTAGCTGAATTTTCTTCAGGCGACAAACTAGCCATAGTTGGACGGAGGAATGGCAATAGATTTTTTGTTGCTGTAACCGTAGATTAATTCCATTTAAAGCCTTAAGAAAAGCTGATAACCATCAGCTTTTCTTATAGAATAGTCATGCATTACGCATAACATGAAAAATATAAGAAATTTCTCTATTATCGCCCATATTGATCATGGCAAATCAACTCTGTCTGATCGATTGATCGAAGTCTGCGGAGGTCTATCGGCAAGAGAGATGTCTGAACAGATTCTAGATTCAATGGACATTGAGCGCGAAAGAGGGATCACCATAAAAGCTCAAGCAGTTACCTTGGATTACAAAAGGGATGGCGAGGTCTACCAATTAAATTTTATTGATACCCCTGGTCATGTTGATTTTTCATACGAAGTATCTCGATCATTATCAGCATGCGAAGGCGCTCTTCTTGTTGTAGATGGCTCTCAGGGAGTCGAAGCCCAAACTTTGGCTAATTGTTATACCGCCGTAGATCAGAGCCTGGAAGTCCTAGCAGTTATAAATAAGATTGATCTGCCTCAAGCAGAGCCGGAAAGGGTGAAGCAGGAAATTGAGGACATGATTGGAATTGATGCTTCTGACGCTCCGCTAGTTAGTGCTAAAACAGGTGAGGGCATAGAAGAGCTGCTAGACTTAATTGTTGAAAATATTCCCTGCCCAACAGGAGACCCTGATGGAGAATTTGAAGCCCTAATTATAGATTCTTGGTTTGATGCTTATTTGGGAGTTGTTTCACTCATTAAAGTTATTAATGGCTCAATAAAACAGGGTCAAAAAATTAAAGTCTATTCCACTCAACAATCATATCTTGCAGATCAAATCGGCATCTTTTCGCCTAAAAAATTACCCAAGAAGGAATTGTGTGTTGGGCAAGTAGGATACATGGTTGCCGGAATAAAAAAAATTCAGGGTGCCCCAGTAGGAGACACGATTATTGATTCAAAAAATGACTCTGCAAAGCCTTTGCCAGGATTTCAGAAAGTGTTGCCTAAAGTTTTTGCGTCTCTTTTTACGGTTGACTCTGATGACTATGAAAAATTTAGAGATGCTCTATCGAAATTAGTACTGAATGACTCTGCATTGATATATGAGCCTGAGGTTTCCGATGCTTTAGGATTTGGTTTTAGGTGCGGTTTTCTTGGAACTCTTCATTTGGAAGTGGTCCGCGAGAGACTTGAGAGGGAATACGACCTTAATTTAATTTCAACAGCACCATCTGTTCAATATCAAGTAGTCAAAACAGATGGTGAAATTATCGATTGTGATAGCCCGTCTCAACTTCCATCTTTAAATTATGTCTCTGAAATTCGAGAGCCTTATGTCTTAGCAACAATACTGACTCCAAAAGATTATGTTGGTAATGTTATTACTCTTTGCACTCAAAAGAGGGGAACGCAAAAAGATATGACCTACTTTGGAAATCAGGTGTCCATAGTCTTTGAGATGCCTTTAGCCGAAGTAATCATTGATTTCTTTGATCGATTGAAGTCTACAACTAAGGGGTATGCTTCAATTGAGTACAACATTATCAATTTTCAGGCCTCTAATTTAGTAAAGCTTGATGTGTTGCTAAACAATGATGTTGTGGATGCATTATCTATTATCATTCATAAAGACTTTGCTATGGCGCGAGGTCGAGATGTTGCAAAAAACTTACAGAAATTAATTCCTAGACAGATGTTTGATATTCCAATTCAAGTTGCACTAGGCTCTAAGATTGTTTCCCGAGAAACTGTTAAAGCTTTGCGCAAAAACGTAACTGCTAAATGCTATGGTGGAGATATTAGTCGTAAGAAGAAATTACTGGAAAAGCAAAAAGAGGGTAAAAAGAAAATGAAACAGTTCGGCAGAGTCTCAATTCCCCAGGAAGCTTTCTTAAATTATTTTAATTCAGGAGAGAAGTAATGTTTTCTGATCCAATTTTTATTATAGCCCTGGCCTCAGTTACTTTATCAATTGCTTTTTGGATTTACAAAGTCTTATCAGACACTCTCACTCATCAAACGCAGCAGGTTATATACACCTTTGGCTTTCTCTCAGCTGTATTAGGAATTTACAGAATTTTTATTAATGCTGGAGATCTAGGGGTGGTTTTATTTTTAGGATCAATCATGTGTTTAGCAATACTGCTTGCCGGCATCATCAAAAAAAATGATCTTTTAAAAACTACTGGTAAGGGATGGTTTCTGCCTGTTTTTTTTATTTTTGTCCTGAGAACTTTTATTTATGAGCCCTATCAAATTCCATCAGGCTCGATGATTCCAGGGTTACAGGTTGGAGATTTTATTCTTGTAAATAAACATAGTTATGGACTTAAAATTAACCGAATTGGTAAGCCATTTGCTATGGCCTCAGATCCTGAATACGGAGATGTGGTTGTATTTATCCCCCCTCATGTGAATGTTCCATATATCAAGCGCTTAATTGGAAAGCCTGGCGATACTATTCGCTACATTAATAAA
>Ga0206131_10007095_pt1 | contig 11302 bp, 10 predicted proteins | sample Helgoland_Spring_FD_148636 | JGI IMG/M metagenome (GOLD analysis project Ga0206131, IMG submission 148636) | Pelagic subsurface seawater microbial communities from Kabeltonne, Helgoland, North Sea - Helgoland_Spring_Bloom_20160517_1 | ecosystem: Environmental > Aquatic > Marine > Epipelagic ... | reverse complement strand
TAAGAAATAGCATTAATCGAGACGTGAAAGTTAGGTATGCTTATTACGCGAGTGATAACCCTTTAGAAACAGGAAGCACTTTAGCTTCTGGTGGCTTAGGAACAAGTGGCGTAAGGCCAACCTACTTAATAACAAGAAAAATTTTAGAACAAATACTTAATTAGATCATCATATGAGCAAAGAAGTTAAATCACCACAAAATAATTCAGAGGAAGTTGACTTAGTTCAACTATTAAAACTTATTGGTAGCGGGTTTAAATCCATAGCGATATTCATAGGCCATATTTTAAACAAATTCTTTTTTGTTTTTGTTTGGATAGTTTTCTTTACAAAAAAAAATATTTTAATTTTAATAATATCTGCATTTGTTGGCTTACTATTTGGATATATTGTAGAATATAAAATGGGCCCATTATATAAGTCCTCCATGATAATAAAACAAAATTATAATACTGGGAAAAGTCTTTACAATAGCCTAGAATATTTTAATGGATTATTAGCAGAAGGAGATTTTGACGCACTGTCAAAAGAATTGTTGATTGACACATCATACATTTCATCTATTAAGGATTTTAAAATGGAATCTTTTATAACAGAAAACCAAAGATATGTTGAGTATAATAACTATTTGAAAGGTTTAGATTCAGTACTAGCAAGCGAATATGATTATGACACATATCTGGAAGAAATAGACGAGTCTGTTTATACAACTCAACTATTAACAATTCGCGCAACATCTAATGATAATTTTAATTTAGTTTTTAAAGCTATTTCAAGTAAAATGAATACAATACCATTTTTTCAAAGAGAGCAAGAAAGAGATATTCGAGAATTAGAAAATACAGCACTAGCATTAAATGCTGCAATACGAGAGTCAGATTCTTTACAAAAAACCTACAAAAAAGTTCTTGAGAACACCTTAGATTTAGAAAATGGTTCTCAAACATCAATCACCTTTGAAGGAACGGATGATAATAACAGAACTAGAGAATATGAGCTTTATAAATCTAATATAGGATTAAGAAAAGAATTAGTTTCTATTGAAAGAGCTAAAGAAAATAAGGAGTATGTTGTTGAAACTTTATCAAATACTCCGTCCAAGGGATTTATTGACAACACTGTTGAGGTTATGAATATCACATTACAATTTAAATTATTTTCAACATTTATTTTTACAGTAATAGCTTTTTTAACGTTAATAGCATTAGATTTTTTGAGTTTTTTAGAAAAATATAAAAACAAAATATAACATGAAAATTAAATTTATCATATTAATATTATTGACTTTATCAATAATATCTTGTAATGAAAGTAATCAACAAAAAAATCCTAAAGAAATAGAACCAGATAATTTTAAAAAAGGTCTTACAATTGAATTCAATTTCAAGACATCTAAGTCTGACCAATTTAAAATAATGATGAATAACATAAAGGTTGATGAGTTTCAAAAGAAGAATATTCAAATTATTGAAAATGTTATAAATTCTGCAGGTGATGATAATATTGTTGCAGATTTTGACCCTAATAATTTATCTAAACAAATAGTTATACATATGGGAGGCAAAACAGAAAAAGAGGTTGTAATCAATGGGATATTAATATCTTATGGAGACAAGCAATTTCATCTAACTAGTCCTGAGGAATTTAATTCTAACCTGGTATTTAATAAATTTATTGTTAGAGATTCTACTACAAACAAACTGACCACAAAACGAATAGATGGTAGACTTAATCCAACCATTAGAATTAAAAATAGCCTTATAAATCAATTACAAAGAGAGTAATTTAGTTTTTAATTTTATCTTACATTGGAAATTAAAATTCTCTTAACGTAAAGATGGCCTTAAGTACCTCTCGGTTAAAATATATTCTTGGTGATTCTGACTTTAAAGAAATATTGAGTAAAGGGCTTTCGTATATATTAATTAGAGGTCTTGGAATTATTATTAATTATGCTTTTATAGCATATATTACAAAAAGCTTTGGTGCTTCTGTTTTTGGTTTATTTTCTATTGCCATCTCTGTTTTTATGATAGTAAGCGTTATTGGTCGTTTAGGCGTAGATATTCATTTAGTTAAATTTTATTCCATAAAAAACAACTTAAATGATGTCGGGCTTTTCTACAAAACACTTTTAAAATCTTTTTTAATTTCTGTTTTAATTAGTTTAGTAATCTATGCTTTAAGAGCCCAAATTGCCAATGAATTATTTAAGCTTCCTAAACCTGAATTTGTTCCATATTTAAATTGGATATTATTAAGTATTCCTCTTTGGTCTGTTACTCTAATTTGTTCAAGTGTTTCACGCGCTCAAAAAAACATCAAGTGGTTTTCATTCATAAGCTTAGTTAGTAGATTCCTATTTAGTTTTATAATATTATTAATATTATTGAGTTTTATTAACGAACCAATCGCTGTAGCAAAAGCTCATTTTTTAGGAATATTAATCACATCGATTATTGCTATTATTCATACAATTAAAGGGTTTAAAACAATTTCATTTAAATCTAAAAACAATTCGTGGATATTCCTAAAAGACTCTTTACCAATGATGTTGTCGTCTTCTATTCTTATTTTTTTAGGTTGGATGGATACGTTTGTAATGGGAGTTTTTGAAACCGAAAGTAATGTTGGTATTTACAATGTGTGCATAAAAATAGCAATGCTTACAAGTTTTACATTACTTGCAATTAATTCGATATTAGCACCAAAAATCGCAAAAAGTTACTCAGAAAATAACGTAGACAATTACAAAAAACTCATTCGTTTTTCCACGAAACTTAATTTTTTAGTAAGTGCTGCGGTCATTGTAGGTATTTTAGTTTTTAACAAGCTATTATTATCTATTTTTGGAGAAGAATTTATTAAAGGCCAAACAATTTTATTCATTTTGTGTGCTGGTCAAATGGTTAATTCATTTGCTGGATCTGTAGGAATCATTTTACAGATGATAGGAAAACAAAAAGTGTATCAAAATTTTGTCATTTTAGCACTATTGATTAATTTAATATTAACCATAATATTGACACCTATTTATGGAGGAATAGGCGCTGCGATTGCGACGGTTATAAGTATGGCGTTTTGGAACTTAGGATGTGCAATTTACCTTAAAACGAAATTGCAGATTACCTCATATTATAATCCGTTTTAGGTTGTGTTCATATGACAAAAAAAAACATTACAATAGACTTTTTTTTAATTGGAGCAGCAAGATGTGGCACTACAACCTTATATAATTACCTTAATAATTGTGATGATATTTTTTTACCAAGCGTAAAAGAACCTAACTTTTTTTCAGATGTAGATTCCCCGAAAAAAGAAGATTATAAATTGCCTGTATCCGGTGAAAAGCACCATGCTAAAATAATTAACGATGTTAATGTCTACAATATGTTGTATGCAGACGCTCTACAAGCACAATTAAAAGGGGATACATCTCCTTCATATGTTTGGGATACAAATGTTGCTAAAAAATTGTTTACCCATAACCCAGAAGCTAAAATAATTATAAGCTTAAGACATCCTGTTGATAGAGCCTACAGTCATTACATAATGAACCATTATACAGGTGTTGATAATAAAAATACTTTTGAAGAGGCTTTAAAAGCTCCAATAAATTCAATATGGGGAAGCTGTAATCAATACTTGGAAATGGGATTATATTACAACCAAGTAAAAGCATATTTTGATGTCTTTCCAAAAGAACAAATAAAGATTTTAATTTATGAAGACTGGATAAATAATTTGGAATTAGAAATAAAAGGTCTTTTTGAGTTTTTAGGATTGGCTGTCATAGATTCAATTTTTGACAAGACAGTAGATAGCAATAAAATTACTCCAGTAAAGAAAAAAGCACTTTTAAATATGCTGAGACAAAATAAAATAAAAGGCGCTATTAAAAGTGTCGTTAGTCAAGATAGGATAGACGCGTTAAAGGCCTATTTTTTCAATGATAACTCTAAGGAGATTAAAAAAATTGATCCGCAATTGAGAAAAGAGCTAAGCAAAAACTTTAAGCAAGATATAATTAAATTAAGCGAATTGACAGGCGTTAATTTTATTTCAAAATGGCGTTAATAACCTCTCTTTTATTCAGGGAAATTATAATTAAATTTTTCTATTTCCCACTTGTATCGTTGATATACCAGTTTTTTAGATTTTTCTGAATAGTAATCAGTAACTTTTTTCTTTCTTTTCCTCACATTTTTTTTGATTACTTTAAATTCTGGAGGTAAATCAATATTGAGAGTTTTAAATAACTTAGGTATTTCTTCATTAAAATTTTCTAAACAAATAATATTATCTACTAGAATATTTCCATGTTGATCACTAATGTAATTTTTTAATGAATATGTGCCATACATTCTCCATCGATCAGAATGTTTTCCTCCCCCACCTTTACCCTTTGTTTTTGTAGATTTTAACCAAATATCAAAAGGAGGTTTTATAGGCCATTTTCTAAAGATCATTTCATAAAGTGACACCAACCTATTAAAAGGATTTCTAATACATACAATTTTATAGTATTCGTCGAAATTAAATCCTTGAGCATTAAAGATGTTTTTCACTTCCAATGGACTTATATGAGAATAAAATGGGTTTTCCTTGGTGGTTTCTTTGTATGGAATATCCAAAATGTCAGAGTAAGGAGTTAGCATTTCTCTTAAACTTTCAGAACCAGTTTTAGGATTACTAAAAAATATAAACTTATTTTTGTGAGAAATCCTCATTAATTAATGATATTAGTTAATTTTATGAAGATAAAGATATTAATTAAAAGAAGAAAAAATGCCTCAAATCGTATATAAGATAGGCTTGTTTATTTTCGTATTTATTTTGTCATTATACTCTATAGAATTGTCATTCATTTCATCAATATTTTTACTTGTAATATCGATTTCTAATAAAATTTCAATTAATGTAATGGTAGCTTCATTACTTTTAATCGTAATAGTTGTTTTGGGTATTTTATCTAGTTACGGATTCAAATACCAACTCTTTGGAACCATAAAAGATATTGTTTATTTTATTAGGCCGATTTCTATTTTGTTGGCAAGTTATTTTGTAGTAAAACGTATTAAATCAAAGACATTTTTGTTTAATACGGTTGTTGCAATTGCTCTTCTTTTTGCAATTAACCACTTATTTAATATTGTAATCAATATAACAAAAATAGATTCCTATGTTTATTTAAGAAGTCTAGGAGGAAAACAAAACCATATAGAAATTGTGGCCTTGGTTTTTCTGTTTTTCACACCTTATCCTACAATTTTTAGAAAATACCGGAAGCTTTTAATTGCGATAATATCAATTTCATTTTTGCTTTATTTTTCACGAACAATGTTTGTTGTGTTGTTCATTTTTTATTTAGGACACAAAGGTTATTTGTTTTTAAATAGAAAATTGATAAAAGGCTTTATGTTTTTATCTATTATTTCGATCGCCCTAATAGTTTTATTATCTAACATTGAGGCTAATAGGAATTCGACGGGCATCAAAGCATTTATCCACAAAACCCAAAACACCTTCATAGAGTTATTTGAACCGATAGACACAGAGACCCTTCTCAAAGACCGAAGAGGATTATGGGAACATTGGAGAGCTTACGAAGCAACAAAAGCTATTGAACAAATGAATAATAATGGAACCAAAGGTTGGTTAATTGGATTAGGCTTTGGATCTAATGTTGACCTTGAAACAACTGTGAAATTAGATGGGAAACTTTTTGATGAGGTATCTTCAATCCATAATGGATTTGTGAATGTAGCTTTTAAGACAGGACTTTTAGGATTACTTTGTTATTGTTTATTCATTATTCATATTTTTATTTCTCATCAGAAGTTTAGTACACATAATAAAAATGTTTTACTTAATAAATTAATTGTAGCAACGAGTATTTATATACTATTTAATAGTCTAGTAATTACAGGTTTTTACAGACCAGGAGAGTTTTCAATTTTCTTGTATGGTGTTTTAGTAGGATTAAAACATAAAGCGGAATTAAACCCTATAAACATCAAAGATGTTCACTAGAAAAGAATTTTTTAATGACTAAAACATTATTTGTAGACGCACACACCTTTGATGAACATCATCAGGGGATAAGAACATTTATAAAAGGAATCTACGAATCCATAGATATTTCTTCTTCAGAATTACAAATATTTCTTGCTGCTTATGATATTGAAAATTTAAAGGCCGAATTTAGTAATCAGGCATATTTTAAGTTTATTAAATTAAAATCTAAAAATAAATACAGAAGATTAGCTTTCGAAATTCCAAAAATCATAAAAGATTATAAATTTGATTTTGCTCATTTTAATTATTACCTACCCCTTTTTTTAAATAAAAAATGTAAATATATAGTTACTATTCATGATGTGCTTTTTATAGATTACCCTCAGTATTTCTCGCTTAAATACAGATTAATTAATACCTTTTTATTTAAACGTTCTGCTATAAATGCTAACATTGTTACCACAGTTTCTAATTATTCTGCTGATCGAATTAAGACAAACTTTAATCTTACAGATAAAAAAATAGAAGTACTTCCAAATGCTGTTAATACTAAATACACCCTCAATCACGACAAAACAGTAGATAAAATCTATCTTAAGGAAAAATATGATTTGGACAAGTTTATAGTTTATGTTAGTAGAATAGAACCAAGAAAAAATCATAAAAAACTGATTTTAGCATATCAAGAATTAAAACTTTGGGAGCAAGGTATAAACCTAGTCCTAATAGGTAAGGAAAGTTTTAAAGATGATGAACTTAATAAATTAATTAATGAGGTTTCTCTATTGTCAAAAGGGATGTTGGTAAAAATTAATGACGTTCCTGATACTGACTTAATTAAGTTTTATAATGCAGCAACATTAGCTATTTTTCCTTCTTTGTGTGAGGGTTTTGGAATTCCTCCAATTGAAAGCGGAGTTCTTGAAACATCAACGATATGTTCTAATTCTACTGCCATGAAAGATTTCACATTTTTTAAGGACAGGTTTTTTGATGCAGAATCGAAAGAATCAATAAAAAGAACAATTACTAAATTTTTAAATACAAAAGATGATAGTAATCAAAAAGATGAATTGTTTAATATTGCTAAAAGTATTGAGGAAACATATAATTGGTGCAAAACAGCTCAAAAGTTAAAATATTTAATTTTAAATGACTAAAGTTAATTTGAAAATCGGGATTCTAGGAACTAGAGGTATTCCAAACTATCATGGAGGATTTGAGCAATTTGCTCAATTCTTTTCAGTTTATCTTGCAAAACACAATTACGAGGTATATGTTTATAATTCTAGTAAACACCCTTTTCAGGAAAAGATATTCAATGATGTAAATATTATTCATTGTTACGATCCGGAAGATAAAATTGGGACTGCAGGACAATTTATTTATGATTTAAATTGTATTCTGGATTCAAGAAAAAGAAATTTCGATATATTACTTCAGTTAGGCTATACCAGTAGTACAGTTTGGCATCGTTTATTACCAAAAAAAGCAACCATTGTCACTAATATGGATGGTCTTGAGTGGAAACGATCTAAATATTCAAAGAAAGTACAGAAATTTCTAAGATATGCTGAGCGACTCGGAGTTAAGTCAAGTGATTTTCTAATAGCAGATTCAATTGGAATTCAAAGCTATTTAAAAAGCACCTATGATGTAGACTCAAAATATATTGCCTATGGTGCAGAACTCTTTAACAACCCAGAGGAAGAGTGTATTAATCAGTTTAACTTGAAGCCGTATTCCTACAACATGCTTATTGCTCGTTTAGAGCCTGAAAACAACATAGAAACGATTTTAGACGGTGTCGCTCTATCAGAAAGTAAAATACCGTTTTTAGTTGTAGGAAAACATGATGTAAACAGCTTTGGAAAACATTTAAAAAATAAATTTAATGACCATAAACACATTCAGTTTCTTGGAGGGGTTTACAACTTGAATGTACTTAACAATCTAAGATACTATTCAAACCTTTACTTTCATGGCCATTCTGTAGGAGGAACTAATCCCTCATTGTTAGAGGCAATGTCTTCAAAAGCGTTGATTGTAGCAAATGACAATCAGTTTAATAAATCAATTTTAAAAAGTAATGCATTTTATTTTTCATCTCCAGAGGATGTTAAAGATTGCTTAGATAATTTTACTAAAAAAGAACATGTAGACAAAGTAGAAAACTGTTTCAATGACATTGAAAAGCATTATAGTTGGGACATTATTAATAATGAATATTTAAACTTTTTCTGTGAGTGTAAAAAGTAAAATACATGCTGTTATTAATCACAAAGATTTTTTGTATTACCTACTTGCTTTAACATTATCGACAGCTTTTATTGGGTTTGCGTTAAGCAGTATAGTGTTAGGAATATTTTGCTTCTTTGCTTTAAGATACGCATATTTAAATAAAATTGGTTTCAAGCTAAACACAGCTTTATTTCTTTTTACTCTACTCTATGTTTTATGCTGTGTTTCCTATTTTTGGACTGTAAATCAAGCTTTAACACTAAAAGGGATAGGCAGGTTATCTATTCTTTTGGTATTGCCATTGGTGTTTGGATTTATTCCAAAACCAACAGTTCGTTCTTTGCAAATTGTAATGAATTATTTTACGCTGTCTAATGTTTTATTAGGAATATTTTTCTTGATTGTTGCAATTATAAACTACATCAAGCATGGCAATCCAACTGTATTTACGTATCATGATTTTGTTGAAATCCTAGATCTAAATGCTATTTACGTTTCAGTATATTGTACCATAAGTTACTTTTTTCTTTTATCTAAACAGAGCAAAAAAAGCATTGATTATTTAGGACTTTTTTTATTGTTGATTTTTATTTTATTACTATCATCAAAAACGATAATCGCTACCCTCCTTTTAGGAAATATTATCTACTTTATTTTCTATAAAGGAATTCGTACTTTAAAAACTACTAAATCAATAGGAATTCTTTTAATAGTAATTTTAGTGCTAACTTTTGCATCACGTGAAGTTGTAAATCGAATATCGGTTGAAATAAAAGCTAATCTTGAGGAAGTTCTGCATAAAGAAAAATTTAATAGAGTTTATCCTTGGACCGGAACATCAATAAGGCTGCTTCAGTTAAGAAATTTAAAAGAACAAATAGAAGAGGATAATATTTTCTGGAAAGGATTTGGTTTGTTTGCTTCAAGAGAAAATTTGAGAGAAAGACACCTTGCATTTAATACATATTATGGATATCATGAATATAATTATCATAACATGTATGCTCAAATTTTTTCAGAATTAGGCATATTTGCGCTTTTACTTCTTTTAGGATTATTAGGTCTTGGAGTGAAAAAGTCTTTTCAAACGAAGTCTTTTATAATGTTCATGTTTTATTTTTTAATGATTATGATTTTTATTTCCGAGTCTTTTTTATGGGTTCATAGGGGTGTTCTTTTCTTCACCTTATTTTGTTGTATATTTTGTCGAATAGACTTAATTAAAAAAGCAATAAATTAGCTTAACTAGTTTATAATGGTTTCGGTACTAGTTTCGTAATCAATAGAAAGGTTATTAGATAAATATTAATAGATGACAAAAAAAGTTTTAATTACTGGAGTAGCAGGGTTTTTGGGCTCCCATTTATGTGACAAGTTTCTTTCAGAAAATTACTACGTTATTGGAATGGATAATTTTATTACTGGAGACGAAGACAATATTAGACACCTTGACAAGAATAATAATTTTCAATTTATAGAACATGATGTAACTGAATTTATAAAAATTGAAGGAACTTTAGATTACATTTTACATTTCGCTTCCCCTGCTAGTCCAATAGATTATTTAAAAATACCTATACAGACTTTAAAAGTTGGCTCATTAGGGACGCATAATTTATTGGGTCTTGCTAAAGCTAAGAAAGCTAGAATATTAATAGCGTCTACATCTGAAGTTTATGGAGACCCTTTGATTCACCCACAATCTGAAGAATACTATGGCAATGTAAATACAATTGGCCCGAGAGGAGTTTATGACGAAGCCAAGCGTTTTCAAGAGTCTATTACCATGGCTTATCACCGTGTGCATGGTTTAGAAACCAGAATTGCGCGTATATTTAATACTTATGGCCCTAGAATGCGCCTCAACGATGGGAGAGTGATACCTGAATTTATGGGGCAAGCATTACGTGGTGAGGATTTAACTGTTTTTGGAGATGGTTCTCAAACCCGCTCATTTTGCTATGTTGATGATCAAGTTGAAGGAATTTATAGACTATTACTAAGTGATTATGCCTATCCTGTAAATATTGGTAATCCCCATGAAATATCGATTCGAGATTTTGCAGAAGAAATCATTAAATTAACGAAGACATCACAAAAAGTTATTTATAAAGACTTACCTGTTGATGATCCTATGCAAAGACAGCCTGACATCACCTTAGCAAAAACACTATTAGGTTGGGAGCCAGAAGTCATTCGAAAGGAGGGGATGTTGAGAACGTTGAATTATTTTAAAGGCTTTACAAATGAAAAGCTTCAGAAAAGTGAACATAAAAGTTTTGATAATCATAATCGTAAATAAATGGCTTACAAACAAGGAAGATACTCGATTTATATAAAGCCATTATTTGGATTTGTCGATTTTAGTATTATTATCTTTACATTTCTGCTTTTTGATACAAATGTAAAAAGCCTCCCTTTTTTTATATTATATGTTTTATTATCATGGATAGTAATTTCAGTAAGTAATCATTTTTATGAAATACAAAGGTATACTAGATTGATTCATATTGTGACTTTGTTAATAAAGCAAATTGCGTTTTTAGCCATTTTACTTTATGCCTTTATCGGCTTTTTTAAACAACCACATATAAGTAGACTAGCATTAGGCAATTACATTGTAACAATTTCTTTATTGTTAACCTTATTTAAGATATCTTCTTTCTTTTTGTTGAAGAGATATCGTTCAGTTTTGGGAGGTAACAGAAGAAATGTAATCGTAATTGGCGAAAATGAAAAAACAAGACAACTCATAGAAATTTTTAATGACAAATCTGATTTTGGATATTTTTTTAAAGCTCAATTTGATACAAAAGACAATTTTTCACTTCAAAATTGTTTTGATTTTGTCATAGAGAATAATATTGATGAAATTTACTTTTCCGCCAAAGAATTAACGAATCTACAAATAAATACACTAATTGATTTTGCAGACAATAACCTTAGAGAATTAAAATTTATTCCAGACAATAAGGAAATTTTTTCTAAAAAACTCAAGTATGAATATTATGATTACATTCCAATTTTATCTTTAAGAGAAATC
>Ga0206131_10007094_pt1 | contig 11302 bp, 24 predicted proteins | sample Helgoland_Spring_FD_148636 | JGI IMG/M metagenome (GOLD analysis project Ga0206131, IMG submission 148636) | Pelagic subsurface seawater microbial communities from Kabeltonne, Helgoland, North Sea - Helgoland_Spring_Bloom_20160517_1 | ecosystem: Environmental > Aquatic > Marine > Epipelagic ... | reverse complement strand
ACCTAATTTAAGTGGCATGCGCCGTGTAAAAGATCGTTGGCGTGGTATGTTGTTAGGGTTACGTAAAGGCAGTATTGATAACTTTAGTGACCATTCAATGACAAATTATATTGCTAACTTAGAAAAGTTACAGTAAGTCAAGAAAAAAGGCCCTATTAAAGAGCCTTTTTTAGTTTATGTTGTTAATTATGCATCGTAATAGATAAACTCACCTGTGGTAGAATTGTATGCTACTTGCTTAAATCCTGCTGGCAACGTTGCGCCTGTTTCGCCTCTAACTGGTTTAACTACAAATGTATCTTCTACGATGTCGTTCAGAGACAGCCCGGTTGCGTTGAGTACAATTGAGTTTGCGGCTTGATTAGTTCTACCTGCGAAAGTACCAATTGCTACTGCGCTGTCACCTTGATTTATTTGTCCAGCATCACCACCAATTGCTATTGCCTTTATGCCTTGAGTAGTTTGCCCAGCCGTAGCACCAATTGCTATTCCACCAATACCTTGAGTTGTTCGGCCTGCCAAAGGACCAATTGCTATTGCTGATAAGCCTTGTGTGTCATTACCTGCCAGCTGCCCAATTGCTATAGCCGCCGCGGCTTGATTTGTACTGCCCGTGTCAACACCAACTGCTACTGCACTTGCACCTTGAGTTGTATAACCGGCACTCTTACCAATTGCTACTCCGCTTTCTTTTTGACCATCATAACCTGCACCAACACCAATTGCCACTGCGTATGCGGTTTGACTTATATTACCAGCTAAGTCACCAATTGATACAGCACTTGCACCTTGATTAGTCTCGGCTGCATTATTACCAATTGCTACTGCGTTGACGCCTTGTGATGTTTTACCTGCTTCGTCACCAATTGCTACAGATTCGGTACCTTGATTTACTGCACCGGCGTTTCGTCCAATGGTAACTGTGTCTGGACCGCTAGCATTATTAATATCAGTAATAGTTGCCCAAGCGGTTGCACCACCGCCACCGTCTGTTGTAAGTGTTACACCGCCCGAAGTTGTCCCGTCACTAATCTTCATAGTGTTGGTTACTGTGTCTACCCAAAGTTCGCCGTCTCGGCCAACATATGCACCGCTTGCTACATTTACGTGTTTTGAAATTAATTTTCTTGTTGCCATTTTGATAATGCTCCTGTCACTACTACTTAGCAAAAGGAGCATATTTTATTAATAACCGTTTGGTACAATAATATAATGGATCATTAGTACTAATGCAACACTTGCACCTAAGCCTACCATCATCTTACCAAAGTCCTTTGCTACCAACGGAAACACACTCTTTGTTTTCTTCTTACCAAAGTATGTTGCCATGGCCAACTCACGTCCTGCTAACAAGCCTACGAACACCCATGTTGTACTCATTGGAATATCGTTGAGCTCTTTGAAGAAGTACAAGCATAGCCAGTAGAACAAGTCAATCAGTGTAGCACTACGCACATATCGTGTGTTGTGTTTCTCTAAAACGATCTGCTGTATGCGGCCGCCTTTTTCTCTAAACATAAAGAACAAGCCAGCAACAAATACAATACTGATCATAATCATTAGATCAACTGGAACAACCCTTGGAAGGAACACTGCAATGTTTGCAATGTCATGGCTTAACCATGTCCACCACAAGCCGCCTGTTGCAACCCATTGTGCAATGCGCCAAAACTTTTTGTTGCTTTCGCCTACAGGTTTTGTTTCGTCATACCATTGTCCAAAATACTTGTGTATTGCAAACCAAATACAATATGCAAATGCGGCGGCAACACCATAGCCCATGATTGATTTCATAAGCATCTTCTCTAGTACAAAGGTACTAGCAAATACTGACAGCACTAAGAAACTTGTGCTAACTGGTACACCTAGTCTAGTCAATGCAACTAGGATTGCAGGTGCGGCAGCATGATACCATTGTACTTCTTGCCATGGGATTTTGTTTAGTCGTCCGTAACTGATGTCTCCACCATTTACTGTCCAACCATACCATAAGGTTGCAAGTAACACTGCACTTGCGGCTCCCCATAATACTTTGTAGTTGAATCTCTCATTGTTTGATGCCATCCATGTACCGAGAGTTTGTACTGAATCGTTTGCTATAACCGCATATGCGGCAAGCAGGAACCCCACAAGGCTCCATAAAGTGAGTGCGTCCATAATATTCTCCTTTGCTTGACGGCTTTACCCCGTCGCTCACAAATATAATACTTTTGTATTACAGAAATTATTTATACTCTACTCAACAAACTGTGCTAGTTCAGGTGCTTTCCAGCCTTCTGGCTTTAGTACTTTGCCATCTTCACGCTTGCGCACTTTGCCTGTGTCTGGATCAATTTTAGCAAAGTTTGTGTCCATTACTTCTTTCCAAGCACCTTCACCATCCCATCCTGCGGCACGGATAGCACCCATAGTGACAACCAAAATGTCTACTAGTGCGTCTAGTTGTTCTACCTTGTCATCTGCTGCTACTGCTTCTACAAGTTCTGCCACTTCTTCGTCGATTAAACTAAGATACATTTTGTAGTTTGCGTCACTAGGTGGTTGGTCACATGCTGTGCCAAATGTTTCGATATCTTTAAATGGGTTTGTCATTTACTTGCCTCTGTTATTTGTTTAATATTACTACTAATCTTAGCATTAAATTCATCGTCTGTCAAGTCATAACGTAATCCTTCTGACAACGCTCTACTAAAGCTGGCAGTTACATCGTCATTAAGTCCTAGTCTGTTACATGCTTCTGCTGTGCTGTATCCGCCACTTAGAAACACAACACGTTCTACATTAGGAAACACTGTAAGGTTGTGATACAAGTTGGGTACTTCTGGCGGCGTTAGTTTGAGAATACACTTTCCTGGAAACTCATCTAAAAACTCTTGCAAGTAATACATAAGAGCATCTTCGACTTCAGCTTTGATAGGATGATCGATGGGCACTTCTGGTTCAATGATAGGCACAAGTCCATAGTCCCAAATAGTACGAGCAAGTGTAAACTGTTGTTTGAGTACAGGATGAATCATTCCTACACCATGTACAATGCTACGCATTTTAGTGCCGTAGATTCGAGGACCAATGCCGTTTGTAGCCCACTCCAACATCTGCTTTACTGGAAACTGTTTGAGTGTGCCATCTTCGTCACATCCACTGTCAATCTTTAGGAACGTGTCAATACCTTTTTCATCCAAGACGTTAACCATGCCACGTGTGACTGTGTCTTGGTAGAGGATTGCTCCCCAGATGTTTGAGTCGTTGAAGTCAGGACTGTTGACCATTCTAAGACGCATAGCATGAACTTTCTCCATCTTGTTTGCTTCTGTGTATTCTTGTCCGTAGCGTTCTAGCACACCACCTGTTGATCCGCCACTGTGATCCATTGCTGCAATAAACCTACTCATCCATATTCTCCAAAACTAAACATTGATTGTATTCAATTACGTATCCACAGGCACGAAGGAAGTTTTGAAACTCTTCAAGAACAGCATCCATAGACGCATGTTCTGCCATTTCTATTTCAATCTTTGTGCCGTCACTGTGTTGGTGTGTAAACTTCATCCTCTATCCTCCATTGTGCTTTTTAATGTAGCCAAGACGTTCTCAAGTTTTTCAGTCATATCATTACGACAACAGACGATTCTTACTGGATGAAACTCACGACCTTCGTCAGTTTCTTCAGTGGCGTCAAGCAGACTGAACAACTCTTTTACCAACACATCATATTGGTCACATTTACTTTTTAGACTCATGATATAATCCAATCCATGTTCATCCAGTCAGTATCTTCTGGCATCATCTCAACTTTGTCGCCATGCAGTTCTTGAAGTCGTGCCCAGGTACCAGCGTTGTTCATTCTCAGTGTGTACGACTCTTTACAACAACGATATCGAGACCCACTAGAACCATAGAAGTAGTAGAATGCTTCGTCCTCTTCTACCTTTGTAATGCCACTGTTCATACGCCAACTGTCGCCATCTAAGTAACCGCCAGATGTTCCAACAAGAAGACGATAGTGAGGATCATCGCCTTTCATCTTGATAACAACCCAGTTGTCACAGTTATATTCATTCATGTTCGCCACCTGTTGATCCACCACTATGATCCATTGCTGCAATAAATCTGTGATCCATAATGTTATCCTTGTGTTAAATCATACTTAAAGTTTTGTGTAGTACTATGAATAGCAAGTTGTTTTGCACCATTACGAATATGAAAATGTGTAGCCATTGGTGTTAGTGGACTTAGAGTTACTAATGATGATATTTCAGATTTACTTTTCATTAAATCTCCTATCTTACCAATAATCTCTTTGCCAGCACCTCTTTTACGACTCCAGACAGTATATGCAACAGCGGTGTTTGCATCTTTTTTAAAGTGTGCGTTTTGACTCATTAAGTCTAGCTCTTTAACACTTGAAGGCACATCATTAGTATATGCAATACAAATGATACCTTCAATTTCATCTTGATATTTTAAGCCGTAAATCTTACGTCCATAACTTGTGCGCCATTCTACATCGAGCTCTGGACGTACTGGATCCTCGCTAACGTCAATCTCGTCAAGTTCCACTAGCTCAGTAACTTTTACCCAGCCAAAGAAGTTATCAATTTTACTACGAAACTTCTGTACTTTACTCATCGTCTGCCTCCCAATACCTGCAATAGAAATGATCACCACACGCATCAATCTCTGCTTGTGGATAGCCTTGCTCTAACAGCCAAGGAATGATACTCTCATCTTTGCCCAATTCTGCTGGCAACGGTTTAGGAAATCCATACTTCCATCCGCTGGGCGGGTCACACATCAATACTTTACTCATAACTTTCACCTGTTTCACGGAAGAAATTTTCACTCCAAAACGCTTTATCGTCAATCCAAATATCGTAGTTTTCTTTTTTACCTACGCTTAGTTCATGAAACTTGGCACCCCATTCAACTAGTTGGTTGTTGGTTAGATTGTAATAGTCAACACCACTTACACAACCTCTTGCTGTCATGTATTTGATTGTGTGTCCTGCATCGTATAATGCATTTACTTTTGCAATGCGCTCTGGCATTGGAATATGATTTGCATAATCTTTTTTGCCACCACTGTTAGGAATAATTACTTCTTTACAGATGGTGCCGTCAATATCAATTACATACTTCATTGGAATAAACTACTCACACTTTCTTCATTTGTAATACGGCGCATTGCTTCGCCAAATAATGGTGCTAAACTTACTTGCCTAACTTTTGTACTTTTTCCATCATAAGGAATACTATCACTGATAACTAATTCTTCTAGTTTACTAGCTTCGATCTTTTTACTAGCACCGTTGCTTAATACACCATGTGTAATATACGCTCTAACACTTAGTGCACCAGCATCCAAAATAGCTTCTGCGGCTTTGCATAATGTGCCGCCGCTATCTACAATGTCATCAACTAAGACGGCATGTTTTCCTTTAACGTCACCAATAAGTCCCATAACTTCAGCTTCTCCAGCACGTGGTCTACGCTTGTCTACAATAGCAATATCTCCATGGAACATGTCAGCAAACTTACGAGCTCTTACTGCACCGCCTGCATCTGGTGAAACAAATACTGTCTCTACAGTATTAATATCACTGCCGTCTTTGTAAAACTGTTTTTTAATGTCTTTTGCAAATACTACACGGCTTGTTAAATCATCTACTGGAATATCAAAGAAGCCTTGTATCTGTCCTGCATGTAGATCCATTGTTAAGATTCTATCTGCACCTGCTTTGGTTAACAAATCTGCTACTAGTTTTGCTGTAATTGGTGTTCGACTTGCACTTTTACGATCTTGGCGTGCATAACCATAATATGGTAAAACGGCTGTAATTCTTTTTGCACTACTACGCTTTGCAGTGTCTATCATAATTAGCATTTCCATTAAACTATCGTTAACTGGTGTACAAGTACTATTCACTAAAAAAACATCTTTGCCACGAATATTTTCTTGTACTTCTACGCATATTTCACCATCACTAAACCGATTTAATTCTGCTGGAACCAGATCAGTAAAGCAATGGTCTGCAACCGCCTTAGCAAAGGCTGGATTGCTACTTCCTGTAATTATTTTCATATTTTCCTCGTTTGTTAAACTGCGAACGATTCGCCACAGCCGCAACTAGCAGTTGCGTTAGGGTTAACAACAGTAAGGTAACTGCCACCCAATTCTTGTACATAGTCAACTGTACATCCAAATAAAAACATCTCAGCCATTACATCAATAACCAAGATATCGTCAACTAAACTACCTGATGGCTCGTCACTAAAATTCCACTCATATCGAAAACCACTACATCCGCCACCCTTAACGTCTAGAGTGACATAACGTTTGCCTTCGTTTTCTATCATTTTATTTAGATATGACTTTGCAGAGTCTGTTATGCTTAACATCATTTTATTTCTTCTTTCAAATATATTTATTTGTTAAGAACCTTCTCCAGGATTTTCGCTAAAGTGTTCCCATTTACCTTCAACACCATCCCATTTTTCAGCGTCAGGTAACGGATCTTTTTGTTCAAAAATTACTGGCCAGATTTCAGAGTACTTTTGATTTGTTTCTATCCATGCTTGCGCATTGGGATCTGTATCAGGCAAGATAGCATTTGCTGGACATTCAGGTTCGCAAACGCCGCAATCAATGCATTCATCTGGATTAATGACTAGCATGTTTTCACCCTCATAGAAACAATCTACTGGACAAACCTCAACACAGTCTGTGTATTTGCACATAATACATGCGTCATTTACAATGTATGTCATTATTTGGCTTTCTGTTGTGCTGTCATATATTCAACAATCATTTTATCTTTTGTTAATCGACGGTCTAACTCTATTCCAAAATTCTCTTTGGCAAGATCGTCAATATTTTTCTTTGTCATTTTTCCTAATGACAACGGTGTTTCTTCGCCTTTGGAAACTGATTTAGTTTTTCCATTTGTTACGTAAATAGTTGTAACTTTTTCAGCCTTTTTAATTTTTTCTCTTGCTTCAGCTTCTTCAGCAATCACATCTTCTACAGGCTTTGATATACCCATTAGTCTTTTTAATGTATCAAACATCTTTTACTCCTTAAAATAATCCTAATATCATTTTTGCATCTTCGCTCATCATGTCTGGACCAAATGGCGGATCAAATGTAGTTATAATCTCTACATCATTTACCCCATTACTAGACTTTACTGCGTCAGAAATATCTTCTATAATTTGATCTGCAAACGGACAAAACGCACTAGTTAATGTATGTGTTATAGCCACTTTGGGCAACTTATCTAGATCAATATTATATATTAATCCTAAATCATAAACGTTGATACTAATTTCCGGATCATACACATCTCTCAGATTATCTACTATACTTTCGTGTATTGCGAGTGTGTTAACATCTTGAATGTTAGCATGTCTTCCTTGTTCTTGAACCAAACTTCTACTCCATTTAAACTATCATTATACCTAAAACCTCCATAGCCGATACCAAAAAGTTCTTCAAGTAAACGATGAACTCCTCTTGGCTTACTGTATCGACTACGATCTCTAACTAGCACAGTACAATAATACCCATGTTCTGTTGTCCAGCTAGCACACCATTCTAACTCATGTGGGTCGATAGATTGCACTATTTGAACCATGCTCACTACATTCAGCTTCTACACACCAACAACGACCGTCTGTTGCTTCTCGAATAAGTGTATCTGCAAATCTCCATGCATGCTCTGCAAACTTCTCTGCACCTACACCGCCAAACTCTCTTACTTCACATAATCCTTTTTCTTGTAGATCATAAAAGTCTTGTTTGTGTGGATCGTTAAAGTCTATACATAGTTTGTGATCGAATTTATCTTCTAACCAAGCCTTCAAAGGCTTTAATCCGCCAAAGTCAACTGCCCAGTTTTTATTGTCTAGATAATCACATCCAAATGTAAACTTAAAACCCAAACTATACCCGTGCAAATACTTACAATGCGAATGATCTGCATGTGGTTGACGGAATACGGCGCTTAGGCCAATACTGTGGTTGTATGTTTTTGTGCTATAATAAGCCATTGTTTACCTCATTAGAGGGGGCAGAATTTTTTAAGTGGGATGATCCCTGTTTAGTCCACTGCATTACTTATCTCTTTTCAATTACACGATCAGCAAGCCCATAGTCTACTGCTTCTTGTGCGGTTAAGAATGTGTCACGATCCATGTCACGTTCAAAATCTTCATATGTCTTACCTTTAGTATTATGCTTAACATACAGATTTGTCAACTGTTTTTTCATATGCGTAATCTCTTTATATTGAATCTCAATATCACTTTGCATACCACGTGCACCACCACTTGGTTGGTGAATCATTGTGCGACTGTTTGGCAACACCATTCGTTTACCAGCTGTTCCTGCTTGTGCTAGAAAACTTCCCATACTGCATGCTTGTCCATTTACCACTGTTACCACATCTGGTTTAATGTATTGCATTGTATCATAAATGCTCATACCACTGGTAATAACACCACCAGGACTGTTGATATAAAGTGTGACATCAGCATCTGGGTTTTCACTTTCCAGAAACAATAATTGGCTAACAATTAAGTTAGCCATGTGATCTTCAACTGCACCATTTAACATTACTACACGATCTTTAAGCAAGCGACTGTAGATATCATAACTACGTTCGCCGGCACTTGTTTTATCAATTACAATAGGCACTAGCGCCATGTGTTGTTCTCCATTTGTTTTCTATATTCACAATAATAATCTCCCCAGCCTACCCATAATCCATATGCTAGTACTGCGCCAATAACAGGTATGTTAAAAAATGCAACTAGCATTGAATATGATAGGCATATACTAGCTATATAATCATACCATCGTATCATCCAAATACTCCGAGATCTTTAAGAGCAATCTGAATTGCCTTTGATTGATAATATGCATCATCATCTGCTTTGTGTAAGTTTGTTTGAAACTGTTTACGTGGATCTTCACGTAACATTTGTATTAGTGTACGTGAGTCTAATACCTGCCAAAAGTACCAAGGTGCGTTGCGTCCACTGACACGATACATATTTTCAAGTATAGTATAGTCAAAGCCATACCCTTGACCCCAAAATGTATCTACACCAACAATCCATTTGTTTAGTGCCGCTAAAAACTCTGTAACTGTTACCGCACCAGTTTGGTCAAACGCTTCTTCCATTACTTTTGGATCTTGTTTGCCCCACCATTCAATTGTATCATCACTAGCAGTACGTCCTAGTTTATCCTGATCATCAACTAAGATTTTCATGTAAAATCTATCGTATGGATCATCGCTACTATCTGGACGAAACTTAACCCCGCCTACACTTAGTACTGTGGCGCTTGGTTGTGTATCAAGTGTTTCTAAATCAATAGTAGCATGGATACCTGGTCTAATCATTTATTAAGCATCCTCATACAAGTAAATACGCTGTTTTCTTCCAAGCAATCACTCCAGATATGCTGTAAATAAAATCCTACACCTACAATAAAGATAATTGCGGCGGTACCATAAATTAATTTCTCGATCATTTTCTATCTCCTCATACTTGCAATATCTTTTGCATCTTCTTTTTTATCGGCGAAGACTGGAACCATATTTGATTTATGCATTGTGGCAATGCCAAGTAACTGTCTTTCGCCACTATAGGTCATACTTTCTTTAGCAGGCCCATGTCCTGCAACTCTGTCACTAGTAGGAACGCTACAGGCATCTGTACGATAGTCAGGAATAGTATTAGTAATAATATTTCCACGTTTTGCTTTCTTTGCTTCTAATTGTTCAGGATGTACGCCTTGTTTTCGTAACCATTTGTCATGTTCAGCCTGTGCTTTTAGTTGTTTAGCGTTTGGCTTTTTCTGTTTACGATTATACTTTGTTGTGGTCATATAAGGACCAACCAAGTGCATAGACATTACGCAGCCTCCAGATGTTTTTTGATAGCAGTACACATTCTTGCATGTGTTTCGATAAAATCTGGACTGCCAAATAATTCTTGCAAGTAACCATGATTCTCAGACTCTGGAGATTGCATATAACTGGCTAGTACTTCATTATAACGATCTTCGGTATACGGTTCTACTAAGAATGGCTGATCGTCAAACGGAAGACAATATTTTTCCATTTCCAATTTATACTCTTCTTCGGTGAGCAAGCACGATTCATACAGTGGTGTGAGCCCCGGAAATGTTACAATGTAGGCTGGCATCTTATTTGACATTTTTACGCTCCTGAGTAAATTGTTGTTTCCTACGTTATAGCGTAAATTGACACAATTGTCAATTTAAAAGTTGATATCTTACTCTAAAGTTTTTAGTTTGCCCAATCCAAGCACGTTCGCCAACTGCACGATTAACTCGTATAGTAATACGCTGTCCGTCTACACGATATGTGATATTATATTCATTGACAACATCAACATTAACGTTACGATAACTTGTCTGGCATTGACGTTCTTGCCGATACCCAGTAATTACTTGATTGCCTTGCGCATTATTAGCGCCAACAATACCACCAATTACTGCACCAGCAGCGGCGCCACCATCGTCACCTGTTACACCTTTGCCTAACAAGCCTCCAATAATCATACCTGCAAGTGCATTTGCACCAGCATCTCCGTTTTGTGTACGCCCATAAATTGGTACTTCTACATTTCTACATTTTTCAACAGGACGTTGTTGATTTACTCGTGTTTTAATTGGTTGAATGTCAGTAACAGTTCCTTGAGTAGTATAACTGCTGTTAGCATTTGCATTCGTTGCAAACAATGCAACGATTCCTGCAATGATTAGTTTCTTCATGTCCTTGCCTCCTTGTGTTCAATATGCTTTATCCAAATTTTCCAATACTCTTCTTTCGTAAGTTCTGGATCACCCCACTGCCGTCGTTCTTTACAATTATCATAATATGCTGTCGTAAATTCTACTAGCATGTTATCAGGTATTGACATATAGATATCTCCTTATTGCTATTATAGCATACAGTAATACATATTACTTGTCAACTGGTTTTTTACACCATTTAGAAAGATTTTGATTACTGACGTCATCACATGGATCGTCAGTTGGTGTTGGTAATGGGGCATTAACAAACATATGGTTATTTACGACCTTCTTTAATAAATAACAGTAGCATTTAACTGTGAGGGTGAAATGGAATGGAAATATTCGGACTAATTGCAGAGGTAGGGTTTCCGATTGTTGGCGCATTAGCAGCTGGTTACTTTGTGTTTTTAACATTAAAGTTTATATTAGCAGGTGTTACTGGAAGTGTCAATGGTTTAAAAGGTATTATTA
>Ga0206131_10007092_pt1 | contig 11305 bp, 12 predicted proteins | sample Helgoland_Spring_FD_148636 | JGI IMG/M metagenome (GOLD analysis project Ga0206131, IMG submission 148636) | Pelagic subsurface seawater microbial communities from Kabeltonne, Helgoland, North Sea - Helgoland_Spring_Bloom_20160517_1 | ecosystem: Environmental > Aquatic > Marine > Epipelagic ... | reverse complement strand
TGAAATTATAGACTAACCATACATAAAATGAAAATTCAATAATTTGTACGATTGTATCCATAATCAACATTTCTCGCACAATTACTTCCGATGGGTCGACCTTAATAAATAAACCAAGTATACATATAACACCAATTGTAAATTGTGCGATTAGCGATATATAAGCGGTTGTGTATATTTCTTTATTCATATATATATAATAATTATAATATATATGAATGGTGCTGGTGCGATTGCTTCTGGGGGGTTTGGATGTGTATTTAATCCACCCATAAAATGTAAAGCATCTAAAGATACAAATAAACAAAAGGATAAAATTTCTAAATTAATGTATAACCATTACGCCAATGAGGAATTAAAAGAAATACAAAAGTTTTCTCCCCTTTTAAAAAAAATTCCAAATTATAATAACTTTTTTATGATTGATAATATTTTCGTATGTAAACCGAAAAAACTAAATGAAGAAGATAAACTGGGTTTCAATAAATGCAGAAATTTTAAAGATATTACCGAAAAAAATGTTAATTCTAATTTAGACTCATTATCTTTATTAAATGTACCTTTTGGTGGCATATCGGTTCGTGAATATATTCGTTTGATTGAAGATTTACAAGGTGGAAATTCATCTAAAGATAAAATCAATATGTATTCTTATTTAAATTATAAACTCATTAAAGTGATGACACGTGGTATTATACCCATGAATAAATTAAATATTTTACATAATGACATTAAAGGTGACAATTTATTAATTGACGATACAAAAAAATCAAAAAAGGATATTAAAATTATAGATTGGGGATTATCTCTTTTAATAAAAGATAATTTAAATTTGATGTCTGGAAGACCAATACAATTTAATATTCCTTTTTCCGTTATTTTATTTAACAAAAATGTTTTAACCATGATTCATAATTTTAAAAATTACACCAAAAGAAATAATATCATTCACAAAGAACTAGGGAAAAAGGAATTTTTACGTGTTTTAGCGACGGAAATTGTAGCCGAAGTTGCAGGTTCAAAAAAGGGCCATTATGATTATGTGTCTCAAAATCTAATACCAAACTTATATGATTTTGACAAAATGTCTTTTGATAGATTGCTTGTAAATCAATATACTAAAATTTTAGAAAAATATTATATTAATGATACTTTTAAACATAAAGTTTTTTTCAATGAAGTGTATAAACAAAATGCTGATATTTTTGGCATTTTAATGACCTATTATGAAATTATTATACAACGTCCAAAATCAAAAATAACAGACACATTGCGAGCAATTATTCTTGAGTATTGTTTTTCAGATACATATTGTTGTATGCCTATTCCTATCCCTAAGTTGGTGAAAGAATTAAATGATTTATTTGGTATTTTTGAGGATTCTCAAAGATATTCAATAATCAGTGAAAAAAATACAGAAATAAATAGTGATATATATACAAAAAATACTAAAAATGATTCATTACGTTATGTAAAATTAAAATCTAAATTAACCTTTGTTAAATCAAAAACAAAAAAATGTAAAAAGGGGACCCATAAAAATAAACATGGTCTTTGTGTTGATAAACTAACTGTAAAAAAACGTTGTAAAAATGGATACCGTAGAAATAAACAAGGTATTTGTTCACCCAAATAGTTATATCTCAATAATTGTTTTATTGAATTATATAATGATTGATACAATTCAAAATATTGATACATTAATATTATATTTTAATCATTATACCGTTCCTGTTATAAAAAATAAAAAAGAAAGAGGCGAAGTATTCACACCTTCTATTGTAATTCAAGATTTACTTGACGATTTAGACGAAACCTACAAAAAAAAATATAATAAAAGTATTTTTTCAAATAAACATCTAAAATGGTTCGACCCATGCGTGGGTAAAGGTAATTTTATGGTATTTATTTTTCAAAGATTAATGAGCGGTCTCGAAGATAAAATTCCTGACTTAGAATTACGCCGTATTCACATACTAAAAAATATGCTTTTTATGAGCGAAATATCACAAAATAATATTGACTTTTGCAAAACTATATTTTGTGCCAACGAATACCATACCAATATTATATCTTGTGATTCACTTCTCTCCGACGGTTTCAATCAAAAATTTGATATTGTTATTGGAAACCCCCCTTTTAATATAGATGGGACAAAACATAAAGGAAAAAAAAATGTATATGTTTATTTTTCCGTTCGCGCCTTTGATAAATGGTTAATCCAAGATGGGTTCTTAGCTTTTATACACCCCCCGAGTTATCGTATCAACCATCATAAGATTCAATGTACCAAAACGAATTTAAATTCTATATACACATCGAAACAAATTGATTGTATTAAAATGTATACCGCTGAAAGAATAATCAAATTAATGAATGTTATGATGAATATAGATTATATTATTATTCAAAACAAACCTCGCGATGATTCAAATAAAACAAAAATTATAGATACAAAAAATGAAGTCATTTATAAAAATATAATTCAAGATGAATTTATACCCAATTATGGAATTATATTATTGAATAAATTAAAAAATAATTTTTCCCAAGATAAAATAGAAATTATAGGAAATAGTCAATTACACGCCCAACATATCAAAGGAACAACATATAAAACAATACATGGAATTACAAAAAAAGGATTAAAAATATTGACATCTGATAAAAAACACAAATACCATGATACACCTAAATATATTATAAATGGTATAGGAAGTTATAATTATGTTTTTTACGATAAAAATGGAGACTATGGAGTCACACAATCACCGCTTCTTATATTGAATCCTAGTCCAAATACGATGAAATTCATAGATTCCCCCCTTTTTCATTATATTTCAAATGCCACTAAAATTATAGGTAATAACTTTAATAAAAAGACTTCTTATTTTTTACCGGTTATTCAAGAAGAGATTACCGATTTGTATGATTATTTTTCTTTAAACCCCAAAGAAGTATTAGAGGTCAAAATATGTAATATTCCAGATTATAAATAACTAATTATATTATAAGTATGAATGTCATAGAACCATATATCACTAAGATATTAAAAAGAAATATCTGTCACGTCATTTCCTTCGGCGAAAACGATGTAAATTTTATTCAACATAAGCATAAATATTACCCCGCAAAAGAATATAATACTCATATGGATAATATAAAAATAGAGACTATTAACTCGGCAAGAACTCGGGGAGTTATTACTTCCACTGAGAAAGAGGATTACGAGAGATATCTTGGAGATTTCCCTTTCCGTGCGGGAGAAAAGAATATATTATTTACACATGATACAAGTCTTAATGAGATGGACTTAAAAGATGATTTTGACCTTATAATTGTAAAAAATGCAAGCGGTATTGACATTAAACATGGCGTCTTGGAACACGGTCCCACCAAGATTAAAGGCGATATAACATATTATGTGTTTGACGGCAAATTCTACGTCTTTTTAAAGGATGGATCTACCGATGAATTAGAAAATATATTTAAATCCACGTTGAAACGGCCTTATATCTGTATTGGTGCTATAGACTGGTTGGGTGATCCTCTAGCGGATGAGGGGAGACTAGCTGCAGTTAAACAAAGAGTTAAACAAGGGGCGGCGTGGGCCCAGAATAAAATTTACCCTCCAAAACAGAATGCGGCTGACGATAAAGAACCTGTTGAGGATGTTAGTGATACCTCAGACGATGATTCTGTCCCAGCGATACCTGTTGGTTCTCCCACACCACTTATTGTTAAAAGAGCGGACTTGGAAAATGCTGAAAACTATTCTTCTTATAGGTATAGACCTTTTATAATTGAATAATGAATTAGAATGAAAGTCACAATTTTATTTACTATATATTTATATGGAAACCTTAAATTTAAATATTGAACAATATATTATTAGTGATTTAGAAAATATTTTTTCCCTTCCCTATAATTATACAAATGAAACATTACACGACTCCATCATGAAATTTAAGAACCTGGTAGGCTCCGCATCGTTAGGAGAAAGTAAAAAAAAGGACATTTATCAGTTTATAGAAAAAGCAAAAATGAAATTGTCCAATATAAGAGAACCATCTACTATAAGTGAACCATCTACTATAAGAGAACCCCCCAATAGCATTATTGAATCTTTTGTTTCTTCACCTGAAGTAACAAGTTATGGTGTCCGCAATCCAGTTGTAAAAAAACAAGAAAAAATTATGACAAAAACTATCAATGTTGATTCCCGTTTTAGAGACAATTATAGTAGCAATGTTTCTAACAATTTCACATTTGATTTAGAAGATGATTCAGAAAACAAAGTCATCTCTATGTCTGTCACAAGTATTGATTTACCACTATCAAATTATACCTTCTCTCAGGAGAAAACAAATACAAAATTTATGGTTATTGATTTAAGTGGCGATAGTGATTTAAGTAATGGAACTGTATATGATTGTACTGTTTATACTTTACCTGATGGTAATTATGTAGTTGATACAGATGATAATGTCAAGGCATTCAATGATATTGCCAATAATATAAATAATAACGTGGACACTGAAAAAGGGACCATAGAATACAATGGACCCAATAATATAAGTTTATTTACGCCGGGAAATGTCGTCACAACCAATACATTAATCGATTTATCTTTTAATATGTATATCCCATCAAGTACTGCTTCATTTATAAGTAGTTTGACGAATACAAGCGCGATTCATTTTTTATTAGACAATAGTAATAATATTATACCCTCCAATGATATTTTGGATGTCCAACAAACGCTCGGATGGCAAATTGGATTTAGAGATGTTAGCGGATATTTTATAATAGAACCAGATGAAGTTGTAGATGGTTCTTCTCCTTGTATTATCAATACAACACAATATATATATATTTCTATTCGTGAAAATGGTTTAGGTCTGCCTTCACTCAATAAATTTCTTCCTCGTTTTCCAAAAAAAACATACAATCGAACAACGAGTTGTTCTCCAGCGCCATCCACTTATCGCGAAACGATTATTTCACGACTAAATATACCTTCTGATGAAAATAGTGTTTTTAAAATATTAAATGTCGGAGGCGGTATGAATCAACTTAATAGAAAAAGAATATATGATGGACCAAAAAGAATTTATACCCTCAATATTACATTGTTAGATGAATATGGAAATATGTTATCATTAAATAATATAGATTGGTCAATGACGATTGAACTTAATTATTATCCAACACTGGCGAATTAATTATTTGGTTATAAAAATTTTGTACTTTTTTATTTATTTTTATTTTTGAAATATCTAATTCATCGATAAATAACCCTTGAATATTTTTTACTCTTGATAAGGCAACATAAGTTTGCCCACATTCGAAAATGTTTGAACCAATATTCATTCTTGCGTGTTCAATAGATAAACCCTGTGATTTATGTATTGTAATTGCCCACGCATGAATTAAAGGGATTTGTTCTATACTAAGTCCTTCTGCGATATCACTTTTCCATTGATGTGGTTTCATTGTATATTGAATACCTGAATAAAATTCAATAATAGGATACCCTTCTTTTGTAAAATCTTTAATGATTCCTCGACTTCCATTTACAATATTAGGTTGTCCGTAAGATTCCATATTTAAAATACACATGACTTGAGCACCTTTTTTTGTAATAAACTTTTCTTCTGCCAAAGTATTATTTTTTAAAGCATATAAATCCAATTCATTGTATCCAGTTTTTGTTTCATCTATTGTTTTCATTGAGAATGTTTTTTCTTCCCCTTCTAATTTTTTTATTTTCATTTTGTTAATATGAATCACTTGATTCCTTGAAGAATGTAATATAGGGGGTTCAAAATCCTTAGGTAATGGTATATTTAGTCTTGATTTTAATAATTCATAACTTTTTTTAGATAATTTACCTACACGAATTTGATTTAACATTTTAATATAATTTAAATCAGTTTGACGGAATATTTTTTTTAATTCAATCGTAGAGTGAAATATGGTATTCCACTTTTCACTCTCAAAACAATATTTTAATTCTTCGCCTTCTTTTGAGATTGGTGGCAATTGATAAAAATCACCTGAAAATATAACTTGGATACCACCAAATGGTTTTTCTTCCTTTTTGATTTTTCTACCAATACCATCTAACATTTCTAAAAAGGTATCTGACATCATACTTACTTCATCTATAATTAGAATATCTACTTTATTCCATTTTTTTCTTTTATATTTATTTTTTACTACTTTGTCAATATTATTATAAATGGTTCCATTTGCTACTCCTAAACCTGACCATGAATGAATCGTTTTAGCATTACATTCTAATAATATTGACGCACAACCTGTCATAGCAGTCACTTGAATATTTTTTTTCATTTCTTCAGCATAGTCAACCATTTTCTTTATCATATATGATTTTCCAGTTCCCCCAGGTCCAGTAATAAACAGATTTTGCCCGTCCTTAAATAGATTCATTGCCAATTCTTGTTCGTTTGACAATGCCGACATTGATAATGTGAATTTATTATATTTAGAATCAATTTAATAATGGATTTTCAAGTCCTATAACTTTTGACCAATCTGTATGTAATAATCCTAATACACCTATTGTAAAAATTAATATTTTTTCATGACCTTCTATAATAACCCTTGACTTATTTGGAATAAATAGAATTAAGATTAATATATAAATTAAGATTTCTGCATATTCAAGGAATGCTGCGTTCCGTTCTTTTATGATTTCAATAGATGCGTCATCATTATGAACCAATGGATATATTTTGAGTCTTATACTAGAAATAATAAATGCGATTTTTAAAACAATAATTACGGAAATTAACAAATTTTTAAACATATTATTATTTACTTATAAAAAAATGAAATGACTTCATTTTTCTTAAATATGGATGTTAATAACAAAAAAAATTGAAATGCCTTTTTATGAGATAGTCTATGCCCCCTCGAAGAAAATGACTTCAAAGAAAACAAACGAAACGATCGGACAATCTGCAGAAGCAGCCATATGCGAACTGTATCAACTCGAATGTGCTATATCTCCTGAACGTTTAGATAAAGTTATGATCCAAAAAATTATTCCCCTCTTAGATAAAGACATATTTCCCGCTCCTGTCTCTGAATCGATTGGTTATAAAAATGGCACTGCTGATTTTAGACTCGCGGACGGAACCACCCTTTCTTTAAAAACTTTGAAACACTCAGCCGGAAAAGTTTGTCCTCAACTGGGGCAACCAACTCTCAAATCATGGGATCGACGTTGGAAACAACCCTGGCAAGGTGAATTATCTCATAATCCTGATAGATGGCAATTCATTAAAGATAACATTCATAACTATTTAAATTGTATGTTAGATGGAATATTCTGTTGTCATCATTTAATGTTGATTTCAAACTGCATTTCTGAACCTCAAATATCAGTATTTAATTCTGAATCATTACAACATATTAAATTGTACTTTACAAATCAAGATATTATTTATTCTCGACCTGACTATGAAGAACGATGGAATGAAAAGAAAAAAAAATATAGCGAAGCATCTTGTACAATTTATTTATCCGAAACAATAAAAATAGGCGAATTTCAGTTTCATAAATCTAGCAGACAAGAATTAAAATTCAGATTCTTTGATTCATTCTTATCCTATATTTGTAGTAATAATTTATCATAATACTCTTTTGAAATTTCACATCCTTTAAATATTCTATTTTTATTTTTACACGCAATTGCTGTCGTTCCACCTCCTAAAAATGTATCCACTACTATATCCCCTTCCTCGCTATGTTTTTCGATAAGTGCTTCAAATAATTTTATACTTTTTTGTGTTGGATGAAATCTATCTTTTCCTCCTTGTAGAGGAAAATTATAAATTCCATTATCATATTTACTATTAAATGTAGGTTTTCCTATTTTAACACCTAATAATGCAATCTCTCTACAATTTGTAAGATAATTTGTTTTTGAATTTAAAGGTTGCGGATTTGTTTTTATCCATTCAATCATTCTAATTTGTTTAAATTTATGTTTTTCCATCATTTCTTTTAAATATGATATTTTCCATAAATCAAAGAAAATAATCACGGTTCCTCCTTTTTTTAATTTTTTATAATATTCTTCAACAAAATAGTCTAATTTTTCCATCGTAAATTCTTTATCCCAATCACCATAATCTGTTTTTACACAATATTTTTTTCCATATATTGTTCCATATTTCATATAATTTTTTTTTTTATCATCGTTTTTATATTTTTTTTCTTTTTTATATTGATTCCATTCTTCCTCTGTTTTTATATATTCAATATTATTCTCTTCGGATTCTTTCACTGAATTATAATGACTATTCATTCCTGTTTCTTTTGAAATAATATAGGGCGGATCTACCATTATTAAATGAACGCTGCCATCTTTTATTCTTGTCAAAAATTCTTCGCCACTTTCATTTTTTATTTCCATTATGATATTAATTTTTTTTAATAAATAATAATCAATTTATTTATTAATTATATCTCAATACAATCTATATGTTTATCACTGAAATTTACCGATTTGGTGTTTTTTCATTTATTATGGCGGGTCATATTTTAACCTCCGCCTTTTTTCTTATCTATGATTTATTTCATTTCACAGATTATTTAGAATTGTTATATGTATTTTGTTTAACCGTGGGGCATATTTTTATAGGGATCGCCAATTATTTTATCTTAATTGATAATCATGTTGCCGATGGACCGGAACACCCCTCGATTATTGCTACATCTAACTATGGGAAAATTGGTACCTATTTACTACTTGCTTATATCATAATTAAATCCTATAAACACTTTGAATGGACCAATATTCTTTTTTTTGTTTCACAAATTTTTATGCTCGTTTTCTTTTTCAAAGACAATTTCTTTTCCTTTCATTTTTTAAAAACCAAAGACCCCGGCAGCAAAATAAAAAGATTGGTCTTCTTACTTAATTTTATATTTTTATTCTTTTGGTATTTATTCGAAGAAGAATCGGTTCATATTCGCAAATTAACATTGGCGCTTTCCTTTGTCTATTTGAATCATCTCGTTTTCTGGTATGTTGAAGAATATACATATGAATATGACAAAAAACAATTATATAAAAGAGCGCACGAAATTGACCAAAAGAAGAATTGCGTAGAGTTTAAAGAAGAACAAGTGAATCGTATCTCACCTTATCTTTATAAAAATTGATAATCTTATTTATTTTAATATTAATATATAATGCGGAATATGCCTATTGAACTAAGTCGATATATTCAAGATTTTGCTCGCCCTATTACACGTCCTTTATGGAGGAAAGGTTCTCCAAGTGGATTTGCTGTCAGGAATTCGGTATGGTTTAAAGACTATTTATTTGAACACAATTATATATTAACTAAAAAAATACCTTGGAGAATTATTGGTGTTCGTCCGACTTATGTGGATACGACATGGGCAGAATGGTGTGTCACGAAAATGATTTTAAAAATATATCACGTTCATCCCGAGGAACTTATTATTTATGGTTTCGATTTGGATTATTTATAACTATCTAAATACTATTGATATTCTTTTTTTTCCTGGTTTTACTGCGTGGACATATTTTTTCTGCATCCCCACCATTAAACCAAGCGAATGATTTGGTAATGAAATTGTAAATTCTTCTCTCTTTTCTCCCTTTTCTTTTTTGGTGGACCAATTTTCCCCCGTAGTACGATAAAACTCCATAATATGTTGTTCTTTTTCATCTTGTTCAAATGAAAATACAACTGAACAAGGTTCTTTTTCTTCATCATGATAATCTTTATGATATGAAATAAAATCACCATCTTTATAGACATTCACAATTGCGTCTGTGAAATGACGTTTTAAAGGGTTTGCTATTGTAAGAATTGTATCTAACATTGGAAGGAAGGGTTGGTATATATATCGCTTGGGTGTATGTTTCCATTTTAAACAAAAAGATTTACCTATCTTGCTTTTGTCATTTGTAAATAAACCAATGTTTCGTGAATTGGCAGTCTCATCATTGTATACATAATTGTCAAGACTATCGTATATTTCTTTATAGTGTATATTACATTCGAACTTGAATAGTTTAAAATATCCATCATCCTTGCTTTCGTAACTTTGTATGAGTTTCATCTGTGATTAAACTATTTATATATTTAATATAGTTGAAATATTCGTTTTCTACCGCCTTTTACGTTTAGTCCCTATTTTTTTATATGATTTTGTTGGTTTACCTTTCTTCTTGGTTCCTTTTGCGTTTTTTCTTCTCTTAGGTTTACGCGTATTTTTTCTCTTTTTAGGACCCTTACCAGTGGACTTACCACCAAACCCCATACGGGACAAAAACGTTCTTTTTTTTTTAGTAGCGAGTTTTTCTTGTTCCGTTTTCATTGACTCCTCCAGCGTCTTCACCTCCTCTTCTAAAGTCTTCTTCTCCCCCACTCCCACCTTCACTGCCCCTGTATTCATTGCCCCTTCTAAACGACCGAACCCTTCCTTCATTTCATTCTTTATGCGCACTGTCGCCTTCCTTTCTTTTAACTTCTCCTCATATAATTTCTTATCCTTATCTTGTAAGTTTTTCAAAATTTCACCCCCAATATTAACATATTTATTGTTATATTCAATGAGTTTTTCCGCACTTTCCCACATAAAATATAAATTTCCAAGGCGATCGCTGTCCTTGGGGTCTTCATCCTCCCGATTTCCAAATCCCATTAACCTCTTGTATTTCGATGTACCACCACTAATATCATTCATTTCATGAACTATCTCAGGCAATACCTCTAAATACATTAGTCGTTCCATTGCTTCTGCTTTTGCTTTTGCTTTTTTGCCCTCATCATCCGATTCTAATTTATTTTTTATATGGTTAATAATGTCAATGTCTTTTCTGTATTCCCGGGGGGCATCCCTGTTCCAGGACAGCTGCGGGGCAAAAATATTTTCTAAGTATTTTTGATAGTTAATTAAATTTATATCGACTTGGACTATTTCATTGATTTCCTTTTCAATTTCCCCTGGATCAGTCCCTTCCACTGCCTTAACCGCCGCAGAAATTTCCTTTCTCTTAGCGACCTCTCCTCTTTCCGCTCCTCCTCCGCCGCCGCCGCCGCCGCCGCCTCCTCCATCTGCCGCCGCTTTGCACTCTCTTCACGCTCTTCCGCACTCTCTTCACTCTCTTCCGCACTCTCCGCCGCTTTATTTTCCTCCTGACCCATAGGGTCCCACTGACCCATACGGTGCTCGTTCGACCAAAATCTGTACATCTCCTCTCCCTTTTTACGATCTTCCGCCGCTTGCC
>Ga0206131_10007088_pt1 | contig 11310 bp, 9 predicted proteins | sample Helgoland_Spring_FD_148636 | JGI IMG/M metagenome (GOLD analysis project Ga0206131, IMG submission 148636) | Pelagic subsurface seawater microbial communities from Kabeltonne, Helgoland, North Sea - Helgoland_Spring_Bloom_20160517_1 | ecosystem: Environmental > Aquatic > Marine > Epipelagic ... | reverse complement strand
TTGTTGATAGTACCATGGTCCATCTGATTTTTTTGTCATTTCTTCTTCATACCTAGTGATTCCATGACTTCTAAATCTGCATAAAAGTTTAGCAATTTCAGAATCGTTTGTTGTACACATTCCTCCCTCACCAGTGGTAATAATTTTTACAGGATGGAAACTAAAAACAGTTATATCACTATACTTACAATTACCAACCGGTTCTCCAGCGTATTTGGCACCAATTGCATGTGAAGCATCTTCAATAATTTTAAAGTCATATTTTTTAGATAGATCATGTATTTCTTTCATATCACAAGACTGACCAGAAAGATGTACTGGAATAATGACTTTTGGTAATTTATTTAATTGTTTTGCAATCTTTAATTTTTCTGAAAGTTTTTTTCCACAAATGTTATATGTGTCAGGGTCAATATCAACAAAATCTACTTTTGCACCACAATATTTAGCAGCATTTGCAGATGCAACAAAAGTTATAGGAGAAGTCCAAACAATATCATTTTTAGAAACACCTAAACTTAAACATGAAATGTGTAAAGCTGAAGTGGCGCTATTAACTGCTACTCCATACTTACTAGAACAATAATCAGCAATTGCTTTTTCAAATTTAACTACAACAGGACCCTGAGTGAGAAAATCAGATTTTAAAATTTCAACTACAGAATCAATATCATTTTTTGAAATATTTTGCCTTCCGTAAGGAATAATTTTATTTTGTTCGAAAGCTAAATTTTTTCTTTCATTTTTTAAGTCGCTTAGTTGATTATCTAAACTCTTAATTACAACTCCCTCCTTCTTAAGTTTATTAATTGAAAGGGTCATGTTTAATGGTCTATTTACTAAATCTTTTCTATCTGAAAATTTTGCAGATTTAATTAAAGACGAGTCCAATTTAAATTTCTCAGATATTTTGATTCCAAAATCATATTTTGAAATATTCTCATCGGAAACAACATTATAAATTCCTTTAGAATTTTTACTTATTAGTTCATCTACAACTCTAGCAAGTTCTGAAACTAAAATTGGATTATAATAAACGTCTGAAAATAAAGAAGTAGATTTGTTATTTTCTAGGTTTGAAATTATAAAATCAGAAAATGATTTTTTGTATGAAGGACCCCATCCAAAAAAATTTGTCCTAATAATCAAAGCATTTTTATCATTTTTCAAAACTTCTCGTTCTCCGCTAGCCTTAGATTCAGCATAATAATTCAAAGGAGATATTATATCTAATTCATTATTGTTTTGTGAAACACCATCAAATAAATGATCTGTAGAAATATGAACAAGTTTAATATTCAATTCATTAGAAACTTGAGATATTAACGAAGCATAATCTGAATTTACCTTTAAAGCTTGCTGAGGATTTATTTCACAATTTTCAACATTTGTATATCCAATACAGTTAATTATAATATCAAGGTTTAGAGAATCAATTTTATTAGAAAAATCAATGAATGAATCTAAATTTAGATTTATAGTTTTAAAACCATCATTTTCAGGTTTTTTTGAATGTAATCCTAAAAATATTTCAGCATTATTTTTTAAAAATTTGGACCAATTGAATGCAAGTAAACTTGATCCTCCTAAAAAAAGTATTCTATTTTTCAATTTTCTTAATTTAAATTACTCCTAATTTATCTCTTTTAGAGGCAATCCAAGTTGATAATTCTTCAATTGACATCCATTCAGGGTTATTATCAGAACTGTAGGTGAAATCAGAAGAAACTAATTTTCCATCCTTTATCCTTTCTGGATCTTTTGACCAATTATGAATTGAAGGTAGAATTTTATAATGATTTTTATACTCATAAGTATGTGGTGCATCTTCAATACCAATCATTTGTTCGTGTATTTTTTCTCCTGGTCTAACTCCAATAATTCTTTGTTTTGTATTTGGGGCAACAGAAAGAGCTATATCAGGAATTTTCATAGAAGGTATTTTTTTAACATAAAGCTCTCCCCCTTTCATATCTTCAAAAGCGTGCCAAACTAATTTAACTCCCTCTTCAAGAGTTATCATGAATCTAGTCATTAAAGGATCGGTAATTGTTAATTCACCACTTGGTATTTGAGAAATAAAAAATGGAATAACTGAACCTCTAGAACCCATAACATTTCCATATCTAACAACCGAAAACAAAGAATTATGTTCATTGTCATGTGGATTTGAAGCAATAAAAAGTTTATCTGAAGCTAGTTTTGTTGCTCCATATAAATTGATTGGGTTACTAGCTTTGTCTGTTGAAAGAGCAACAACTTTATTGATTCCTTTATCAATACATGCTTCAATAACATTCATTGCTCCATTTACATTAGTTTTAATGCACTCAAAAGGATTGTATTCCGCTGTTGGAACAATTTTTGTGGCAGCTGCGTGAACCACATAATCAACCCCATCCAAACATCTAGATAATCTTTCTTTATCCCTAACGTCTCCGATCATAAATTTTAATCTACTTTCATTCTTAAAATCTTCAGCTAAAGTCCATTGTTTCATTTCATCTCTAGAATAAATAATTATTTTTTTTGGACTATATTTTTTTAAAGTCATAGGAATGAAAGTTTTTCCAAACGAACCTGTTCCTCCGGTAATTAAAATGGTTTTATTTTTTAACATTGTTTTTTAATTTTTTATATATAATTTTATTAAATATTTGTTTGTAAATTTTTATGTTTTCTCTATTTTCAACGTGGATCAGATGTGTTTTGTTTTTTAAAGCTCACGGATCGGCCTTCTTTTACTTCCCAATCCTTTTCCGGTCTTACCTTTAAATTTGTTTTCCAGCCCCCTTTAATAGTGTTTAATTTGATATCGTGCTTATTAGAAAAAGACAAAAGCGCATTGACATCTTTAGGAAAACACGTTCCTCCATAGCCCAGCTTTCCATCATGCCCAGGAACATTTAAATGACTGTCTCCAATTCTTCCATCTGACACAAAACCCTTAAGCGCATCCTCCCAGTTGGCTCCAATTTTATCACACAACAGTTTAAACTCATTCATAATACTGACTTTAGTTGCAAAAAAAGAATTATTCATATATTTTGTAAGCTCAGCTGTTTTTGAATCTGTTTGGATTATATTGTTATTTTTAAATCTCTTATTAAATAAAGTTTTTGCTTTTTCAGTCAACGATAAATCTCCACCTAAAATGATTCTAGATTGAGTCAACATGTCTAATTTTGCAGTTCTTTCAGTCAGAAATTCAGGTGAAAAAATAATTTTAAAACTTGGGTATTGTTTTGATAATTTTTTGGTTGTACCGGGAAGAACAGTTGATTTTAAAATATATACTGGTCCATTCGAAGCATTTTCAAAAGCGCTTTTAACGTATGATAAATCTTGTGATCCATCCTCAAACATCGGGGTTGGTACGCATATAAATACAAAATCACAATTGTGTACAGACTCTAAATCATCTAAACTCTTTAAAGGATCCGTGTCATAAATATATAAATCAGAAACTGAAGAAAAAGCAAACGAAATAGCTTCTCCAACAAACCCATTTCCGATGACACCCACTTTTAATTCTTTCATAAAAATTTTAATTTATTTTTTTAAACGATTTTTAATTTCTGTACTTGAAAAGCGGTGTTCTCTCGAATTATAGTAAATTACTATTCCTTTTTCTGTGCAATACTTTTTTCCTGTGAAATCAATAGTTTTATATTCCTCTCCAATAATACGAACATCTATTTTAAACGATCGCAGTATATCTTCGACATCTTGCTCTAAAACATAAGGGACAATCTCATTAACATACTTGGAGCCTTTTAATTGAATGTATCTCTCAATTATCGACTGTGAAGGATTATTTTTTTCGCAGCGTTCTAATGATGGGTCTAACTGCAGGCCTACAATTAAATAATCACATTGTTTTTTTGCTTCTTTTAGCATCATAACATGTCCAGCATGTAATAGATCAAAAGAGGAAAAAGTAATTCCTACTTTCATAATTTTATTTTCTTTAGGGATTTCAATATTATTATAAATTTAAAATCACATTAATAATCACGCTTATTTTCTAATTTTAAATATGGCTTCGCCATAAAAGTCACATTTAATGTGCAAATTTAATGTAATTTTTTATTAATATTAGGCCTCAAAAATAGTTAGTGACTTTTGTTTTAAAGACTTATTTGAAACAAAAAAACTAACTTTTCTTTTTATTTTTTTTTGAATTTTTGGAGATATTTGATCTAAATACTCTTTATTTATGTTATCCCCAACAATTAAAACTTCTATGAGCCCACTATCTATTCCTTCAGCATAGTCTCCAAGAATCATGATTTTTTTTACATCGCCAATCCTGTTATAAACCGTTTCTAGAATTTCTTCAATACCCAGATGCTTATGAACTATTTTTTGAATAATTTTAAATAGTGGGTGGGAAGCATTGGCCTTATAAATAACTTTATTGTTTTTACTATGTTTTTCCAAATATCCTGCAGAAGACAAATTATTTAATTCTTTTCTAACAGAATTCGTGGATTCCCCAAACTCATTTGCAAGACTATTTAAATAGCCCTTATTGGCAATATTTAAAAAAAACTTAATAAGAAGTCTTAATCTGGTTTTGGAAGTGATTAGTGATTCTAACATATATTAAGTAACAAAAGTACTTGAATTTTTTAATATAAAAGTTATATTTTTAAATTAATTTATGTAAATGAAAAAAACTGTTTTAATAACTGGAGCAGCTGGATTTTTAGGATCACATTTAAGCGATTTTTTCCTTTCTAAAAATTACAAAGTAATAGGGATAGATAATCTAATTACAGGAAATATAAACAACCTGTCGCATCTTAATTCAAATGTTGATTTTCAGTTCGAGGAAATTGATATAATCCATGATTTTAACATATTGGATTCTATAGATTTTGTTCTACATTTTGCTTCACCAGCCAGTCCAATTGATTATTTAAAAATTCCACTGGAAACTCTTAGAGTAGGATCTTTAGGAACTGAGAACGTTTTAAAATTAGCTCTAAAACATAATGCTCGTATTTTAATTGCTTCCACCTCAGAAGTTTATGGTGACCCTTTGGTACACCCGCAACCTGAGGAATACTTTGGCAATGTTGATCCTGTTGGACCAAGAGGTGTTTATGATGAGGCCAAGCGTTTTCAGGAAGCCTTAACGACCGCTTACCACACCTTCCACGGATTGGATATAAGAATAGCAAGAATATTCAACACTTACGGCTCTAGAATGAGAGTTAATGATGGAAGAGCAATCCCAGCCTTTATGGGGCAAGTTTTAAGAGGAGAAGACTTAACCGTGTTTGGAAATGGCTCTCAAACCAGATCTTTTTGCTTTATAGATGACATGGTACAGGGAATTTACAAGCTCTTACATTCAAACTACACCAAACCTATGAACTTAGGAAATCCTGAAGAAATAGCTCTGATTGACTTTGCAAAGGAAATTATATCAATGGGCGGTGCTGAAAATAAAATAGTTTATAAACCTCTTCCTGTAAATGATCCTGTTAAAAGAAAGCCGGATATAACTAAAGCAATGAAAATTTTAAATTGGAAACCAATTGTTTCAAGAAAAAAAGGACTAGAAAATACTTTCAATTATTTTAAGAGCTTATCTTTGGAAGAATTAAATAAAAAAGAAAATAAATTTGCATAAACACTTGTTAAAAAACACCGTCTAAAAAATTTAATTAAAATCTTTGTTCTCTTTTTTTTTAATTGATTCTTGTTTTTAAGGAGATGTTTTATGGAATAAGCTAAAGTTTTTTAATTTCTACATTTAACCAATCCATTCTATCACTAATCCAGCTATTGAGATAATTTTGCTCTTCTTTAAATGGAGATGAAGACCACGAGGAATTGAATGTTACATTATTGGGCCAAACATACTTACCGAGAATTTTCCATATGTTTTCATTATTGAATCTTGCCTCAGCTAATTGATCTGAATAATAATTCGCTTTATCTATTATTGTATTTTTGTTATTGTAATAATAATTATATCTGGATTTAACTTTTTCAACAAAAAACTTGTCCTGAAAAAGTCTTTCAATCCATGGAGCATTTCTAACATAGAATCCGTCAATTTTCTCATTATTATTGTAATTTATATTTCCAAATGCAATATCAAAGTCCCAAATAGGTCCCATTTTTAATTTTTCCCCTGAAACATAATTCATATATACACTACTAAAAAAAATAGCGTCATTATTTTTTGAAATTTCATTAATTATATACCAATCTACAAAAGAATCAACATCAAGATATTTTGAATAGCCGTTAACAGGATCGTCGAAATTATCACTGTATAAAACATTTTCAGTATTAATAACATAAGATTTCACTTTGCTAAGTTCAATAGAACCCCATTTAAGATCCGGGTCTTTAACTACAAAAAGGAGTTTTTTTTCTGTTCTAAAAACTATGTCATCATTGTCAATTCTATCTAGCTGATCAACTTCAAGTAAATAACCTTCATCACCAATTTGAACTCTGTTAGAATCACTTGTTTCAACTTTTTCAGTAAATTGATAAAGCCCTTTTGATACTCCATTAATAAAAACTTCAGCAAAATGATAATTAGGTGTCCAATCTAGTTTACTTAAGTACCCTAATTCAAAAGCTAAAGCATTTCTCAGCATAGTTTTATCAGAATAATTAGCTAACATTAACCATTTTTTATCTTCAGGAAAATTAAATAAATTGTGTTTTTCTTCTAATTTAAACTGATAAGATTTTTTTGGCATATCCCATGTTGAATTACCTCTTCCTCTAATCTTTACTGGCTGAACAAAATCTTCAAAATCATAGTCCCTAGAATTAAATTCGAAAGTTCCTTTAACATAATCATCTTTTGAATTTATTTCTTCAAAATTGTTAATTTCAATATTAATTAATGGGATTTTTAAGGCTGGTTCAACATACAAATCGTCAGAACAACTCAAAAAAATTGAGAAAAACGAAACAAAAATTAAGTTTCTATAAAATACCACAAATCATTTATTAATTAATATAAAATTAATGTATTTTTACCGTAATGAAAAAATTATCAATAATATTAATACTATTATCATTTTACACTTGTTCGTATCCGGAAATAAGTTCTGACATTTTGGTTTATGAAAATTCATTTGAATATGATGATTTGTCAAATATTGACGGAGGAGGATTGTCTACATTTAACAACACCACAGTGATAGGTGATTTTAATAACGACGGATTTACAATTCACTTAGATGATGTAGGCGATCACGACTATGTTTTTGTTTCTTTTGATCTTTATATTCATGGATCCTGGGATGGCAATTTTAATGGTAATTCAGAACAAAGTAGAGTTCCAGACAAATGGATCATGGAATTTAAACCTGAAATGGATCTTTACAATGACCCTGACTATGATAAATATGTAACTACATTTTCTAACAGTCCTTGTTTTGGAAACTACTGTTTGAAACAATCCTATCCTAACTTATATCCCTTTTCAAATAATCCAAAAACAGGTTCATTCACCACTGACCTTCCCAGAAAATGTAACGGTTATTTTGGTGGACCGTCCACAAGTTTATATAAAATTGAAAAAGGATTTAAAAGTTCAGGAAATGCTGTAGTGATAAGGTTTTACGATGAACTTTGGCAACCAAATGCAATTGATGATAAAGGAATTCCCCAACAAAAATGTGATGAAAGCTGGTCAATGGATAATATTTCGATAAGAGTTATAAAATACGAATGAAAAAACAATTCTTTTTTTTTATACTATTCCATTTTATAACACATATAAATGGTCAATATATTAATCTTAACCAAAGTTCAATAATTGAAAACATTAGAGACCAACAATTAATTGGCAATATAAGTTCGGATTTGTCATTTAATCTTAAACCTATTTCTTTAGAAAACTTTGATACTGGCGAAATAAAAACATTAAAATTACAAAATCATGCTCCGTCTTTTCTTAAGTTATTAAATGGAAAAATTAATTTTAAAATTCTTCCTATTGATTATAATTTAGAATTTAATTCCAACCAACCATATAATAGAAATAACGGAACAATGATTCCCAACAGGGGTTATCAACATGTTTTTAGCCCAGGATTATACGCAAAAATAGGTCCATTAGAAATCATACTTAAGCCCGAACATCACTTTGCAGAAAACAATAATTTTGAAGGATTTTGGGAGGGTCATAGAGATGTAGTTTGGGAGAGAAGATATAAATTGTGGAACACTATTGATATCCCTGAAAAATTTGGAGATAAAAATCACAACTCAACTTATATTGGACAGTCAAGCATTAGGCTAAATTTTAAAAATCTGAGTTTAGGAATATCAAACGAAAACATTTGGTGGGGCCCTTCAATAAGAAATAGCATAATGATGAGTAATCATTCCAGAGGATTTAAGCATATTACTTTCAATACCATTAAACCAATAAAAACTAAAATTGGAGATTTTGAATGGCAAGTAATTAGTGCAAGACTTGAAAGTTCTGGATATAATCAATCAGGTTATGATAAAAGTAATGCCGGAAGACCAATTTATGTTCCTAAAATAAATCAATTAGGAGAAACAGATGATTGGAGATATATGCAAGCTTTACTTTTTTCATATTCACCAAAATGGATAGATGGTCTAAGCCTCGGATATATTAGATGGGTGCAATTTTATAGCGCACTTGTTGAGGGAAGATATTGGTGGATGAGCGGAAACACAAGTTATTTTCCAGTTTTTTCAAATTTATTTAGAAAAAATGATGCTAGCGTAAGTCAAGAGGCTCAAACTGATCAAGCAGCTGGTTTATTTTTTAGATGGTTATGGAAAGAATCCAATACTGAAATTTATTCCGAATATCACTTTAATGATTCTAAAGTGAATTTAAGAGATCTTCTTTTAGACTCTAGACATGCAAGAGCATTTACTATCGGTTTACAAAAATATTTTTCTAAAAACTCTATAAAATTTAATTTTGAGTGGACTCAAATGGAGCAAACTGGCGGGAGGTTATTAAGGAATGCTGGGTCGTGGTATCAGCATGGTTGGGTTTTTGATGGTTTCACAAATGAAGGTGAAGTTTTAGGAGCTAGCATTGGACCTGGAAGCAACTCACAATACATTTCGTTAACTAAATTGAAAGAAAATTCAAAGATTACTCTTGGACTTGAAATCATCCACCATGATAACGATTTTTATTATATGGCTTTTGAAAATTCTAGAGATTTTAGAAGGTATTGGAAAGATTATAATATTAATTTAAAATATCAAACAAAACTTAAAAATTTATGGTTGGCAATGGATGCATTTTATATTAGAAGTTTAAATTACCAATGGGGTTTGGAAGAAAGTCCTACAAAATATTATGTTCCAGGGATTGATAAAAATAATTTTCATGTTAGCTTAAAATTAAGCTATGAAATTCCCTTGACCAACTAAATATTTGAAAACCTCTAAATACTGACTGGTAACAAAATCCCAATTGTATTTTTTAGTAATTCCATTTATAGAATTCTGCCTAAGTTTATCAATTATAAGTTTTTCTTTTTCACAATAATTAATCTGGTTAGCTACAGATATTAGTTCTTTTTTAAAAAACAATCCGAACTTTCCTTTTTGAAGCATTTCATGATTAAATACCGTATTCAAAGCTAGAATAGCACAACCGTAAGCCATCGCCTTAATCATAGTTGGATTCGTTCCGCCAAACTCATGACCATGAATATAAACATAACAGTTATGGTATAATTCAGCTAAAAGATCTTGATCTTTGACGTAGCCTGTAAAAATCAATCTTTCATCTTTTATATTTTTCAAATTTGATGCATAAGAATCTTTATAAGGCACATCTCCTACAATAACTAGCTTCTTTTTTGAATTTGATTTTAAAAAGCCATTTATAATTAAATCTGCATTGTTGTCAGGTATTAACCTTCCTATAACCAAGAAATATTCTCTTTGTTTAATATTCCATCTGTTTATTAAATCTGGAGATTCTGATTTTCTAATATTTGATCCATAAGCAATAACTTTTGAATCTCTTTTAAAAAGATTCAAATAAACCTTTCTCATTTCCTCTGAGTCATTAATAATTTGATCGTAAAAAAGAGTGGCCATTTTAGAAGCCCACTTAAAATAAATTGATCCCAAACCTTTCCATTTAGGTCTTAACCATTCAAGACCGTCAACATTAATAGCCGTTGGGATTCTAAATAATTTAGTTAAAAGTCCAAAAGGACCATTGGCCGAGTTGACCACTAATATCACATCAGTATTTGAAAAACAAGCATAAATAATCGATATAAAAGAGTGAATAGGTTGGGATAATATTTTTGTTTCAATAGTAGGTATATAGACAAGCTTTATGCCTTTTATTTCTTTTGGTCTTATTTCAAAAAGTCCCTTGTGACAATAAACAGTTACATTACATTCTTTAAGAACTAGTCGTTCGCTAAGCTGCTTTACAAAAGTTTCATAACCGCTATACACATAAGGATAGCCTCTTGTTCCAATAATAGATATGTTTATTTTTTTAATCATTAAAGTAAATTATTTACTTCTTTTAAAATATTTTTATTGAACGAATCAGAACTAAAATTTATTTTAAAGTTCTTTTTACTGTTCTCTAAATGCTTTTTTTGTAGCTCAGTATTACTACAATACTCATTAATTAAATTGGCTGCTTTTTTTGGATTATTATAAGGAATCAATAATCCATTATTTCCGTTATCTAAAATTTCAATTGCGCCGCCCAAATTAGTAACCACAGTTGGTAAATCATTATGTAATGACTCAAACAATACAGTTGGAAGTGGATCTGGCGCTATAGCAGGATGAATAAATAAATCTGATTGTTTTAAAATACTTGAAACATCTTCTCTAAAGCCTAAAAATTTAATTTGATTTTCTAACCCTAGATCGTTAACTTTTTGTTTCACACTTTTTTCATAAGACACGTAACTTGAAAGGGTGTCACCTACTATTAAAAATTTGAATTTAGTAGATTTTTTAATAAGCTCATTAGCGATGTCAATTAAATATCTATGACCTTTGTAGGGAATAATTCTTGCTACACTAGTGATCACAAAATCATCTTGATCTCTCTCTAGTTTAGTTAAAGAATCTGTTTTACTAAAAATAATTCCATTATAAATTCTTTCTATTTTTTTGTCACCAATATATTTAAGCCAGTGATGTTTAACACTATTAGAAACCGTTAAAACTTTATTGGAATTCCAGTTAATTATTTTTCCACTTAAAAATTCGTAAAGTTTATTGCCTGTTGGAATTTCATGAACATGAAATAGACTAGAAATACCATTTTTTTTAGCG
>Ga0206131_10007087_pt1 | contig 11312 bp, 10 predicted proteins | sample Helgoland_Spring_FD_148636 | JGI IMG/M metagenome (GOLD analysis project Ga0206131, IMG submission 148636) | Pelagic subsurface seawater microbial communities from Kabeltonne, Helgoland, North Sea - Helgoland_Spring_Bloom_20160517_1 | ecosystem: Environmental > Aquatic > Marine > Epipelagic ... | reverse complement strand
GTGCATCTGGGGGCCACTGTGGGTGCCTGGGTCAGTAGCAAGCTTGGGCTACAGCCCGGAGGGTCGCGTGTGCTGCTTGCGTGTGGCGTGGCGGCATCTGTCGCTGCGGCCTTCAATGCGCCTTTGGCGGGTGTGTTTTTCGCACTTGAGGTCGTTATTGGCCATTATGCGGTCGGGGCATTGGCACCAATCGTGGCGGCATCCGTTGTCGCGACGGCGGTAACCCGCAGCGTTTACGGGGCCTATCCAGCATTCCAGCTTTCACCCTATGCACTTGGTTCGCATTGGGAATTCCCGGCTTTTGCGCTCCTGGGCTTTGTCGCAGCCCTGGCTGCCATTGCTTTCATGCGGTCTGTGCCAGTTGTAGAGCAGGCTCATAGCAGGCTTGGCATACCGCAGCATTGGCGCCCTGCTGTAGGCGGACTGCTTGTAGGTGCGATCGCATTGGCATTCCCGCAGGTGCTGGGCGTTGGGTATGGGGCGACATCCAGCGCGCTGCGGATTGAGTTTGCATTCCCATTCTTAATTGGATTGGCAATCGCCAAGACGGCGGCGACGGCGATTACGCTTGGCAGCGGCTTTGGCGGCGGCGTGTTTTCACCCGCACTTTTCTTAGGTGCTGTTATTGGCGGCGCGTTTGGTCATGTGGCTGGCGAAATTGCACCGGGGGTCTTGGCACCAGCGGAGGATATATTTGCGGGCGAGGGGGCCTACGCCTTGGTCGGTATGGGCGCGTTCGCTGCCGCAATACTCGGCGCACCGATATCAACAATCCTGATGGTCTTTGAAATTACGACCGACTATGCACTCACCACCGCCGTAATGCTGGCCGTCGTCGCGGCTGTCGCGACAGTGGGCAGTCTGCATGGTGCTGCGTACTTTAAGGGACAACTGCAACGGCGCGGTATCGATATGACGCTTGCGCGGATTGAGGCTGACCTGCTGCGAGACATTGCAGTCGGCGGCATTGTCAGCGAGGAGTTTGCCCGCACCAGCCCTGGCACTTGCCTGCGCGAAGTTCGAATTCAGCTGCAAACAGCACCTTTCGGTGAGCTCTTCGTCATTGACGCTGATGATGCGCTCATCGGCACAATCACGTTGGCGGACCTCTCACCAGAAGCATTCGATCCCAACCTTGATGATCTAATCGTTGCGCGTGATGTCGCCCGGCTGCATCCACCGATGCTGGAAGGCACAGATAATCTGCAGGATGCTCTGGGCCTTATGCAAAGTGGCCATGAGGAGCATATGCCCGTCGTGGATGATCGGGAGGGCAGCCGTCGGATCATTGGCGTGCTGCATGAGCGTGACGTCATGCTGGCTTATAATCAGGAACTTGTTCGCCTGCACCGGGATGAAAGCGCTTCATTTTAGGCCGCACTTAATCCGATGCGGCGATACGCCAAGCAAGCCAGCGTTTACAGCCAGAGCAAGCCGCTGTACTAAATGCGCCATCAGCCGGGCAGGACCTTCTTTTTCCGGCTGTTTTCTTTTGCCGATTGATACTCTTGGAGCGCGGTCATGCAGGTTCTAGCGGGCAACAGCAATCGCCCACTCGCGGCTGCGATAAGCGCCTATCTCAACATTCCCCTGACAGCAGCGACCATACGGCGTTTCTCAGACATGGAAGTGTTTGTTGAGATTGAAGAAAACGTGCGCGGCGAGGACGTATTCCTTGTCCAGAGCACATCGTATCCGGCCAATGATAATCTGATGGAACTGCTGGTTTGCCTGGACGCGCTGAAGCGCGGTTCCGCCAGGCGTATTACAGCCGTTGTCCCGTATTTTGGCTATGCCCGTCAGGACCGTAAAACTGGTCCGCGCACACCAATTTCCGCCAAGCTGGTGGCGAACCTGATCACATCTGCTGGTGCCGACCGCGTGCTGACAATGGATCTGCATGCTGGCCAAATCCAGGGTTTCTTTGATATCCCGACCGATAATCTGTTTGCCCGCCCCGTCTTTGTGCAGGACATGCGCGAACGGTTTGCAGGCCAAGAACTGGTAATCGTATCGCCGGATGTCGGCGGTGTTGTCCGCGCCCGCGCCATTGCGAGCCGGTTGGATGCTGACTTAGCGATCATCGATAAGCGCCGCCCGCGGGCAGGTGTATCTGAAGTGATGAACATCATCGGCGATGTCGCTGACCGGCACTGCATTCTGGTGGATGACATTGTCGATAGTGCCGGGACGTTGTGCAACGCGGCTGTGGCATTGAAAGAACGTGGTGCTAGCGGCGTATCCGCCTATGTTTCCCATGGTGTGCTTTCAGGCGGCGCTGTCGCTAGGGTCGCTGCGTCACCGATGGAAGAGCTTGTTATTACAGACAGCATTCAGGCGACAGAAGCCGTGCGTGTTGCTAAGAACATCCGCCAAATCCCGATAGCAAAATTGCTTGGGGAAGCGGTTCGCCGTATTAATGTCGAGGAATCAGTTTCAAACCTATTTGACTGATCTTAGACGCATTTTCCCCTGCTTACCGTCCCCGACCACCACCCCGGACGGACCAGGGATCAACGCGTGCGCCAAGCGCCCAGGCTTTGTCGGAAAGTCTGCGGGTCGGTTTGGCGGAGGCAAAGGAGCGTAAAACAATGAGCGATAATGATACAATTACAGCTGAAGTTCGCGAAGAGCTTGGCAAAGGTGCGGCACGCGCTGCACGCCGTGCCGGCATGGTCCCGGGCGTAGTTTATGGCCTGGATGCTGATCCGCTTTCGATTGCGATCGACATCCGCCAGGTTAACCGCCTGATCAACAGCGGCAGCTTCTTCTCGACGCTGTATACGCTGAACGCTGGCAAGGACTCCATCAAGGTTCTGGCGCGTGATCTGCAGCAGCATCCCGTTACTGATGTCGCGATGCACATGGATTTCTTGCGCGTTTCCGCGGATACGGCCATCGCCGTTGAAGTCCAGGTTACGTTCATCAACGAAGAAACCTGCCGTGGCTTGCTGGATGGTGGCATCTTGAACGTCGTGCGTTATGCCGTTGAAGTTATGTGCCGCCCGGATGCTATTCCGGAAGAAATCGTCGTTGACCTCGAAGGCTTTGAGCTTGGCGAATCTGTCCATATCAGTAACGTGAAGCTGCCGGACGGTGTTGAGCCGACGATTACGGACCGGGATTTCACTATCGCAACCATCGTCGCCCCAGCGAAGCTGGAAGAAGTCGAGACCACCGACGCAGAGGGTGAAGACGGCGAAGGCGCTCAAGGTGAAGATGGCGAAGACGGCGAAGGCGAGAAGAAGGAGGACTAAGGTCCACTTCGTCTCGCAAACTGATCCACTGGGAGAAAGCCAATGCGCGCCATTCTTGGCCTCGGCAACCCTGGCGGACAGTATGCAAGGCACCGCCACAATGTCGGCTTTATGGCATTGGACCGGATTGCGGAACGGGCTGGTATTGGCCCGTTCCGCCGTCGGTTCCAAGGCGAGGCGGCGGAAGGCCGCTTAGGGCAGGAGCGTGTGCTGCTGCTTAAACCCACGACATTTATGAATGAATCCGGTCGCGCTGCCCGCGCGGCGATGGATTTCTACAAGCTACAGCCATCAGACATCGTCGTTATTTATGACGAGCTTGATCTGGCACCTGGTAAATTGCGGATGAAGCAGGGTGGCGGTGCTGCTGGGCATAATGGCATCCGCTCAATGATTAAACATTGCGGGCCGGGTTTCTGGCGGGTGCGGGTCGGCATTGGCCATCCTGGCATGCCGCAGAAGGTGCACAGCTACGTGCTGCACGATTTTGCCAAGGTTGATAAGCCCTGGCTCGAGCCGATGCTTGATGCGATCGGCGATAACGGCGACATGCTGGCGGAATTGGACCACGCCAATTTCATGAATCGCGTAGCCATGGCCATGCAAGCCGCCGGGCAGGGGTAACGTACCCCTATCAAGCCGTATCGTAGAGGTTGACTTGGTTTTGATCCTGCGAAATCCCGGCTTGGGCTAGGATCGATTGCGAAATTGATTGGAATGACTGGGTCTTCTGAACCCGATCTGCTTCAAGCCGCTCTGGCGTAGAAGCTGCTTCAGACTGGGCTTCAATCAGTGCAGCCGCACCTTCATTATCAATCCCATTGCTTTGGTTGGTCCTTGAAGCCGCTTCCAACTGCTGTATGCGTGCCGAGCGTTCTGATTGCGCGCCGCTGTCTCGGGCTTGCTCCGCTGCACCATTGCGTGCCGGGGCATCCGATTGACTACTGGCGCGACTGCCCTGATCAGAGCTTGCCGACGCATTTACAGTGGACCCAGAATTAGACGCGCTGCTGTAGCCGCCACCGGCACCGCCGCTCGTCGCGGTCGTTGAGCTACTGCCGCCGTCGCCGCCACCGCTGCCACTCGTATCGCCAGATCCGGTTGTTGTGCCAGAGCCGCCGCTGTTGCCGCCGCCCCCCAAAATTCCGCCGATTAAGGACATTCTACTTTCCTCCTAAAGCTGTGTCAGAGCGTCCAGGATCGTCAGGTCTCTTAGAGGCTGAGGTAACGTTTCAAATGAAGATTCGTGGCGGATTTACCAAAGTTTGACGGCGTTTTTGGCAAAAATGTTGGGTAATCTTTAGGAAAATTGTGCGTCGATGCTCAAACCAGCGATTTTAAGACGCCATTCCAAAGGTTTGACTTGAGCTCAAAGCCGATTCCGGGAGCGTCATGCAGCTTGACCTGACTTTCCGCGAGTTCTGCATTGTCTGCGAAGCCACCAAAGGGCTGGAATACGCCAGGATAACTTTCATTGCCGCCAAGCCCCAATCCAGCCGCAATATTGAGCGCAAACTGGTGTCCACCATGGGGAATGCACCGCCTGCGGGACCAACCCAGATCACCCAACATGGTGAGAACGTCTAGATATTCGACCAGTCCATAGGACAGCGGCGGATCAACCTGCAGCCAATCCCGGTCTGGGCGCATGCCAGCGTAACGGATCAGGTTGCGGGCATCCTGGACGGAAAACAGGTTCTCACCGGTCGCCATCGCGCCTGGATATATTTCGCCCAGCACAGCCTGGAGCTGAAAATCCAGCGGATCACCCGCTTCCTCGTACTAGAACAGATCATAGGGTTTCAGCATTTCCGCATAGGCGACAGCCGTTTGGAGGTCGAAGCGACCATTAGCGTCAACGGCGAGGCGGCGGCCTTCGCCAACAACATCCAGCACGGCTTCGATCCGGGCTTTGTCATCATCGATACCATCGCCGCCAATCTTCATCTTGACGACGTCATAGCCAAGGTCGAGGTATCCCTGCATTTCGTCTTTAAGGGCATCCAAGCCCTTACCCGGATAATAGTATCCGCCAGCGGCATAGACGAAGACGCTTTCATCCGCCTGGCCGCCATTGTAGCGGTCCGCCAGTAGGCGCCAAAGCGGCAGGCCATGGGCTTTCGCGAGCGCATCCCAAAGCGCCATATCCAATGTGCCGACAGCGACAGAGCGTTCGCCATGACCACCCGGCTTTTCATTAATGCGCATGGCACGATTGACGGCTGCCGGATCAATGAACCCGTCAGCATCGATCAAACTATCCTGATCAACGGCCTTAATGCGGGGAATAAACCGCTCCCGCATCAGGGATCCCTGGCCATACAGTCCATTGGAGTTGAAACCGTAGCCAATAACCGGCTTTCCATCTTTGATAACATCGGTCACGACTGCGACGGCGCTGCAGGTCATCTGACTGAAATCAACATACGCGTTGCGGATGTCAGACTTCAGCGACTGGGTTTTCTCAACAATATCGACGATGCGCATATTGGGGCTTTCTGGCAGGCATAGAGATTCGGAAGTGTGAGCATACCAGACGCTAAGGTAGAAGCGCAGGCGCGACGTGACCATTTTCGAATTGGCTTGTCTCGCTCTGATCGTGCAGCTTAATTCGCGCGTTAGCCGATCGTCCCGCCATCGTCCCGCCACACGGCGATAACGCAGGAGCGCGGCACGGCTTCGCCACCTTCTGGGAAATGGCTCCCGCCTTCGTCGCCCGGATGTTGAATGCCGACGAACATTGTTCGTTGATCTGGTGACCAGGTCAGGCCAGTGATCTCGCATTCATTTGGGCCAACCATAAAGCGCCGGATTTCGCCCGTATTGGTATCTGCAGCGAGCATCTGATTGTTGCCCATGCCGGCAAAATCGCCAGAGTTGGAGGTTTTGCCATCCGTCTGGATCCAGAGGATGCCTCTGGTATCGAAGTGAATGCTGTCGGGAGAATTGAACATGTTCGTTGCTGTAATATTAGGGGACCCAGCAAAAGCATCCGAATGAACAGTCGGGTTCCCCGCGGCTACGAATAAGTCCCATGCGAACTTGAGCGCACCATGATCGCCGCCCATAGGACGCCAACGGACGACTTGGCCATATCTATTTTTGGCGCGTGGGTTGGGGCCGCCAACGGGTGTCGCATCTCCGCCCTTATTTGGCTTCTTGCCACGGTTCTTGTTGTTCGTGAGCGTGCAGTAAGCTTCGGCTTTGTGCGGGTTTGCTGCGACCCATTCTGGGCGATTCATCGTGGTAGCACCAACTGCAGATGCGGCTTGGCGGGTGTGAATACAAATCTCTGCTTTGCTGCCCATACCGGTAGAGGCTGGCGTTAGGGGAAGCCACTCGCCTTTGCCGCGATCATGGAACTTCGCGGCGTACAGCTCGCCGTCTTCAAGCAAATTCCTGCTGTCTCCGCCTGAGATATATTTCTTCGCAGAGACGAAGCGATACAGAAATTCGCCGCGCTCATCATCGCCCATGTAAACCACGACATGACCATTCGCCGATAGCACGACTTCAGCGTTCTCATGCTTGAAGCGGCCTAAGGCTGTGCGCTTCATTGGCGTGGATGTGGGGTCAAATGGATCAATCTCAACCACATAGCCCACGCGATTTGGCTCATTCGGGTGCTTCGCGATATCGAAGCGTTCATCGGTCATGGCCCAATTATAGCCCCAGCCCTTCGCACCAATGCCGTAGCGTTTGAAGCCTTTTGGCAATGCCAAACCATGATTGCTGGAAGAGAAATAGCCGTTGAAATTCTCTTCACAGGCGAGATATGTGCCCCAAGGGGTGCGCCCTGCACCGCAATTGTTCCAGGTGCCAAGCGATTGTTCGCCCAATGGGTCTGCTTTGGTCCTAAGCAGAGCGTTGCCGCGGGCAGGGCCAGTGAGCTGCATCGGCGTATCGGCAGTGATCAGCCGGTTCTCGGGGGCGTCCAGCACGATCTGCCAACCATTGCTCCCATCCCGTATCTGAAAAATGGAAACGCCGTGTGCGGCTTTGGCTTTGCGCACATCATCAGAGGTTTCAGGCTGTTTCGAAGGGTTTGCACCATAGGTAATGTAGCGGTTGGTGTATTCATTATTCGCGACAAGCACGGTTCGACTGTCGCGGGTGAACATTTCCATGCCGTCATTATTATCGCCGAATTGTAACTCCTGCGCTGCACCTGAGCTACGGGTCAAGGGATCGAATTCAGGACCCTCTGACCAAAGCGGGTCACCCCAGCGCACGAGCGGCTTCCAGGAATATCCAGGCGGCAGCGTAACAGTATCCAGCGTATTGGCGGCGACAGGCTTAAAGCCAAGGCGACTGCTGGCATTCGCCTTCAGTGGCGTTAGCGCAGTGGTGCCTGCGGCAACACCAGCCGCTCCAAGTGCTCCCAGAAATCCGCGACGGGAAAGGGATTTTTCAGCGAGGCCTTCAAAGGCTGTCGCCGCAGGGCGAGGGCTGTTGATTTCATCGAATTCGTCGAAGGATGGGTGGCTTTCCATGGTTGAACCTTCCATTGGTTGGCTAATCATATCAAGCGCATAGTTTACATTGGCACATTGCGTTGAAGTGACAGATTTGTCGCATTTTTGTTTTGGTGGAAGGTCTTGCCAATAGGAGTATATTGGTCCAAATACATATCGTATCATTTATCTACGATTTGAAATTTTGGGGAGGACGGGCATGCTCCGTCTCAGCAAAATGACGGACTATGGCGTTGTTGTAATGGGCCGGTTGGCCTCTCGCCCAGATGAACGTCAATCCGCAGCCGATGTCGCCGCGAATACTGGCTTGCCGCCTGCAACAGTGGGGCAGGTGCTGAAGGCGCTTGCGACTGGCGGTCTTGTTTCTGGTGCGCGCGGTGCCCAGGGGGGATACCTACTATCGCGCCGCCCAGACGCAATTTCTGTAGCAGAAATTGTGGTAGCGTTGGACGGTCCTGTCGCGATCACGGCCTGTGTAGAGGGTGCCGATGATCCATGTTCCGTTGAAGCGACATGTCTGCTCAAGGGCAGCTGGGACGCTGTGAATATCGCCATTGAAGATGCGCTGAAGCAAGTCACGCTTGCTGACATGTTGGCACCGCTTTTCCAATTTAATCCGCCGCCGACAGAACTAAGGGAGGCCACATCATGAGCGCCACCGCCGAAACCGTCGCCGATGTCGAACGGCTGAACGAGAAGTATAAATATGGCTTCGTCACGGACATTGAGGCAGAGAACGCGCCAAAAGGTCTGAGCGAAGACACGGTCCGCTTTATTTCCGCCAAAAAGAATGAGCCTGAATGGCTGCTTGAATGGCGCCTCGAGGCCTATCGTCGTTGGCTTGAGATGAAGGAACCCGACTGGGGCAAGCTTGGCTATCCGCCGATCGACTACCAAGACGCGTATTATTATTCGGCACCGAAATCGAATGAAAACGCGCCTGAAAGCTTGGACGATGTTGATCCTGAGCTGCTGCGCACCTACGAGAAACTCGGCATTCCTTTGCGCGAGCAAGAGATGTTGGCTGGCGTTAAGAACATCGCGGTAGATGTTGTTTTTGATAGCGTTTCTGTGGCGACAACCTTCAAGAAGAAGCTGGCTGAGGCGGGCGTCATCTTCTCATCAATCTCGGAGGCGATCCAAGAGCACCCGGAATTGGTTCGGAAATATATGGGCGCAGTTGTGCCACGCGATGACAACTACTTCGCCGCGCTGAACTCTGCCGTCTTTACCGACGGGTCGTTCGTTTACATTCCGAAGGGCGTCAAATGCCCGATGGAGCTATCCACCTATTTCCGGATCAATGCGGAGAATACGGGACAGTTTGAGCGCACATTGATCATCGCGGAAGAAGGCTCCTACGTGAGCTATCTGGAAGGCTGTACGGCCCCAATGCGGGACGAAAATCAGCTTCACGCGGCTGTGGTCGAACTGGTTACGCATGCGGATGCTGAGATCAAATATTCAACCGTGCAGAACTGGTATCCAGGCGACGAGAACGGCGTTGGCGGTATCTATAACTTCGTCACCAAGCGCGCGCTGTGTGCTGGTGATCGCTCCAAAGTAAGCTGGACTCAGGTTGAGACGGGGTCTGCGATCACCTGGAAGTATCCAAGCTGCATTTTGCAGGGTGATGACAGCCAGGGCGAGTTCTATTCCGTTGCCATTGCCAACAACATGCAGCAGGCCGATACGGGCACCAAGATGATCCATTTGGGCAAGCGCACGCGCTCCCGGATCATTTCTAAGGGCATTTCGGCCGGTAACGCGCAGAATAGCTATCGTGGCCTGGTCAAAATGCTGCCAACGGCAGAAAAGGCGCGGAATTACACGCAGTGTGACTCACTCCTGATCGGCGATCAGTGCGGTGCCCATACATTTCCGTATATCGAAAGCCAGAACCGCTCAGCCCGTGTTGAGCATGAGGCGACGACATCCAAAATCAGCGAAGATCAGCTCTTCTACTGCCGCCAGCGCGGCATTGGTGAAGAGGAAGCTGTGGCGCTTGTCGTCAATGGCTTTTGCCGCGAAGTCTTGCAGCAACTCCCCATGGAATTCGCCGTTGAGGCGCAGAAACTGGTCAGCATCAGCCTTGAAGGCAGTGTTGGGTAAGGAACAGAAATATGCTTGAAATCAATAACCTGCACGTCGACATCGACGGTAAACAGATCATCAACGGCCTGACATTGACTGTGCCTGCGGGCGAAGTTCACGCTGTCATGGGGCCAAATGGCTCCGGCAAGAGCACGCTATCCTACACGCTGGCTGGCCGCGATGGCTATGAAGCGACGGATGGTACGGCGACGCTTGGTGGCGCTGACCTGCTGGGCCTGGACCCTGAAGAACGGGCAGCGCTTGGTCTGTTCCTGGCGTTCCAATATCCGGTTGAAATCCCGGGCGTTGCTGGCATGACTTTCGTGAAGACGGCACTCAATGCTGTCCGCACCGCGCGCGGTGAGGGGGAGCTGTCCGCACTCGACTTCCTCAAGCTTGTCCGCGCACGCCTGAAAGACCTTGGCATTGATGAAGCGATGCTGAAACGGCCTGTGAATGCCGGATTCTCAGGCGGCGAAAAGAAACGCAATGAAGTGCTGCAAATGGCGCTGCTCGAACCAAAGTTCTGCATCCTTGATGAGACCGACAGTGGCCTCGATATCGACGCCCTGAAGATCGTTGCAGATGGTGTTAATAAGATGCGCGGGCCGGAACGCGGCATGCTTGTGATTACCCATTACCAGCGGCTGCTGGACTACATTAAGCCAGACAAGGTGCATGTGCTGGCCAAGGGCCGGATCGTTAAAACGGGCGGCCCGGAATTGGCGCTTGAACTGGAAGAAAAAGGCTATGGCGATGTCCTGGCCGGGGTGGCCGCGTAATGGCTGCCAAAGAACCTCTTGGGGTCGCAGCATTCGCGCCGTCGTTCCGGGAACGCAGCGGTGAGCCTGAATGGCTGAGCGGCCTGCGCCGGGATGGATTCGCGCGGTTCAGTGAAGGCGGTCTGCCCACCAACCGTGATGAAGCCTGGAAATATACCAGCCTTCGCCCCATCGCCCGCGCCAAGTATGAGCCAGCACCTGCAAATGACGATGCTGTACTCGGTGACTTGCCAGGGCTCATGCTGGAAGGCTCAGCGCGCGCCGTATTCATCAACGGTCGCTTGGCACCAGCACTTTCTGATTTAGAAGGCGTGACAGCCTATGTCTTGCCGCTGGCGGATGCATTGGGCGCTGATTGGGTACAGGCATTGCTTGGCCGCCAGGTCGATGACGCCCAGGTGATGTACGCATTGAACGCGGCGCTGTTCGATGATGGCCTCGCAATCCGTGTGCCTGATGGCGAAACCATGCCGCGCCCATTGGAAATCCTGTTCGTAGCCGCTCCTGGTGAGCGGGCGCTGATGTGGCATCCGCGGATGGCCATCGATATTGGCGAGAACGCGCGCGCCACAATCATTGAACGCCACATTGGCCCGGCCAAAGGCGCATATCTGGCCAATCATGGTGCCGATATCCGTGTGGCTGACGGTGCCGTGCTGACCCATGCCAAAGCCCAGCTTGAAGGTGGGGAGGGCCGACATCTG
>Ga0206131_10007085_pt1 | contig 11313 bp, 10 predicted proteins | sample Helgoland_Spring_FD_148636 | JGI IMG/M metagenome (GOLD analysis project Ga0206131, IMG submission 148636) | Pelagic subsurface seawater microbial communities from Kabeltonne, Helgoland, North Sea - Helgoland_Spring_Bloom_20160517_1 | ecosystem: Environmental > Aquatic > Marine > Epipelagic ... | reverse complement strand
TACAACTACACTACCATGTCAATATTACACTAAGATAACAAATAATACATCAAACACTAAAGATATTCAATTCAAAATTGGTGATATTGATTTATTACCCTACATGCGAAAAGAAGAGAAAGTAACTTACGATGGAATGGGATTCTCAGCTAGAGAATTTAAAGTATTATATCAAATAGTTAATGATGCTGATGATAGACCATTGGCTGATGCTTGGAAAGAATATGATTTCACAAGTACTGCTATTACATCTGTTACTGGTGAAACAATTGACCCATTACTTTTAGAGGCACAGAACCCAATATCAACTGGATTCCTTATTGATAGTAATGTAAATTCTTCTGCCACTACGTTTAGTATTATGTCATCCCTTAACATGATGACAAATTCAAATAATAATGGTTTGCAGTTTGGTGATGAGAGATTCTTCTATGGTAATTTAGAAACGTATATTGGTGCTACCATATATAAAACAGTATTTAACCTTAATATATCGGCAGATGATTTTAAAACCACATCAAACCCAACAAGACTAAATAGTAGTACTAACCCACCAGATATTGAAGTAACTGAAGTTGGTATATATGATACTACTGGAGTTTTAGTTATGATAGGTAAATTAAGTGCGCCAGTTAAGTTATCATCAGGTAATACTATTATGGTGGAGCTTGCGATGGATTTTTAATATATAAGTAGTAAAAGAAATATAATAGTAATGGAATTTTAAGATATGGGATATTTAGACAACACATCGGGGTATGAGTTAACAGCAAAGTTAACACCTCAAGGAAGAATAAAGTTAATAACAAACACTAATAACTTAATCACGCAATTTAGTCTAGGTGATTCAGATGCGTATTATGGTGCTTATACTGGCCTTACAGGAGGTCAAGTACCAGCAATTTCTGGTGACAATGAAGGTATCGATGTTAATAACGGTGGGGTTAATTATATATTTAAAAGTAGATTGAATTATAAAGGTTCTGGAGGTAATAAATCAGTAGAACTTGGTTCGATAAGTGTTAACTCAAATTATGCGTTTATAGGTTATCAGAACATTCAGTATAGTGGTGGTAATATTACACAAAATGTTATTAATATTAATAATTTAACAACTGACCCACTTACAAATCTTTATTACTCATTTGGTTTACCAATTACCTCTCCCCAATTAAATGAATTTACTGGAAAAACAGTATCAGTTGGTGGTTGGTCAGATACTGCATTAAGTGGAATTGCCCAAACTAATATACTTGTAATTGGTATTGATAATTCTAAATATTCAGAACTTATTGATGGTAAGAGTATTAAGTTAGAGATGGAGACTAGTGCCTCAACATATAATATTTACGGAACATACGAAAATAAAGGTGGCTCACTTACTACTGAAGATTCAATGATTTATGATAGCTCTGGTAATATTATGCAGTTCGGTCCAAATAGAACTCTTTTATTCTCTGATGACATCCTTAAACCTAATGGTGGTGATGTTACTAAGAGCTGGAGCACTGGATATGCAACAAACAAACCATTTAGTATTAATAATAAAGAACGTTGGAATATACGAACCAACACTAATATTAATTTAACCGCTGACAAACCAGTAGGTATAGCATATTTAGATAAAGGATTCTTAGTGATTACAGAACCGACTATTGTTGATGCGTATAATTCTGGGTTCTCTGGAGCTACTGGGACAACAATAACCTATAATAGTGCTAGAAATAAAGTATCACAATCTATTACGTGTATTGCTGGTAGAGGTGAGTTCGGAACATCCACTAACAACAGTTGGGCACCTGGTGATACACCTAGGATTACTGAATTAGGTCTTTGGGATAATACTGGAACGTTAATAGCCATAGCTAAACTTAATAAGACTTATTATAAACCATCAAATGATTTTGTATTATTTAATGTTACTATAGATTATTAATACTTTACATTTAACAATAAACCTTTATACTTATTAAAAATTAAGTATTATGGAAAGTGATGAAAATAAAGGTCTTATTTTAGGTCTTGACGTATCAACAAAAACAATAGGTATAGCCTTATTTGAAGATTTAGGCAATAAAGGTAAATTAAAATTATTACATCACGTTACCCCAAAGATTAAACCGAAACCATCTAATAAGATGCAAGAGCTCTTTGAAAAAGCTAGAGTGTTCGAGGATGAGTTCTTAAATGGTTATGCTGATATGGGGATAACAAAGGTTGTTATTGAAGAGCCACTTCTACGTTCAAATAACGTAAACACTGTCGCTACATTACTTAGATTTAATGGTATGATTTCAAGGTCAGTATATGATACACTTGGTGTTATCCCAGAATTCATTTCATCTTACGATTCTAGAAAATATGCATTTCCAGAACTAATGCAAATTAGGACTCATAATAAAAAAGGTGAACCATATACAGAAAAAGAAATATCTAAGAAGAATCCAGTTTTATTTGGTGCTTATTCTTGGGATATTGATAAGAAAGAAATTGTATGGGGAAAAGTTGCTGATATAGAACCACAGATTACCTGGCTTTATACTAAAAACAAAACACTTAAGAAAGAAAATTTTGATATGACCGATAGTTATATATGTGTTATAGGTCATATGAATATGGGTGGTAGATGGAGTAAATAGTATTTTAGTCAAAGTAAATTTGTTTTATTGATTTAAATGTCGTATATTTGTTTTAATTAATATGGGAAATATTATAATTAATATATTAGAATCATTCTTAGGTAAATGCCATAATCATAATGAGGATAGTGGACAATCAGAATTTGATTGTCCAGCATGTGCTGAAGATAAGGGGTTAGCTCATGGTAATAGTGATGGTAAACATAAGTTAGCAGTAAACTACCAAAGAAACATATTTAGATGTTGGAGATGTGGTTTTGAAAATAATATGCATGGTAAGGTACCTAAATTAATCAAGAGGTACGGTAATAATAGAATTTTAAAGGAGTATGTATTAGTTAGACCAGATAATGATGATGAAAAACAGGTACTAACTCAAATCGAAGTAAAGTTACCAAAAGGGTTTAAGAGACTTTCAGATTGTGATGGTAATTTCTACAAATACGACACAGCTTATAAATACATAACTGATAGAGGTATTACTGATGAAATGATTGATTTCTATGATATTGGATATACCGTTAGTGGTAAAAGACATGACAGAATCATAATACCATCTTATGATAGCTTTGGTGATTTAAATTATTATATTGCTAGGTCATGGAGTAAATGGAATAAACCTAAGTATTTAAATCCACAAGCTGAAAAGCAATTACTTATCTTTAATGAAAATAAGATTAATTGGGATGGTACTATCTATCTAGTGGAAGGAGCATTCGATAGTATTGTAATACCTAATTCCATACCCCTTTTAGGTAAGATGTTATCAGAGAAGCTTAAAATAGCCCTACTAGATAAAGCCAGAGCTGAAGTTGTTATTGTATTAGATGAAGATGCGTATGATGCTGCATTAAAAATTTACAGGAACTTAAATGTGGGTGGATTATATAATAGAATTAAGATATGTATTCCACCATATGGGCAAGACCCTTCATCCATATTTGAAAAGGATGGTAATAACGGAATAATTAAATTATTAAAGACTTCTAAACAGATTCCAGAGAGTAGACTTTATTGATTAAAAGTTAAATTCAAAATCATCAGGTGTACCTATTAAGTCTTCATCATTACTGATAAATGGTTCAACGTTAATTATCGTAGCACCAAGACCCTTATTTCTAAGGGTGATTTCTTTTTCGTGAGGATATTTTATTCTATGATTTAATGTAGCTTTTGTATCTATTAAATTTTTATCAGCTTTAACTGTAAGTATTAATGGTTGACCTCCACCAACATGACTGCCTTGATAATGACTTCTTTCTAAATCTACTTTATTTAACATATAATGAGACCCAACTTGTTTCTGATTAATTTGACTTTCATCTTCAACGTAAACCACTCTATATAATTTAATAGTTTGAGGTAATGAATTTAATTCATTCTTAATGTTAGCTACTTGATTAAATTCATCTTCAGTAATTCCATATTCATCATCAATAGCTGAACCAACAACATGATTATATCCTAAACTCTCCCTAAGCCTTATCTTTATGAAAGATTTCATAATTATTCTTTTAATATAAATATGTTGATTTATAGGTAAAATTGTCGTATATTTGTGAAAACAATGATTCTATGAAAATAGAAAAGATAAAGTAAGGTATAATAACTAAACTATAAGGTAGAATTAACAATGGGTGATAAGAACGAAGAATTATTAAAGATTGGTCAAGAGATTAGAGATGTAATCTCAGAAAAACAAAAGGAATTAAATTTAACCTTTGTTGAGGATACTCATACCTATCATATTAGAGATAAACATGGGAATATGACAACAAAGTTCCCTAGCGTATCAACAGTTATAGGTCAATTCTATAAACCATTTCCAGATTTAAATAAATCATACCAAATGTGTGATGGTGATTTAATAGACCAAGATAAGTTACTTAAAGAATGGAGAGCCACAGCCGATTATGCTAATAGTAAGGGGTCCAGAGTTCATTATCTATTGGAGATGGACCTACTTAAACAATATGGTTCTTATAAAGAAGTAAGAAAACCAATATTTGATTGTGATGAAGAACAAACGGCTGATGGCAATGCAATGATTGATGCTGGTCATGACTTCATAAGACTTATGCATCGTAGAGGTGCTGTATTGTTAGATACAGAGATGGTATTAGGTTCTTCTACATTAGAATATACAGGTCAACCAGATAAGGTATGGCTCATACATGATATAGATGGTTCAGTTGGATTTATAATAACTGATTGGAAAACCAATAAGGCAAAGAACTTTGAAGTACATGCTTATACAACAGAGATGTTACCACCATTTGAAGAACATATGGATACAGCGTTAGCCCACTATAAAATACAGTTACCATTATATGGTAGACTTATATTAGACATGCTTAAAGGAACTAAGTATAAGGACCTTAAGTTCTTAGGTGCAGTTATAGTTCATTTAACGGCTGAAAGAACCTTTAGAGAGATAAGAGTTGAGAATTCGTTTATAGATACGGTTTTAACTATGGACCCATTACCAAGAATAAAAGAAGTGTTAGATTATAAGTACCTTCAAATAGATAGGGAAGAGAAGAGAAAATTATTAGTAGAAGAATTAGAAAGAACAAGTTAATTATGGGTAATAATAAAAAAATACGTTTCGTTTGTCATATCGCTGATATACATATCAGAACATTTAGAATGCATGAAGAATATGGTGCAGCCTTTAAGATATTCCTAAAGAAGATTAGAGAATTAGTTAAGGGTTATGAACGAGAAGAGATTCGTATCGTTATAGCTGGTGATTATGTTCACCAGAAGATTACAATATCTAATGAGTTACTTATCCTTGGTACTTGGTTCCTTAGAAAGTTAGATAAGATTGCCCCAGTAGTTATTATTGCTGGTAATCATGACCTTTTAGAGAATAATAAAGATAGAGTCGATTCTATCACACCTATGGTACAATTATTACCAGACCTAGATATTCAATACTTAAAAGAATCTAAGTGTTATGTGGATGAGAATATAGTGTGGGCTAATTATTCAATCTTTGAAGATAATGCTAGACCTAATATAGAAGAGGTAAGGTTAGACCATAAGGATAAAACATTTGTTGGTCTTTACCATGCACCAATTATGGGTGCTACAACTGATATAGGTTATAAGTTCGATGAATCAATATCATTAGAACATTTTGATGGTTGCAATATAGTAATGATGGGGGATATTCATAAGAGACAGATATTTGATTATAAGGGCATCCCTATCGCTTATCCATCATCACTCATACAACAAAACTTTGGAGAAACAGTTTCAAAACATGGTTTCTTATGGTGGGATATTGAAACTAAGACCTATGAAGAATTTGATATAGAGACAGATTATGGGTTCTACCAATTTAAGATTGATTCATTAGATGATTTAGAAAAAGGAACCGAAAGATTAACCAACGCATAATGGAACTCCCAAAAAATATAAAAGATGAAATATGGAACTATTGTCAGATTAATAATATAACTGATGTAGAAGGTTTTATCCAGAAGATGATTAGACAAGGTTTTACATCTGAGAAGTTCGGCTCAACACCATGGGAGAAAGAACCAGAAATCAAAGAAGTAATTAAAGAAGTTATAAAAGAAGTACCAGTTGAAAAGATTGTGGAAGTTGAAAAGATTGTAGAAGTCATTAAGGAAGTTACGGTTGAAAAAGAAGTAGTTAAAGAAGTTATAAAAGAAGTGCCAATTGAAAAGGAAGTTTATATAACTAATGACGATGAAGTTAAGAAGTTAACAGAACTTTTAGAATCCCATAAAAAAAATGAAAGTGTACATAAGAAATCACTACTTGAAAAAGTACAGGAGTTAACTGAAATAAATGAAGTGATTGATAGTAAAGATTTGGAGATAAATAATTTATATAAAGACTTAGAAACAAGAAAAAATAAAATATCTGGTTTAAATCTTAAAGTAGGTAGGTTAGAAGCTAACATTATAAAGCTAGACGAAGAACTAGACGTAATCAAGACGGAGTTAGAAGAAAGTAAAAAACAATTAGAAGAAGAGGTTAAGAAACCAAAACAAAAAGAAGATGATATTTACGGGGAAAATAAAAAAGGTTTATTCGGGTCAAACACAAGTGATATATGGAAAAAGAAGAAATAAAAAAAATGGTAACTGTACCACCATACGCAAAGATAAAGGTCTATTGGGATGATGCACCAGAAAACTATTCAAGAGAGTCTAGAAATAGGGTAAAGAAATACTTCTCAACCAAGTACGGTATACCACCACAAAGCGTTAATGTTGTCTATAGACCAGTTAAGATTAATAAGAGTGGTGAAGTAATACAAATTGATGGTGCTACCATTGATAATATCATGAATTCATCTCACCAAAGAGAATTATTCAAAGAATGGTTAACTAGAGAAAATAAAGACGTAGATTTTACTAGAATAGTTGCGTTAGACAATAAGGTTAATGCTGAATTAAATATTGACCTAGAAGAGAAGATGCATAGGAAGTATAGACTTAAATGGCTTATGATAAATAACTTCCTATCCTATGGTGAAGGTAATTTCTTTCCCGTTGATAAATTTAAAGGGTTTACAGTTGTAAATTCAAATCCAGCTAATCAAGGAGGTAAAACGACACTTACGATTGATGCTGTAAAATTTCTTTTCTTTGGTAAAACCACTAAGACAGATAAGAATGAAGAAGTGTTCAATACATATAATGACTCTGAAGAAATGACCGTTAAAGGTCTTATAGAAATTGAAGGTGAGGAAGATATTATTATTGAAAGATTATTAACTAGAAAACCTAAAAGAAAGGGTGGGTGGAATATAAGTAATAAACTATCTTTTTATAAGCTACTTCCAGATGGTGAAGAAGAAGAGTTGAATGAAGCTGATGCAATTAAGACAACACAATTAATTAAAGATACGGTTGGTACTGAATCTGATTTTGACCTTGTAGTGTTAGCAACATCTAGAAATTTAGATAGTCTTATTGATTCTACTGCTGGTGAGAGTGGTAAATTACTTACTAGATTTATTGGGTTGGAAATAATAGCACTTAAGGAAGAGGCGGCTAGAAAGATGTCTAACACCTTCAGCAAGACCATGAAGTCAAATCTTTACGATACTGAAACACTTAAAGAAGAAATCGGTGAACATAATATTACCTTAGAATATCTAAGTAAAGAAACGATTGAAATTAATGCTAAATTAAAAACTGAGAAAGCGGTACAAAAGAAATATAACGATGATAAGATTAAATTAGTTTCATCAAAGGATAAAATTGATGCTAATATACTTTCCATGAACCCATCTAAGTTAGAAGGTGAAATTAAAACTATTATAGGTAAGGGCGTTACAGCTAAGAAAGATATTGAAGATATTAAGGCTATAGTTAGAGATATTGGTAAAATTGAATTCGATGAAGATAGAGATTTCCAATTAGGTAAAGACAAGGGTGTTTTAGTTAGTGATGTAGCCGTTAAGGAAGCTGAAGTAGTTAGACTCACTAAGGTAATTGATGATTTAATTGCTGGGGGTATCTGTAAGGCTTGTAATAGAGCTTTAGATAATATTGATAATACAGAACACGTCAATAAACACAATGACCAGATAAAGGTTATTAATGATGAATTATTAACTCTTAATAATAAATTAAAGGTTGTTATTACTGAAATAACATCTATGGCAGACACTAAGAAGAAGATTGAGAATAAAAACAATCAAGAACTTAAAAAAGATAGACTTGAAGTAGAAATGGATAGTTTAAGGGTTAAATTAAAAGAGAAAAAAGGTGATTTAAAGAAGTATAATCATAATTTAGATGCTATTGAAGGTAATAAGAAGATTGATATTGAAATAAGTGCCATTGATACTAAGATTGCTGTTTGTGATAATAAAAAAGATGAGTTAACTGCTACCTTACAACAATTTGCAATAGACACAAGCTTTAATACTAAAGAAATAGTTAAAAAAAAAGGTCTTATAGTAACTATAAATAAGGAAAAGGAAGTAGATACTTTATTTAAGATTTATATTGATATGGTTGGTAAAAAGGGTATTAGTAAACTAGTACTTAGGTCAGTACTACCAATAATCAATAGTGAACTACAAAGACTACTAGAGGACATAACTGATTTTGAGGTTGAAGTTTTTATTGACGATAAGAATGAAGTTAGATATTTATTAGTTAAAGATGAAAAAGAAAAACCACTTAAGTCTGGTAGTGGGTTTGAGTTGACAACTGCTAGTATTGCTTTAAGATGTGTCTTAGGTAAGATGTCATCGCTACCGACACCTAACTTTGTGACATTTGATGAAGTACTAGGTAGGGTAGCACCAGAGAACATTTCAAAGATGAAACCATTATTCGAAAGAATATCGGACATGTTTGATATTGTGTTCTTTATAACCCAAATCACAGAGGTAAAAGATTGGAGTGATAACATCATAACGGTGAATAAGGATAAAAATATTTCACAAATTAATATAGTTTAATTTGCAAAATATTAAAATTATTAGTATATTTGTATTATAATAAAAAAAAAAGAAAGATGAAATTTAAAAATTACTGTATTATAGTGTTAGGTAAAACTGAAGGTTGTTTAACTGAAATTAATAAAATTGCTGAAGGAAAAGTAAAAATCTTACCAGCTAAAGGAATTACAATCGGAACCTTTAATAGCGTATTTAAAGTTATGGAATTAGATGATTATTTTAAATCACTTGGAAGAAACTTCTTTGTATTTGAATTAAACCCTAAAACATCTGGTTATAATATAAATAATGAAGAAGTTCGACATGAATTATTTGGGAAATCAAAAGATATCAATCTTGAATTGGAGAGGATGTCTGATAACCTTATAGATGATATTAAATCCACCATATCTGGGTTTAATCCAAGACCAATAACTGGTTCTAGTAAAAGCTTTATAATAGGAGACGATGATTCAGATATTTCCAGTGATTTTTACGAAACACTAAATCCTAAAGAAAAACAAACCTTAATGGACAATATTATAGATAAGGGTGTTGATAATTTAACAGACGCTGATAAAGAAATATTAGTTATTCTATCAAAAAAGCAATAAAAAGTAATAAAAAGTAAACTTTTTAATATTAATACGTATACTTATATGTCCTTATGGATGTAAATAACGAGTTTTTATATGAATAGTAAAAATGACAAAAGTATATGTTAATATAAGTGGAGATGATAGCATCTCAAAGTATTTTAAAGACGTAAGAAAGTCTGAACTATTAACTTCAGAAGAGGAAGTTAATTTAGCAATAAGAATAAAAAACGGTGATGATAAAGCAATTGAAATATTAGTTAATTCAAATCTAAAGTTTGTTATATCGGTAGCCAAGGAGTATCAAGGCCAAGGTCTTGCTCTTCCAGATTTAATCAATGAAGGTAATTATGGTTTAATCAAAGCGGCAACACGTTATGACCACACCAGAGGTTTCCGTTTTATATCATACGCTGTATGGTGGATTAAACAATCGATTATCCAAAGTCTTAATGACAACTCAAGAACGATTAGGTTACCATCTAATGTGATTAGTAAAGTTTCTAGTACTAGGAAAGAAATTGAGAGATTCAAGTTAGAAAACGAAAGAGAGCCAATTTACGGTGATTTATTTGATGATGACGGTAATCTAATAGATATTTTGTCCACCCCTAGATGTACGTCATTAAATCAAACAATCAATGATGAGGGTGATGAGTTATGTCTTCTTTTAGAAGATAAAGACGCACTTAAGGAAGAAAACTTCTACGATGTTGATGAAAGGGTTAAATATGAAATAGATAAAGTATTATCTTCTTTAAGTGATAGAGAAAGGGAAATTGTTGAATGTTATTATGGTATTAATAAGGATTTTGATAGTATGACTCTTGAAGCTATTGGGGATAAATATAATCTAACTAAAGAGAGAATTAGACAAATCAAAGAAAAGGCAATAAGAAAAATAAGACACAACGCTCATGGTTTATTTGATGCGTTAAATGAATAGCCTAATATTTATATAATACTATGAAAAAAATATTATTATATTTTATATTGATTATGGCTGTAGGTATGGCTGGAATAGTGGCTTATGTATCAGTTAGTGGTCTATTAAAAGTGTTTACTGGAGCTGGTACCCTAGGGCTTTTATTGTTCTCATCAATAGAAATTTCTAAAATTATTGCTACGTCAGCTATACACACCTATAGTAACCGAATAGGTTGGTTCTACAAATTACTTCTATCGTTAGGTATATTAATCGCTATGGTTATTACATCGATGGGTATATACGGATTCCTATCATCAACATATAAGGAAAGCTTCAGTAAGTTTGAAAATATGAATTCTCAAATAGAATTGCTTGAAAAAAAGAGAGATGGTTACCAAGAACAATTTAATTATGTAATCGAGGAAAAGACATCAGTTAATACAACTATTAATGAATTAAGTTCTGGTCTATCAAACAATGTTATTCAATATAGAGATGAAGTAAGTGGTGAAATAATAACAACAACTTCATCATCAACTAGACGAGCTCTTGAGAAACAATTAGATAATGCAATCATAAGACAAGATGGCCTTAATGTTAAAGCGGATTCAATAGGAGCACTAGTTTTTGACCTGGAAAACCAAATACTTGAAACTAAGTTAGGTGATGAAACATCATCAGAGTTAGGTCCATTAAAATATTTAGCAG
>Ga0206131_10007078_pt1 | contig 11319 bp, 15 predicted proteins | sample Helgoland_Spring_FD_148636 | JGI IMG/M metagenome (GOLD analysis project Ga0206131, IMG submission 148636) | Pelagic subsurface seawater microbial communities from Kabeltonne, Helgoland, North Sea - Helgoland_Spring_Bloom_20160517_1 | ecosystem: Environmental > Aquatic > Marine > Epipelagic ... | reverse complement strand
ATAGTTGAGGTAGGTTTATAGAGTAAGATGAGGGGTTGTTTCCTACCTCAATAAAGAAATGGAGATTTATTAAAACCGAGTGGGTATAAAACACGAAATAAGTTATGAGTGATAAAATAAACGAAAGTTATGGAACCCAAATCATCAAAATCAATGATAAGTTCCATTTAGAATTAGTAGAAGGGTATTACTACAAACCCTATCTAATTGATGAATCCAAAAAACCAATCAACGGAATTCTGTTCAGAGATTATAGAGAACATAATAGTTGGGAAGTGGTATGGAGTTTTTCAGAAAACAAAATGGATGTAGGAGTTCTACACAATAACAGAAATGAAATTAATTTTTTGATTAAACAACAAATAGAAAACAATAAAAAAAGAAAGTAAGATGAATACAAATACAACAAACGAAGGAGTGATGAACAACAGTAATCAACCTTCACAAACAACGAAAAACATTGATTATCTAATTGATGATATGAACACATTTGAAATAATGTATACAGATATTGAAAACATATTCAATTATGAGTATTTGAAAGAATGTTTAGAGAGATTAGAAGTGGATGAATACCATATTCAACAAAGTATTGGAACAATCAAAGATAGAATAGGTGAAATTGAACTAAACTCTGAAAGAGAAGAAGAAGTAGATAATAATCTTACGGAAATTAAAGAGTTAGAAAGGTTCATTGAAAATGTTTGTGATACTGATGAGGATATTCACGAACCATACAATAAGATAAATGACCTTATGGGAGAAAATGATGAGTTAAATGAAGAAATCACAAAGTTCTACGAAAACATCAAAAATTAAGAGATATGAATAGAAAAAATGAAATAAGAGAATCAATAACTAATCTGAACAAACATCTATCAGATGTTATCTTAAATGTTAAACTAATACCGAATCCAAAGTATATGGTTGAACCTAATAATAGGGAATTGATGTGGAATGAGGATGATAACCTTATGTACAATTTATTAGAAAAACATATACAATGTTTAGAAGAAGAATTAGAAACAATTAAAAATTAAAGATTATGGTTAAAGATGATGAAACCCTTTCTTTAGAGGGATACTTTCAAGATGGTTCAGAACCTATCAAAAATATAAATTGGAGTATAGGTGAATATGTAGAAGAGGGAGATTATTATACCAACTCAAATCTTGTAGAAGATTGTTTTGGAAATCAAATTCCTACTGATGGAATGTATTCTTTGGTAATCAATGAGGGTAGTTGGGGAGATGTTCCGATTGAGGGAACAATGAAAATAAAGTATGGTAAAATAGATATTCCACACCTATCTAATCAGATACCAAAAGATTACTCATCTAACAACCGACACATATTCATTGAAGGTTTTGAGTTTATTGATGGTAAGGTTAAAGGTTATTGTGGTAGTTAAGATAGATAACTTATAAGAATCCAAAAGAATCAATGAGATGGATTACCATACTATACAAGAAAACCACTCTCAAACACTCTGTAAATAAGTGTTGAGGTGGTTTATCTATTTCTTTGGTGATACCAAATATTTTCAGAAGTATTTTGATAGGTTAATCACCCACCATTATATCCACATACTCCATAGGAGAAAGGAGGGGTTGTTTCTTCAACCCTTCCACATACTCCTTACCGATTTTCTCTTCATATATTCTTCGGAGTTCCTTTTTTCTTTCTTTAGTTAATTTCATACCTCAACATATTTTCTAACCTAATTCTTATTAAGAAATCTATTTTATGATTTGGAATATTTTTGGATACTTATAAGGTTTGTGATTCATAACAAGAATAGTATTAATTATGATTCTGATATAAGAGTAAATACTTAATACTATTAAAATTAAAATTGGTAATATTAAAATTGATAATAAACCACATATTGTGAAAATTAAAAACATACTAATTTGGAAATTTATTACATCTTTCCCGTGTTGTTCAATCAATTCATTTTTATCTTTAAATAGATAGTAAATAATGATAGGAGGAAACAAAACAAATAGTATTCCACTTAAATGTAATAATACTATCCAAAGGTTTGATTGTTCAATACCATTTTTCATTTTTTCATTTTTAAGGTTCTTAAAATCAACATTTAATACTTCACAAATTGATTTAATTGTATGAGATGATGAATCACCTTCATTATTTTCAATTCTCTGAATTGTTCTAATTGAAAGGTTTGATAAGTCCGATAACTCTTGTTGAGTATAACCTCTTTCAATTCTTAATCGTTTTATTTCTTTTCCAATATCCATTATACAAAGTTGAAACTTATAAATGTAAATTCTTACGAATCTTATATGACTTTTATATGAAATCTTTATTAAACATATTTTCTAACCTTAACAATCGTTTTAGTAGATACTCCCAACCTACTACTAATATCACGAACGGATTTTCCTTTCTCTAATAACGAAACGATTTTCTTGGTTTTATCTTTTTGAAGAAATTCTTTTCTATTTTCAACAGAACCTACCTTTCTTCCCAACTTACCACCATTCATCACATACATCTTTCTACCCATTTCAGTTCTTTCTAAAATGTTTTCCCTTTCTAATTCATATAGAGAACTCATCACAGAAGTAATCAAGTTCCAAATAGGGTTCTTCTTACCATCAATCATAGATTGAAGATTTCCCATACCTCTGACCACAACATTGATTCCCTTTTCCTCAAAAGATTTAAGAGTAGTTAATGTATCAATGGTATTTCTACCCAATCTTGAGAGTTCTTCTACTACAACTTCTTTAACCACACCCTCATTAACCAAATTAGTTAGTTTGATACCTCCTTCTCTTTCAGAAAAGGGAATCTTACCACTCACACCTTTATCAAAGATTGTTAAATCGTAATTATCTTTATCTAATTTGAATCTTTCACCCTCTTGTTGAATCGTTGAAGTTCTGTTGTATTTAACCTTCATAGTGTTTCCCTTTTTATTTCAATCTAAATATACAACAATTACCTGATATACACAAACTTATGGGGGTATATGGTGTGTTCCTTTTTATTGTAATTTGTTTTACAACGAAATCATAAGTGATTTATGTATCTTTAAGTTTATAACTCAAATCTTTAATAATATGAACAAAGAATTATACAAATCATTAATACTTGGAATATCTTTTATCATTGGTATATTCATATATACTGAACAAACTAAATATGAATTACATAAAGGGAGTTCTGATGGGTTTATTAAATATTTAATTTTAAATAAAAGTAATGGGGATGTTTCTACCTATTTTATTAATCTTGAAAGACATATTATTTATGAATCAACTATTGATGGAAATATTAATATAATAGAAAAGAAAAATAGATAGATTATGAATAGATACAATATGGTTCTTAATCGTTTATACGAAGATTTAAGAAAAGAGAGAAGTATAGTAGATAATCAAGAGTTAGGTGAAGTTTATACTAATGTGATAGAACTCTATAACAAATCAATGGAGGAAAAGAACTACCTCCAATCCTTTATCCTTATTCAAAACCTCTATGAAGATAGATTGTATGTATTATACAAATATCTTACAGAGAGTAAGAGTGATGATAACCTATCACTTGAACACTACCATAAACATATTGATTTAAAGAAAATAGTAAAAGAATTATACTCAATACACAATCTCTTTGATGATGGAGTTAAGAAATCATTAGATAGAAGTATTGATATCCGAAATAGGTTTATCCACTTCTCGTTTATGAAACCCGATGTATATACAGAAGAACTTTGTAATGTTTTTTATACCCTTTTCAGAGAGGTAGATGAAGAGGTTAGAAAGTTTAAGAAAAGATAATTAGATTGAGTTATTACGAAGGTTATTGTATCAACACATATGAAAATCTAAAATCAAGATTAGATTCCAAAGGATACCTTGAACAAGATATAAGGTTAATGGGTGATTTTACATCATTGGGTGAGGTGAAAAAGATTTATGGACATCTTAATCTTGATAACAATGAACTAACTGATTTAGGGGAGTTAATATATGTTCAATCTGATGTGTGGATACATAGTGAAGAATCTAAATTAAAATCTTTAAATAAATTAGAACAAGTTGGTGGTGATTTACTGATAAATGGTTCTAACATATCTGATTTAGGGAATCTCAAAAAAGTAAATGGAAAAGTAAATCTCCGAGATACAAATGTTATAGGATTAAATAACCTAAAGTATATCGGTGGTGATTTGTATTTACCAAAGAGGTTAGAAGAATTAGATTTAGAAGGAATTGAGATAAAAGGGAAAATTCGTTATTGGAACGATAAAAAAACATCAAAAATTGAAATCCTAAACAAAGAACTCCAAACAGATTTTCAACCTTATTTTTCTGATATTCATAAGAATGAGTTGATACAAAAGAAAAAAGTTTTAAGTGGAGAGTTTCTAATTAATAAATGTTTTAAATTATCTGAATACAATGGTTATATAATTGATAATTATAAAGAGTTTATCTCCTTTGTTGATTTAGAAATAGATAATTTATATGAAGGGAATTATTCGTTTTACAAATCATTGTATGGAGAGATAAAATCAACAAAGGAGATAAATAATGAGTTTCCAAAAGTAAAAGTTGATAAAAGAATTGATTATGATATCTACAATAAAAAAATAAGAAAACTCTCTAATGAAATTATTTCTAAAGAACGGAATAACTTTCCCTTTTCATTATATACAGATAAATTAAAGACCTTTAAAAACGATGAAAATTGGAATAAGGGTATTTCATCTTATTGGTTGAGTTATAATGAACATAAGTTGGGGTTTGGAAATTCAAGTGGAGATAATGAAGATTCTTTTATCTATTTCGTTGAAAACATTTTATTAGAAACCTTTTCGGTATTTGTAGATTCTCTTCAAAATAAATTTAGAGTTTCAAATGGAATACCAAAAATAGGTGAAGGGTGGGTATCTGAAACCGAATTGTTTTATAAAATCAAAGAATACTTTTCAGAGATTGAGGTTAAACAACACGGAAGAACTAAATGGTTAGGAAAACAACATATTGATATATGGATTCCTAAATACAGAATAGGAATTGAATATCAAGGGGAACAACATCAAAAACCAATTGAATTCTTTGGTGGAGAAGAAGGTTATATAAAAAACAAGGAACGAGACGAAAGAAAGAAACGATTGTTTAAAGAAAACAACTCATCTCTTGTTGAGGTTTTCCCTAACTACAATTTTGATGAGGTGATTAAAGAAATTGAAAGTTATATTAAATCCTTTACAAATTGAATTACCATATCCCAAAAAGAGAAATGAAATATAAATCAAGGGAAGATGAACCCCTTTTGATTAAAAAATTATTTTATAAAAGAAATGGTGAGAGAAAGGTTGTTTCTAATTTTAAAAAGAATTTTGATGGATTGAATGAACATAAGATTTTAGAGATACTTTCTAAAAACATTTACACCAAACACGAAAACTACCTTTTATTCTACCATTGGTATGAAAGGAAATATAAAATCAATGTTCTTGAAGATTTTGAAAACTCAATTTTAATAAACCCTATTAAAGAAAACACCATTGTTCCATCTGTTCGTTCAAGAAATAAAAGAATTGAATCAGAGTTAAGAGATATGGTTATTCATAACCTTAATTCATCTAAATTCAATGGGTTTTCTGTGTTCTATGAATACTTTTATGGATTTTTCCCAAAGATTGAAAACTTCAGTTTTGATGAATTTATCGGTGAAGAATTATTGAATTATTTATTAGAGTTGTTCCCCCACACATATAAAGTATTCCACGATAATGGTGATTTTAATCGTTTTGAAGATAAATCTCTTCCTAATCCAAAATACATCTTTGAACAAGAATATGATAATGTTCAAATCAGATACAACAAAGGATTACCTTGTTTCTATCCTCGTAAGGTTGGTGATGAACAATATACATTTACCCCATTCAATTTCTTGAAAAAAAGTGTAAAGGAGTTAGAGGATATTGTAAGAGAATCAAAAGGATTACCAAAAATTGGTGAAGGGTGGATTTCAGAAACTACCCTCTATTATGAACTTAAAAACTATTTCAAAGAATACGAAGTTCAACATCACGGACAACCCTCTTGGTTGGGATTACAACACATAGATATTTGGTTTCCAAAACTCAACATTGGTGTTGAATATCAAGGAATACAACACGATAAACCAATTGAATTCTTTGGTGGAGAAGAGGGTTATAAGAAGAATTTGGAAAGAGACGAAAGAAAGAAACGATTGTTTAAAGAGAATCATTCTACTCTAATTGAAGTTCGTCCAAATTATAATTTAGAGGATGTAATTAAAGAAATAGAATCCTCCATAAACCCCCAATAGGTTTCTTGTAAATACACTTATTTCTCCTTCATAACCTCCTATCGGATATACTCCCTTATCGTTGTTATGTTTTGAACTATAAGTGTGAAGTAATGGGAACTTAAAAGAACTACAAGTTATTTATAACACTTTAAACAATCCATAGAATCTTGATTTTTTCTGTATCTATCTTTAAAATTATCTAACCTTGTTTCGTATGATTTACCACAATCACATACTGAAATAACAATTGATTTTTTATTACTTCTTATTATTTCTTCCACATATAACCTTCCGTATTTTTCACCTTGGTTTATTTGAATCTTTTTTTGTGAAAACCCTAATTGGTATTTCAATCCTAATAATCCTCCTGATATTCTGTTTTTAATTCCCCCATATAAATCATTTCTTCCTAATTCTTTTAAATCCTTTTCTTGGGGGAACCTTCCAATTTTTTCTATAATTAATTTAACTTCTCTCTCTATTATTTCTTTACTCCACTTTCCTTGGTATTCTTTTGGATTGATTTTTAAATATTCTGATTTAGATGGAACTTTTAATTTTTCTGATACTTTTTTAAATCCTCCGTTTCTGTGAATTCCTCCAAGAATGTCCAATCTATTCATCGTTTCTAAATCTGAATGAGAAGGGATATATTTTAGTTTGTTGAGGTTATAAATCTCTTTTTTTAATAAATCAATATCCCACTTTAATTCTCTTGGTTTTATATCTGTATTGAGTAATTTTTTGAATGTATCTACACCTCCATATTTTTGAATCATAGATATTAAACCATCTCCACCTTTCAGTTCTCTTAATTGAGAGGTTGTTGGAAAATAACCATCATTATTTTTTATTATCTGTTTAAGTTCCTCAATAATTGAATTAATTGAGTAGTTAGAACCACCTAAAAAATAGTTTATATCTAATGGTTTAGAGGTGAAACTTGGGTTGAATATTTGTATTAAACTTTCAAGTTCAGAGTAAATCTCATCAAAACTTTTTGAGAATACTTTCTCCCCATCAATTCCAATTAATTTTAAACCTAATTTTTGATATTCTTTTTCTTTTTTTATTCTCTTACTCTCATAATTTTTTTCAAAATCTGTTCTACCTCTTGTGTATCCCCAAACTTCAACATATACAATAGTATTATCAAGAAAAAGTTTAAAATCATATAAATACCCCACATTGATATCTTCCGATATTAAACCCTCTGTTTCGTGTTTTATATTGTTATATGATAGGAAATTATCAAATAATAATTCGTAATTACTTCTAACTCTATCACCATCTTTGGTAATCAATAAGTTTGAATCATTAAAGTAATCTACTTTTTCAAGGAATTCATTATCAAGTTTTGAAATGTGTTGATGTAGAGAACCATACCCGAGTTCTATCAATTCTTTTGAAGGAGGTATTCTTCCGAATCTTGAATAAACTTTAAGTGTTTCTTTTTTAATATTTTCTTTACTTAACCAATAACCACTCTCTTTTGGTGTGGTATATTTTCTTGGTTTTGTAGAATACTTTTTCAAAAAAGGTTCTTTTAAACTTGGGTTTTCTGAAAGTAATCTTCGTATCGTAGATAAACCCCTTTCATCCAATTCTGTATGTGAAGGAAAGTATCCAAGTTCATTTATGATTTTAGTTAATTCTTGATTAATCCTTTGAGGGTTCCAATACACTTCTTTGGATTTATTAGAAAAATCATAACCCAAATCTCTAATGTGTTTTTTGAAGTTTTTATAAGTTTTAAATGTTTGTGATATTCCAACATAAACATCTTCACCCATATCCTTCAAATCATATCTTGATGGAAAGTGATTTAGTTTGTGTTTTTTTAGAATCTTTAAAAATTTATCTACAACATCTTCTTTTTTCCAAGTTCCTTGTGTTCTTCTCCCAATACTTTCATCATAATTTTTCAATCCCATTTCTTGGGATAAATGAAGAATACCTCCGTGATATTTCATTATATATCTTGGAAGGGAATTTCCTATTTCTTTAATCATTTCATTATTAGAAGGAAATCTACCTAACTTATCAATCAAGGGTTTAAGTTCCCTTTTTACATTTTCAATATTTTTCCAATAACCACTTGGTTTCCTCATATAAGTAAAATTACTAAAAATTAAACTCTGTTATACTTATAAGTAATAGTGTGAAACAACAACACTATCTGTGAAAGTATTATGGAAGAAATAAACGATTTTGAAATTGATGGGTTAGTTCAAACCCTAAAAGAAACGGGTATCAAAGGATTGATGAAATATACCGATGTATTGGTGTTAAATCATATGTGTGAAAGGGGGTGGATTTCCTCTGAACGAGATAAGATGATTAAAACTCTCAAGGAAGAAACCGAAATGAGTTATGGTGATATTACCCAACTATTAGAAAGATATAGTGAGTGGAAACAATACCTCCCATCTTATTCTTTAGGATTAAATCAAAAGTTGGATACAATCAACAAAGAAATGAATTCGGTTGTTCCGTTCAGATGGATTGGTAATGGTTCTAACCGAAAACTTATTGGGGTAGTTAAGGAATCAAACGGAATGAAAATCTATGATTCAACGGGGAAGAATTTAATGTTAGTTGGAACCATTGATAAGAATGGTGGTATCCTTTGGAACGATTATGTAAAACTTACTACACCTCAACAAAAGTATGTTATTGATGAGGTGAAACTAATAAGTGGGATATTACTATAATGGAGAATCTATTTGAACAAAAATTAGAAGGTTTTGAAACTTATAAATGGATATCGGTAGATGATTGTTCCCAAGAACTCGGAGTAAGTAGAAGAACCATCTTTCAGTATCTCCAAGATGGGAAGATTAAAGGAATCAAATGGAAAAATAAAAGATTGATTGATTCAGTATCTGTTGTAGGGTTTCTACTGAATAAAAAAGTGATAGAGGTAAATAACCTCAAGAATAAAGAAATGGTTCGTGAAATTGAATTAAATCAATTCAATGAACTCTAAATGGAAATAATATTCATCGTGTGGTAATGAATACTAAACAACGAAGAGGGGATATTTTTTCATTTCAATTATGATATAAAATTTTCTCAACATCCCCTCCGAGTTGTGTTTATCCTAAAATAAGTTTCTTCTTGTTTTTGTATTCCTCTTCATCTATCAACTCCATATCAAACATATCCTTCCATCTTTTTAACTGATTGATTTGTTCATCAGTTAAATCAAACGAAGGTTGGGGTGTTTTAGATTTTGATGATGAATTTATATCCATTGAGAACATTTCATTATTGTTCTTCAACAAATCTTTATTCAATACTTTGTAATACCCATCAAATACTTTTTGAGAGGAATGACCACTTAAACTCATTATTGTTCTTATGGGTGTTCCCAATTCTATATGTTCTCTAATAAAAGTTCTTCTTCCAATATGTGATGAACACTTATTCCATTTAGGAATCATAACATCAGAATCCTCAATAATCTTATTTTTTAAATCCACCTTATAGGTTCTAACACTTTCGTTTATACCAATTATTCTACAAATCTCTTGGGAGTGTTTATTGAATTTCTGATTAGAAATTGGATTCCCAAACTTTGTTCTTGGAAAAAGATACTCATTGTATTCATTATACTTTTGATACTCTTTACTTATGTGTTTTCCACTTGAGTATTTTTTAAAAATATCATAAGTTAATTGGTTTATCGGAACTCTAATTTGTTTGTTCGTTTTACTTTTTTCCATATTGAAAACGAAAATACCTTTTCTTCCTCCTTCAAAAGATTCTCCTTTCTTTGGTTTAGGGGTGGAATTATCAAACTCAAAATTGGATACTTTCAACTTAACCAAATCTCCAAACCTACACCCTATCCCACATAAAAATAACAACATATCCTTATAAACTTCATATGAGGTATATCGTTTAATTCCGTTTTTTGTATCAACCTTATCTTCCAAATACCAAGATTGTAATGGTGTGTTTTTAGGTAGATACTCTAAATGTTTCTCGTTGGATATTTCAAACTCATCAAACTCTTTAATCTTTTGAACCTCATCCCTTGTAAGAAAGAAAACCTCCCTATCTTCATTTATGTATTTGAAATTCTTTGGGGTTTTTATATAAGTTTCTATGTGGTGTTTCTCTTTTAACCAATTACTAAAACTCACTAAAGTTTTAACTCTCTTTCTTATGGTCGTTGGTTGAATTCCTTTATCATAACTCCAATGAATTAAACCCCACATCCACTCTTCATCAATATCTTGAGGAAGTAATTTAACTCTATTTTTAAACTGATATTCCTCCGTATAACTTTTAATCTCCTTTACAGAGGTGTTGATGGTTTTAACATACGAAGTTCGGTTGGGAAAACTATCCGAGTTAATCCACTTTTCATACATTTCAAAAAGGGTGAGAAAATGTATTTTCTTTAGGGATTTCTTAATTTTTACATATTGATTATCTCTTAAATATGATTTAACAATATCAACATAAGGAACTTCACCATCCTTTTCAATTTGAAGAACAATGTTTTTAATTTCCGATTCCTTATCCTTAAGTTTTAAGTTCTTTTCTTTCCAATCCGAATCAGATTTTAAAATGGGTTCCCTCTTAATTGTTTTCTCCCAATCATCATTCCAATCTTTTATTCTACATTTTACCCCACTAGAAACATTAAGTTTCTTTCCTTGAAAGTAATACCTAACACTAATCACCAACTCATCGGTTTTTAAGTAATCAGATTTAGATTTTTTGTATTGTAAAGAGAAATGAACACCCATATGTGGAACACTTTAGTTGATTAAATTTAGTAAAAAATATTCAAACTTGGAACACCATTTGGAACACCCACCCCTTTTTGAAGAAAAAAAGAACCCTAACACCTTGATTTATAAAGGATTAGGGTTCTTGGGTGTGGTCCCACCTGGGCTCGAACCAGGGACCAACTGATTATGAGTCAGCTACTCTAACCAACTGAGCTATAGGACCGTTTCTAACTAGAATCTATACTAGCTA
>Ga0206131_10007077_pt1 | contig 11319 bp, 12 predicted proteins | sample Helgoland_Spring_FD_148636 | JGI IMG/M metagenome (GOLD analysis project Ga0206131, IMG submission 148636) | Pelagic subsurface seawater microbial communities from Kabeltonne, Helgoland, North Sea - Helgoland_Spring_Bloom_20160517_1 | ecosystem: Environmental > Aquatic > Marine > Epipelagic ... | reverse complement strand
AGAACCTTGTGCCTCGGGTCTCAAATCCGCCAATTTGAAATCTCGTGCTGAACCAAAACTACTGTGCAATTCACTTAACCATTGCCGAGTGAGCGGTGATGGCGCTAATATAAGCACCCTAGAATTCGGGTCACCGCTTAAACGATCCTGCAATATAGTACAGGCTTCTATAGTTTTACCCAATCCCACTTCGTCTGCTAAGATGTATCTTCGAATTGGGTCTTCAATGACTAATCCTGTCACAAATGCTTGATGAGGGAATACTTCAATTCGGCTAGACAATAATGCCCGTAATCCACCAACCTGACGGTTTAATCGAGCAGTACTTATCAGCAAGTTTTCGCGAGATACGAATTGTTTAAACTCCGTTGGGCGACCTTGGATCAATCTGCCAATCAATGTGTCAGTCTTTTCTGAACTCAGAGGGAATAGATCCAGTTCAGAAACGCGCGCGGTTAAGCCTGTTTCTTCATATACTACATTATACTCATATGCACTCTCAGATTGTGGATTTAAAAATCGGGTTATTTTACAAACACCTCGGTTCGATTTTACCAATGCTCCAGGATACAGGGGACTGCGCGAGAAAGATTCTTGGTCGATTGCTGCTTTGCCAAACATCATCGGTCGTTCATTCGCTGCAATATAAACCTGGATATTCCTGCCTTCGGATCCATTTATTTTACCTGGTCCAAATTCATTGTGAACAACTAAGTAGCCCACCATAGAGTGTAAATCTAAAGTCATCTTTTGAGACTACAGTAATTTCTTTTAAAGCGTCAATCGCTTTAAAAAATGAAAAAATGGCTTTTAAGAAAAGCCATTTTTTATTTCTAATTTGGTGGATTTATAAAACTGATTTGCGTCGCAAGCCGAGATTTCTATAATTCTGAAATATTTTCTTGTTGATTAATTTTTCTCAAAAAATGAATGATAGGAATAGCCAAAAGTACCATCCACATTTTACCGATTATTTGGCCCGAAATGTAATCCAAGCTTCCGAACGCAAGGTACAGGAACACAATGGAGTCAACGATAAGGCCTACAACACTACTGGCGACAACCGCGATTGTAAGCCCTTTTTTTTGCAGAGGCGTATAAACAAACAAGTCTGCCAATTCTGATAAAAGGAATGCGGTTGCTGAGGCTAAAACAAGAGCTTGGGGCGCAACTAAACCTGAAAGTGCTGCCCCAACTAATACAGCGCCAAGTGCCCATTTAAACCCTAAAGAGCGCTGGACAAAATCTCTGAGGACAAGAGCAACCCCTACCATTAATACGCCACTGGGCGCCGTTATCCCAGGTGCAACTGGAATTAAGCACGGTCCATCTGGAACACAAAAGGTACCAAAGTTTCCAATCATCCAGTTCGCAGTTGGAATACTCAGTGCGAAAAGTACCAAAAATATATACCCGTTCGTTCTACTCTGCATCTAACTTACCTCCGTAATTTTTAGTTATGCTAAATTTATTCCAACCGTCTTTGCGTAATTCACATGCGGGGCAAGAACTGCAACCATAGCCCCAATCGTGTAAATGCTCGCGATCGCCTTCATAACATGTGTGTGTTTGCTCTTTGATGAGTTCGACCAATTGCTCTCCGCCCAATTCACTTGCAAGGTTCCAGGTCGCACTTTTATCTATCCACATAAGCGGCGTGTGAAGAACAAGACGCGTTTCCATCCCTAAATTTAGAGCTACCTGCAGTGCCTTGATTGTATCATCTCTACAATCTGGATAACCGGAGTAGTCAGTTTCACACACACCAAGAACAATATGTTTAATTCCTCTGCGATAAGCTATCGCAGCAGCAAAAGTTAAAAATAATAAATTTCGTGCTGGTACAAAAGTATTGGGGATCCCGTTTTCGTTGAACTCTAACTGTTTTTCTTTTGTTAAGCTCGTATCACTGATTTGACCCAATACGCCTAAATCCAAGACGTGATCCAAGCCTAGCCTCCGCGAATTCAGATATTTATGGTCTTTAAAAGCTGACAAAAAATCGAGCCTTACATCGAGTTCAACATGGTGATTCTGACCGTAGTTAAAACCTAGCGTTTCTACTTCACTAAACTTCTCGAGAGCCCAGACCAAACAAGTTGCCGAATCTTGACCACCTGAGAATAAAACAAGCGCTCGCTGACCCTCCGTCATATCTGCTCCACCCATTCGCTCTGGACAGGACCTTTCGCTAACTCGGATAGTACATAAGAAACTTTATCTACGTTCTGGTCTCTGACAATTTTCACCAAGTGGTTAGAAAGTGCACGTATATCCGGTTGAGTATTTTGAATTCTGTCCCATTTACGCACGTCGGTTATGTCGAAATACCAAGTTCCTTCAGTCCAGGCACAAACGTTTGCCTGTCTTAAGCATTCTAGAACTTCCCTGAATTCAATTTGGGTCTGAGCTCCAAACTTGGAATAGGCCATTTCCATGACAAACCCCAAAGAGATTATACCCGCACTATGCTTCAATCTGGAATTTCTTGGAGTTTTGTCGATCCATGCTTCTGGAAAAAGATCAACCATAGCCCCAAAAAAATTATTCATAAATTCTAGTGCCTTTTCTTCAAAATCATCTCTATGAGCAAATTCTCTGAGAGCGCCGTGAGAGCGCGAGTTCATAACAATTTTTTGAACTGCTGTGCTTGAAATAGAACCTGATGGATTTGTGTGCTGCCTTATCTCACCAAAGAAAGGAGAAATATTGTCATCAGTAGGTCGAAGATAATTCAATTTTGTTGTTATATGAGATCCTAAAGCCCTTGAAGACAAGCGACTCGGCAGCCCTTCGACTGATGGAAGTAATTCATAAATCAACTCTTTAGGAAGGGGTTTGGTATTATTTATAAGAATGAATTGTTTTCGTAATTCTTCTTCGTCTTCACATATGATAGCTGACACAAACACTTCAAATTTGCGGTCATTAAGCGGTTCAAGTGCAGATAAACGTTGTTGACCATCAACAATGAAGCCAGGTTTGCCGTTTTGGATATCAATCTCAATTTCACAAATTTGGCCTTCCAAATATTCAACGCTTACGCCCTCAACGAAGGCAAGTACAACCGAATTGGGCAAGACTGCATCTGGTTGAGATAAATAGTCCCTGATTTCATGGATGTGTCGCGACACTTGTGGCCTTTGAAAACCGAATAATTCACCTTGATCAGTGCGCCCAGCACGATCGATCTTCGCGACAGAAAAAACGTCTGATGCAAGCGCTGGAAATGAAACCACTGTATGCTTATTACTTTGGCGGGCAGCAATTCCTTTAAATTTTATTTTATTTGTCATTAGATAAACTTCTTTAGGTGATTATGATAAATTTCGAGATTATGAAAACCTCTTCTTCGATTCCGATTTCCACCACGAAAGATAATGGTTTCAACACCTACTTTTTGACAGATTGCACACTTACAAGATTGCCAAGGTTTTGCCTCAAGCGTTTCTCTATATCTTTGTTCTAATGTGTGCCGCTTTTTAATATCTTTTTCATTCAGATATTCGTCCTTACCAATTAACAGTGGACCGCTATAAGCCATCAAAACCGAAAGCGCTTCATTTAAATCAGCAGAACCTGCATCATATGATCTTATTGCATCAAGCGCATGCTTCTCTCGGTTTTGAAAATCTTCTTGTGAAAATTTACCCTCTTTAGCTAGGTCTTTAAGAGTTCTGTTTTCTAGGGCTTGTGGTATCCGAATAGCTGAATAATAGGACATAGTGCCGTCTGCATTGGAGACATAATAATTGCGGTTCGAGTCTTTGAACGCGCGTATCAAAGGCGATGTGCTATCAAAACTCGTTATGTTGTAATCTTTGAACTCATCAATTTGATCTGCTTTAGCAAATCCAAGGATATGTAATTGAATGTCATTTCCAACCAATTCTCTGATCGCTTTTAATGCAGTTTTAATTTGTGGGGTCCTCAATGGCACCATTCCACCGACCGCCAAATAGGTGAACCCCATCTTTTTCAACCTAAGTGCTGCTTGTGCCATTGACCCTGGCGACCACCCCTGGATGACCCCCATTGGTGTAAACCGATTTCCTAACCGCGCGCTTTCTTTTAGGAATAACTGGGCATTTTCACTTGTGATTTCAAACCGACGACGATTTTCTTCTAGTTGTTCATTTCCCAGCGATCCAACTTGATCATCTGGTACAAAATCAAAAATAACATGATCTACTGAGCAACCATGGGTGAACTCACCATCACCATAAAAATCAACCATTTCCGCAGGCGAATAGGGTGGCGTTTCCATTTTATGATAGGAAAAAGCTCCACAATCTCCAATCATCATAGATGTGGGAAAATCCTTTTCGCGATAACGTAAGAACTCCCGTGCACCTATTCGATTAAACATCATAGCTTGAGCGTTAGTGTAGCGTCCAGAAACTTTAGAACCACCAACAATTGCTTTGGACACAAGCATACCATCATACGGCGCCTTTGACATCATCTCATGCGGATATTTATCATCCCAATAGATCTCCCGAGATGGAGAGCTTCTATCTTCGATAAAGTCAAAATTTGGATCTACAAAATCCATACTATCCGCAAATATAAACTTCATGCATCAACAACCTGACTGTAGTAGATTTGCATTAATAATTCTCTAAACTCACGAATATCCCGGGTTGTATTTTGAAAGCCGTTCCACGCACGTCCGCTTGGACCTTCCCAGTTGCCAGATGTCCAACGACAGTAAGGTGCAATTATTTGTAACTCTCGAATGACTTCCACTCGAACATCCTTAGCATTTTGCACTTTCGGCATAATTCGGTCCATCAATACTCCCATAGCCAAAATGCCTGCGGAATGCATAAGACGACTTGAACGAACATCTCGCCCCCATGCCTCCGAAAAGACTTCCTTTACAGCACCCCAAAAAAGACAGATCGTTTTATACATACTTTCAACATCCGAACTATTATTTCCGGAATTTTTATAGAGCGCCAAAGCACCATAATTATCTTTAGAGTGCTTAATCATATCGATGATTGCAGTATCAGTAATTATAGCCGTTTTGGATGAGTCCTCATTTGATGTGCGCCGAATAAGCCCAAAAAAAGGAGAATTTTTATCTCTGTTCAATATGTTACATAATTCGCTTGGTATTTTGTTGGCCTTAAGATCCTGAGGTAATTCCGTATCAATCTCTGGCAGAAGTTCGTTGATTAAGCGCTTTGGAAGTGGTCGAGCTTTATTAACTAAAATGAACTGCTCTCGCTGAACGCTGAGATCTGGTGCAACAAATCCCACCACAGGAACCATGATGTCTTTATTTATAGTCTTTGCTAACGCAAATGAACGTTGCTGACCATCAACGATCCACGCTGCACGGCGATCACTATCATAAGTGGGAATGTGGAGAGTTCCACTGACGGCTCCATCTGGACTTTTTCCACGAGACTGCTTGAATTCCAACTCTGATTGAAATGCCAAAATTAGAGCATTTGGAAAAATGACATCGCCTTTGTCCAAATACTCCACAATGGAATTCACATGGTTTTGAATTTCCTTCCGTTGAAATCCCTTTAATTCACCCAATTCATCCCTATGAATTCTAGAGATATCAGCTATTTTCAACACGTCTCTTCCTCGGAGAAAAAAAGAATACGTTTCAGTATCCTTACCCTGCATCGCCTTGACTGCCCGAACATCAATTACTGCACTCATAATTTAAATTCTCCTTGTAATTGAGTTCTGTTTTTCGCGTTTCTAAATAAACTTGCAAACCTTGATTGCTCACAGGCAAAACCGCTCTTTCTTAACAACTTTAATGTGTCGGCAGTCTTGCCTTGGGTATGCTTCAAATTATCCAAAATAAATTGAATGACCTCATCATCACTCATAGCTTTTCGTTTTGGAATTAATGGATAGCGCAAATCACACATTCGATCCTGAACAAATGATTTATCGGCCTCCAAATCCAAGCCAAGTTGTTTATTTTTATCGAGATTATCGCAGAAATCATGGATACTGCGAGCAACAAGATCTGTCATAGTTCCAACTGCAAAACTATCAGGACCGTTTAGACGCTGATCGTATTCTAATAAATTTTGGGTTAACTGACCTGGCAAATAATCCTGCAATCCGACGCCGAATAATCTGCATTTTTTGATTGTTTCTTGACTTAACTCTCTAAGTTCTTTGCGGATCATTCTCGCATAATTTTTGGACAACCCAAATAAAATTAGATCCGCACCAACCTCATCTACTTTCCGTTGAAGACTAAATTGTCTTAAATTTTTAGATTTAAGTGCCTCCCACCAAATATCAGGAACAAAATCATTGATTGCTATTTTACAACTTATAGAGTCCTCTGACCCCCTTGAAACCGTCAACGCATAATTAGGTATCCTGTCTGTAGAGCGGACTACCCCTAGACCTGCTGAAATTACAATTAACTCCGCACTTACTATCGTTCTTGCCTTACGTAATTCGCTGAATGAGCGTCCTGCGTACATTTCGCCAGCTTTGCTAGTTGGAACCGCGTCTTTAATTCTATCCAGCCACTCCTCAGCAACTTGATCTACTGATCCACAGTCGAGGCTGGCAGCCTTCAAGTTGGAAGGCGTAAATCCAAATTTACGATCACTACAGGGGACTACAATGAGAACTTTTCGCATAATATATTGAGTAAGCCCTGGAGCCTAAAATGTCAATTAATTGAGTTATTAGAAAGTTAATTATTTACAATTAATTAAAAATTTCAAAAAAATAATTATTTTTTAATGTACCAAAGAGTATCCAACCTTAATGTCGTAATTGAAAAAATTTTAGCTCAAACGTCCTCTGCAAGTACAAGTGCCAAAAAGTTAAATTCTAAAGCTTTGGTTTTTCTTTTTTTAATAGCAGTTTTAATGTTTCAATTTTTTCAAACGGTGAGGATAAACTCATCAAACCAGTATCAGAAAACTCTGCTGCGGGATGCTGCATTGTAGATAACACTTTTCGAACTTTCTGAGTGTATTTCTTTGGACTTCCTGCAAAACCTACCGGACCTATGAGTGGTCTCAATGCCTCCGCAACTTCCAAAAATTTCAATTCTTTTTGAGAAAGTAAAGTTAATGGAAGTGCTTCGTTTAGTTCCATTGCTTTGTCTAATGCCTCAGCACTTTGTTCATTTATACCCCAACTTAATAGCCAGGAAAAATACGGAATTTCTGGTTTATCGAGGCGTTTAGAAAAGTTTTGCCTTTCATAATGTTCTTCTGGTTCGTCTTCTTCGATACTGGGTTCATTGCTAGTAATGGTCGCAAACTCCCAACGCTTGAAAAGTTGTAGGCACAATTGATCTTTCTGGGTATATGTATATTGGATTTCATGCTCAGATATTTTGTAACCTCTCGATTTCATCCTTTTATAATTATTGGATAACAAGGCCGCCACTATATCACGTCGGTCAACTAGCTTAGGTTCGTGACTTTCTTTTAGCAGTTTGATGCAGGATTTACAGGATGGAACTAACCAGAGGTTGGTTTTTCTGAAATACTCTAAACTTTGATTTTCAGCATAACTTAGTGATGGTACATAATCTTCATCATCAGACCGAACGCCACAATAAACACAAGCGCCCCCCAATCCAGCGTCACTAAATTTGTAAAGCTTTTGTACTTTCCATGATGGGAAAACATTTTTAAAATTTTTAGCCATACAGTATCACTCTAATTCGTGAAGTGATGCCGCCTCACTCACACGTTATTTCGCCGCGATCAATTTGGACGTTTATATATCGAACTCTTGTATGCAGGTCCAACCACATCACCAAACTTCTCCGTTCTGGTGCAAAGCTTATCACAAGACAACCTTATTCCAGCACGCCCTAAAGTAAATCGGTCTGCGCTCCAAAAGACTTAAACTGTAATATTAGTCGCAACATCCCCGTAAGAACGATAGCTCCAAGCTTCAACTAGCAACTCCATCTCTTCATTGTCTTAATCAAAATGCCCTCCACGAATAACCTGGGCATAGTGAGTTGCCTCTAAGTCTTGTTCAGAATCTCTGGACTCATTTCGACACTGTGCTTGAAAGTTAATAGTTAGGGTCATTTTTTTGACTCCTTTTTTATTCAGTTATTATCTCCAAAAAATTCTAAAAGAGGCAACATCTCAATTTGATGACCGCTCCACCTTTATTTCAATAGGTTTTAATGCTTGGGGTGGAGTATTTTTTAATAGTGGAAATTGGTACGCAGTTGGAGGCAAAAACAAAGATGCACCAAAAATACTCTCTATCGGTCAACATATTACAAGACTAGCAGCTGCCGATGATTGGCTTAATCGAAATGAAGATGAAGATGCTGCACATAAAACCAGAAGGTGGCTTCAAGAAGAACCCACAGAAAAGCAAATTTCTGGTGTTGTCAGACAAACTTGACGGTTTCGCGGTTGATTCCTATTTTTGGTAGATGACACCATGTTCTCCCTTTCAATACTTCAATACTTCACCTGAAATCATCCGATTGACGGTGATGTATTACATACGTTATCCATTGAGCTTTCGTCCGGTGGAAGACATCTTGCATGAACGTGGCATCGATATCTGTCACGAAACAGTTCGGTTTTGGGTTGAACGTTTTGGGTCAAAGTTTGCGCGAGAAATCCGTAAGAACAGGGCAGGGCAACATTCGAACTGGCAATGGCACCTGGATGAAGTCTTTGTGAAAATAAATGAAGAACGCTTTTACTTGTGGCGCGCCGTTGATCACGAAGGCGAAGTTCTTGAATGCTTTGTTACAAAGCGACGTAGCAAGGCTGCAGCGAAGAAGTTCCTGATCAAAACAATGCGAAAGCACGGATCACCCAAGATCATCACAACAGACAAGCTGGGGTCCTATGGCGCGGCTTTTCGTGAGATTGGAATTTCTGACAAGCAATTATGTGGCGGCCGGTCCAACAACAGATGCGAAAATTCGCACCTGCCATTTCGACGACGAGAACGAGCGATGCAGAAGTTTAAAAGTTGTGCAATGCTTCAGAAATTTACCAGTTATCATGCCCAAATATACAACCATTTTAATCATGAGAGACATCTAGAAAGCAGACAGACTTATAAGCAAAAACGCAGTGCCGCTCTCACAGAGTGGTCCAATTTCTGTGCCGCATGATGATTGACTTGAGGTGCCTTTTACGGGTGCTCAAGTTTGTCTGACAACACCCTTGGATATCAATGCGTGATAAGATCGACGAGCAAATACTTGAAGCGCTGCGCAGGAACGCGCGTGCGCCCGTCACCGATCTTTCGAGGAAGGTCGGCCGCTCCCGCACAGCAGTGCAGGCACGGCTTTCGAAACTGGAGCAAACACAGCAAATTCTAGGCTACGCCATCAAGGAACCCTCGACGGTTGAGACAGGCGGCCTAGGGGCAATTGTCCTGATCAGTATGGAGATCCGTAACAAGGGCGATGCTGCAGTACGCGAATTTGCGGCCATGCCAGAGGTTGCAAGCTGTCTAAGGGTCGTAGGAAACCACGACTTCGCGCTGCTGATCAACCCCATCGAAAAGCCGCGTCTGAATTTCGTGCTGGAACAGATCTATAAAATCGATGGTATCAAGCGTACCGAGACGATCATGGCGCTCTCCAAAGATTTCTAAACGACTACCTGCTTCTATGGTTACTGAACCAGACCAAGTTTACCGGAGACGTTTGAGTTTGTCATTATACGGCGATCTTAGCCGTTGAGAGATATGGCAGATTGCCGATCTGCTGGTCGAATATCCGCTTAAGGAGCCGAACCTCATAGTATTTGATCCGCTCCGCGCGCATGGGTATCTGGGCATCGGCCGCCAAAACAATGTCATAAAGGTCCATTCGTCGCGCCTCATCCTCAGGTAGATCCGCCTGTAGCGAAAAGATTGGTTTTAGACACGCTTGTCATCACTACTTTCAACGACTGGTTCAGAGTTATCTCATCCATTGGTTCCATCCTTTGCTGCCTTGGAAATACCAAGCGATGATGGAAGCACAAACAAACGACCAAGACGCCGCATGATCAAGGAACGTGTTGATGGTTACGGTGCTTCGATACCCGCAACAGATCAATCGTAGGCCGCGTCCACGATAAACTCAACCCTCAATTCTGCACGGGCCAGCTTGGCTTCGCCGCAGGCACGGGCTGGCGCGTGACCCTCAGGAACCCAGGCATTCCAGACTTCGTTAAGACCGGCAAAATCTGACATATCTGCCAGCCAGATCGTGACGCGCAACATCTGTTCACGACTGGAGCCTGCCTGCTCCAGCAAAGCGTCGATCTTTCCCAGGCAGATCTTAACCTGCTCTTGGATCATTTCTCCCTCACCTACTTGGCCAGAGAGGTAGGCAATTCCCGCAGTGTGTAAGTTCATACGCCAAGCAGCAAACGGCGGTTCTTCCCAGACCGGCCCTTAGTGATCTGCGTGGCGAATGCCGGATCAGAGCCCAAAGCAGAAGTGTCAAAATCTTGTTATACGCGCTCACAGCAAGAAAATGGCCTTAAGCGCATAAGTCGCGGTTCTCTCGTGCAGCGGAAAACCAGCCTTTCGTCCAAGACACATCATCGACGAGAGAATCAGCTATAGAGTAACGTTCGCAGTTGGACATCTCTTAAACTGGCCCGAAAAGCTCCATTCGGCGTGAATTGGACCTTCAAACCAACTGCATAATGCGCAGCAAGCTGACTTCCGTCTTAAAGTTTTCAATTTCACTCTAATGCGCAATAGGATTCTGACATTCCAAAAGCTTCTGGGCCAAACTGCCTGAGAGCGGCTTCAGATCGCATAATGGGCGGAACCCGGACGGCCATCACTTTGACCCGTTGGCCATAGCGCAGAGTTTCATTGGTGATGGGCATTGCGGTCTCTGCGTCGAGAATTGAGATGATATCGGGCACAATTGCCAGCAGATCGCCGTCAGCGCGGGCGATGAGGTTTTCGTTTTGGAATTCGATGACGCAGCGACCGTTCGGGTTGTCGATCGAGACACTGCCTAAGGTAAAGCCCTCACTTGTGCGCCGGTCCACATCGGTTATTTTGCCATCAAAGATAACGCGCGCTACTGCATAACTTGTCGTCGCCAGAAAACGGCACAATTCGTCAAATGGGTCCTGCTTGCGGGACCTGGAATTGCGGATAATCTCTCCAATATGCCTTGCAAGTGTCAAAGTGTGTCTGACAGCGCTGCGTTTCACATCGGCGCCACTCATAGGGTAGTTGGCGAAATATGCGGTACCGCCGAAGCGGATGGTGATGCCTCGGGCGATCCATTCCATGCGATGATTGTTATCCGTCATAACCAGTGACGTGTCACCCTTTTCGTCAGAAATCCCTAAT
>Ga0206131_10007073_pt1 | contig 11325 bp, 8 predicted proteins | sample Helgoland_Spring_FD_148636 | JGI IMG/M metagenome (GOLD analysis project Ga0206131, IMG submission 148636) | Pelagic subsurface seawater microbial communities from Kabeltonne, Helgoland, North Sea - Helgoland_Spring_Bloom_20160517_1 | ecosystem: Environmental > Aquatic > Marine > Epipelagic ... | reverse complement strand
CGCTCTGCTATCTGTTGATGAAGCCGTCAGGGGATCCTGACATGCCGACTATAAAGAGATTACACCGCTGATTGAGTCGGCCTTGGCTGGCGTCACTGGGCCTAAAATACGGGTGCTGTTTGATATGACGGAGCTGCAAGGATGGGAACTGCGCGCCGCTTGGGATGATTTTAAGATCGGACTCAAGCATGGCGGCGACTTCGAGAAAGTAGCGCTGTATGGCAATCGTCCATGGCAGGCGCTAGCGGCCAAAGTCGGTGGCTGGTTCATATCTGCCGAGGTGCGCTATTTTGAACACGAGTCCGAGGCCTTGCTCTGGATTTTGGAATGAGCGCAGGCGCCACGCGGCTGCTAGAAAGTTGAATCCGCCCTATACTTTACGAGGTGCTTATTTAAACAAGTGGAAAAATGCGTCACGGATGAAAGGGACGGGCAGACGTCTGTCTGTTAGCTGCTAACAGCCACCCAGTTAGACCGTTTGGTCGAGTTTTCACTGCAGCGTGAGCTGTAATCATTTGAATGAATCGTGGTCGTGGGGTTTGCTTGAATGGAATTCGCTCGCCGATGGTGCCAGTTTGTCGTTTATCAAAGTACTTGTTGACAGTGCTTGTTGGCAGTTAACTATCTGCAGTTTACTTTGCAGCAGATGTGCTTTTTTTACCTATAATCCCTTATGATGAATCAACCGTTTGAATCCAGCAGTGCGACGCTGCAAGCCGTGCGAGAGCGTGTCGGCCAGGTGGTGGTCGGTCAGGAAAACTTGGTAGACCGCTTGTTGTTGGCCTTACTTTGCAACGGCCATGTGCTACTCGAAGGCGTTCCTGGCGTGGCAAAGACACTGACTGTTAATAGCTTAGCTCAGGCAATTCATGCGCAGTTTAGCCGCATCCAGTTTACCCCAGATCTATTGCCGGGTGATTTGACCGGCACCTTGGTGTATGATCCACGTGTGCATACCTTTACTGCCGAGAAGGGCCCGATCTTTACCAATCTACTACTTGCGGACGAAATTAACCGTGCACCGGCCAAGGTGCAGAGCGCTTTGCTTGAGGCTATGCAGGAAAAGCAAGTGACGCTGGGCAAAGAGACCTATGACCTTCCAAAGCCGTTTTTGGTGTTGGCCACGCAAAATCCGATCGAGCAGGAGGGCACTTATTCGCTGCCTGAAGCACAGGTGGATCGCTTTATGTTTAAGCTTAAGGTTGGCTACCCGTCGATGGATGAGGAGCTGATCGTAATGCAGCGGATGGCCAAAACCGAGCCAGTGCTGAATATCGAACCGGTGTTGACGATTGAAGAGTTGATGAAGATGCGTGCGACGATGGAGACGGTCTTCATCGATGAAAAAGTGGAGCGCTACATTTTACGTCTGGTTGATGCGACGCGTCATCCTGGAAAATATGATTTAGATTTGGGGCGCTATTTACGTTTTGGCGCCTCGCCGCGGGCTTCGATTTATCTGTCGTTAGCCGCTCGTGGCCATGCGCTCATGCAGCAGCGTGACTATGTCATCCCTCAAGATGTGAAGGATGTGGCGCACGATCTGCTGCGCCACCGTATGGCGATCTCGTATCGCGCCGAGGCGGAATCGATCACTTCGGATGATCTACTCGATCAGATCCTCGCGAAGGTATCTGTCTCAGCGTAAGTTGATCCTCGCACTGAGACACTGAGACACAGAGTGAATTAAACTTATGTCCTCTGCACCACAATGTCTCTGTGCGAGACTTTATATTTTCGTTCTCAATTATGCTTAGTGAACTAGAGAGTCAGCTGAATTTGCTGGAGCTGAAGTGCCGCCGTCCGGTGGAGCATTTGCTTGCTGGTGAGTATCGCTCTGTATTTCGGGGACGTGGTGTCGAGTTTGAGGATGTGCGTCCGTATCAACCGGGCGACGATGTGCGCTCGATGGACTGGAAGGTCACGGCGCGCACGGGTGAACCGCATATTAAGCGCTACATTGAGGAGCGTGAGCAGTTTGTTTACCTGCTGGTCGATGTGTCGGCTTCGATGCTGCACGATGCGGATGGGAAAAAGCGCAAGACGATGGCGGAGGTCTGCGCGTTACTGACCTTGGCAGCGGTTAAAAATCACGATCGTATTGGCCTGATTTTATTCTCAGACCGTATTGAGCAAATTGTGCCGCCGAGCAAAGGCCGTAGTCACGCGATGCGGATCATGGATGAGTTGATGCATTTTAAGCCGCAGGGGCGTGGCACGAATTTTACAGAGATGTTGGGTCGATTCGGCCATATGGCCCGTAAGCATTCGATCGCGTTTGTGGTGTCCGACTTTATGACTGACGACTATGTGCAAGAGCTACAGGCCTTGGCATTTCGTCACGACATCAATGCCATCAACCTTAGTGATCCCCATTTATTCGATGCCAAGGCGTCGGGGCTGGTGCGCATGCAGGATTCGGAGTCGGATGAACAACGTATTATCGATCTCGGCCGTGGCGGTAGTGACGAATCTGAGCACAGCGCGCATCTTAAGCAAACGATGTTGGAATCGGGCGTAAATTTATTGGACCTGAAAGTGGGCGGCGATTGTGTTCAGGCACTGGCTGGATTTTTCCATGAGCGGCAGAGTCGTCAAGCCAATGAAACCGGGGGCTGAACCATGCATCGTTTAATACTAGTTTTATGTGGGTGGTTACTGCCGCTGTTTGCCTTTGCGGACGTCGTACCGGAGATTGCGTTGCGGTTAACCGAAGGCGAATATCTGCCAGGCGATATGCTCGAGCTCGAAGCCGAAATGCGCGGGGCCGACTATGCCGAGTTTGAATTGCATGTGCCTGCCAACGCTCAGTGTCACTTTGTGGAGCAGATCCGCGAGCCGGTGCGCTATATCGAGGGTGAGTATTTGCAGCGTGTACTGTTGTTACTTCAACCAATGAGTGCTGGTGACTTTGAGCTAAATGACATCACTGTGACGATTGCGCAAGGTGGCGTGTCGAGGGACGTCGCATTGCCGCCGGTGTCGTTTAGTGTCGCATCGTATGCGGTGGAGGATACGTCGGAGGCAGCTGCCGAGTTGGGCGCAGGTGCATCTTTGTTAGCTCAGGCGTCGAACAATTTGCGCAGCATTATTGCGGTGTTGTTTATTGTTTTAATGGTTGTCTGGTGGTTGTTGCGTAAGGTGAATACACAGCCAGTGAAAATCGCTGAGATCGAACTGGGTTTGAGTGATTTGATTGTGGCCTTGGAGGGAAACGCTCCGTCGTTTCCACCGTGCGATGCTGACGAATCGAAACGACGGAGCGAAGCTGACGAATCGAAACGACGGAGTGATGCTGACGAACGGAAACGACGGAGTGATGCTGACGAATCGAAACGACGGAGTGATGCTGACGAACGGAAACGACCGTGCGATGCTGACGAACGGAAACAACGGAGTGATGCTGACGAATCGAAACGACGGAGCGATGCTGACGAACGGAAACGACGGAGCGTTGCTGACGAACGGAAACGACGGAGCGTTTCCCTCCACGGGGGCTCGGAGCTGACCTCGATGATGATTGCTGAGCAACTGTTGGAGCGCGCGGACCTTTCAATGTCGTCGGCCTTGCGTCAGAATTTAGAAGCGGCAGTCTACGCGAATCGTTTGGATTCGGGCGTGTTGTTACAGCTGCTTAGAGAAGAGGTTCAACGATGAGTTTTCTCTATTTGTGGGTATTGCTGTTAATTCCGCTATTGCTGTGGTTAGTGCGCGGGCGTTTGCGTCGCACTTCATTGAAAGTGTCATCACTCGGGCTATGGTCTGAGGTGGATGCCGGACGTGCCCGCTACTTATGGATTCCTGTATTTTTGCGCCGCATGACTTTGGTCTTATTGCTACTGGCGTTGGCACGCCCACAGGCGGGTTCAACTTACAGCATGAATGTCTCCGAGGGCATCGCGATTCAACTGCTGGTCGATGTGTCGAGCAGTATGGATATGAATGTGCGCGATCTTGACGGCCAGAATCGCAGTCGCATGGAAGTGGCCAAGGAGATGGTCAAAAAATTCATAGCTGGCGACGGCAACACGCTGCAAGGTCGCAGTGAGGATTTGTTGGGGTTGATTACTTTTGCACGCTATGCGGATACGCGCAGTCCGTTGACCTTTGGGCATGATGCCTTGCTGCAGATTGTGAGCAGTCTGGAGGTGCAAGAGCGTCCCAATGAGGATGGCACGGCTTATGGTGATGCGTTGGCACTGGCTGCCGCTCGGCTACAAAATATTGAGGCGTTACAGTTCGGGCAAGTTTCGGAGTCCGCCGATGCGATCGAGAGCCGTGTAATTATCCTACTAACCGATGGTGAAAACAACTCGGGGGCTCATTTACCATTGGAAGCGGCTGGCTTGGCTAAAGCGTGGGGCTGTCGGATCTATTGTATCAGTTTAGGGGATACCGAGGGCGAATATTCAAGCAAGGTGCAGATCGATAAATTGACGGCAGCCGAGCAGACCTTGAAACATATTAGCGATGAGACGGGCGGTATTTTCAGGCAAGCAACTGACTACGAGTCATTGCTCTCTGTGTATGAAGAAATAGATCGTCTGGAGCGCTCGGATATTGCCACGCGTAGCTATGATCGAGTGGCGGAGTGGTTGTGGTTGCCGTTGGGTGTGGCGCTACTGAGCTTATTGATTGCGCTAATATTGGAGGCGTCTGTGTTACGTGTCGTGCCATGAGTGGATTAATATTTCAATGGACGGCTGTGTTGCCACTGTTACTGTTGGCACTGCCGCTTTGGTGGTTGTTGGGGTATGCGCGTGGCAAGCGCGCTGAGCTGATCAAAGCGATGGGGGGCGGGCTGAGCACGCACCGTCGCTTACGTGATACCTTGCGGATTGCAGCGTTCGTGTTGCTGGTGCTGGCGATGGCGCGGCCGGGCTATTCGCCCGAGAGGTTGTCAATTTCTAGGACGGGCAGAGATGTCGTCTTTGCGCTGGATGTCTCGCAAAGTATGTTGACTGAAGATGTGGCACCTTCGCGCTTAGAAGTGGCGAAGCAAGCGGTGCGCGATGCGTTGAATACCTTTAGCAACGAGCGCGTCGGATTGGTGGTCTATGCGGGCAGTGCCACTATCATGTGTCCGCTGACGTATGATTATGATTTCGTGCGCTATATGCTGGAGCAGACGCATACGCGGAGCGCGGATTTTGGTGGCACGACCTTGCAGTCGGCGGTCGAGAAGGTGGTGGATCAAGTGTTGATGGCGGATCGTGCTGGGGTGCAGGATCTGGTAGTGATGACGGATGGCGGCGATCATGGCTCGCGGATGGATGAGGTCTCCGAACTGCTGCAGGAACATGGCGTGGATCTATTATTGTTGGGCATCGGTAATCGGAATCAGGGCTCGCCGATTCCGATTGAGGATGCCGACGGTGTGCGCACCTTGATGCGCTCGAAAGATGGAATTATTTATACGCAACTGGATGACGCATCGCTACGCGCGCTAGCTGCGCAAAGCGCGAATACCGAATATGTGTCCGTCGGCGATCGAGTGTTCGATCTCGGGCAGGTCTATCTAGACTATGTCGCCGGACGTGACGTTTCTGTTTCTGAGGCGGGTGACGGCATCGTCGTCTATCAAGAAGGTGCACTATTTTTTATGATGCCTGCACTGCTGATGTTATTACTTTCGGAATGCTGGGGTGCGAACGGGTTGCGGTTGGGGCAAGCCGGTGTGTTGCTTGCGGTGCTTTGCGTGGTGCCTAAAGAGGGCACCGCGGCGACGTCGCAATCACAGGTGCAATTTACAGCAGCGTCACAACTGTATGCCGACGGATCGTTTGTAGAAGCAGAGTCGTTGTTTACAGAAATCGCGCTCTCGAGCGATGAGGCGACGATGACGCCGACTGACTTGGCCGCGGTACAACTGAATCGTGGGCTGTGTTTGATACAGCTCTCTCGTGCAGAAAGTGAAGTGTCGGCTGAGCTGGGCTTGAACTACGCGCAGCAGGCGCAGTTCGCGTTTCTAGCGGCGAAGCGCTATGCGCCGAGCATTGAGCGTCCAGGGATACGCTTGGAATCGACTGCGACCTGGGTGACCGAGTTACAAGTTCGGATCGCTGAAGAAGCAGAAGAGCAAAATGAGATGGAAGCACAGATGGAGCAGTTGCTGGATTTGTTGCAGGCCTTGCTCGAAGCTCAGCAGGATTTACGTCAGCAAGTGACTGATAGTGATGTGGATCGTCGTCAGCGGAAGCGCGCGAAGAATGCGCCGCCATTGCCGCCAATTGAAGCGCCATCGGATGCGGGGGCGAATGCGCCGATCTTTGTGAATGCACAGCGAGCGTTGAAAGCTGAGGCTGCACGTCTCTATATCGAGATGCAAAAGTTGGATGCGACGATGAGTCCTCCCGGGCCCGAGGGGATGCCGCCGATGGAGAGCTTGTTGGCTGAACCTGTGAAGCTCATGGCAAAAGTGCCGGAGGCGATGGAGCGCGCTGCGAATTTACTTGAGAGTTGGAACGGTTGGCCGGCGGGGCGGACGGAACAGCAGATCGCGGAGCGATTGATCGAAGAGATTATGAGTCTGCTGGGGAATAGTTCTTCCGATGAATCGGATGGCGACGAGTGGGATGAAATGGATGAAGACGGGGAGTATGAATATTCGGACGAGATGGATGAGAGCATGATGAGCTCAATGCCGATGGAAGGCGATTTTGCCGCGGGGGGGGAGATGCAGGCCTTGCCAGTGCCTAACTATTCGGCCGAAGATATTTTGATGGAAGAGCAGGGCAGTCTTCAGTTTCGCCAACAACAACGTGCCAAGGCGAATGCCGGTAAAGTGGAGAAAGATTACTAATGCGCACGTTTATTTGGATATTACCGTTGTTAATGAATGTGCTTTTGAACGCTCAGAAGGTCGAGCCAGATGTATCTGCGGTTGAGTCTCCGGCAGTGACTGTCGAGGAGGTTCAGGCGGCTGAATTGGAATCTGTTTCAGTGGTTGTGGAGATGATCAACCAGACTTGGTTTACGGATCGCACCGGCACAGCGGTGATTCATTTTGATGATTTGGTGGAGACTCCGGAGTCACTGCCGTCCGGCGTGAAAGGTCTGAGCTTTATTGATATAGAGGTGCGTGAGGCGTCGGATTCAAGATCAGACAAGTCGACCGTGATCATTCGATTTATACTGCGAGATACGGGGATTGTGACTTTTCCATCACTCGATTTTTTCAGCGAGACGAAGCATTATCGGACGATTCCAGAACAACTAGCTGTGGGTTCTGTCGTTCGGACAGGGGCGATGTCAATCACGCTTAGCCCAGCAAAACGTCAGGTGTATGTCGGCGAGCCGTTGCGTATTGATGTGACGTGGAAATGCGATTTGGAGGCGGGCCGTTTGCAGGCGCTTAATTATTATCCTCCGTTTTTTAATGATTCTACAGTCGAGATCGTCATCCCTCGGACTACGGAAGTTGAACAGCAACAGGTCGGGTTGCCGATTGGTGGGCGTCGTGTGATTGGCAAGCGCACATTGAATGAGGGGAATACGAAGGCGCTTGGCACGGTCGAGTTACCGCTCTACTTACGACTATCAGAGCCTGGGGTGTATACGTTGCCCGCGACGCGTTTGGAGTGTGCGTATTTGAATGATGGCAATCGGAACTTCGGGCAGTATGCGGCGCATTTTAATAACAGTCTGTTTGCTCCTGAAGAGTCCGATGCGCGTTACGAACGTTTCTCTGTGGAGACAGCTCCGATTGAAATCGAAGTGCTACCATTGCCTGCTGAAGGTCGGGCATCTAGTTTCAGTGGCTTATTCGCCCCTGTGCGTGTGGAGGTCGCCGTGACGCCAGAAGCACTCAAGGTGGGGGAGTTGATGCAAGCGGAGTTGAAGGTCTTTGGCGATGCGCCGCATGGGATGATCGACCTGCCGCGCTTGAGTCGCCAGCGTGGTTTACGTGGCCGTTTTTTAGTCGACGACGATTTGGGACGCACTTGGCGCACTGATGGCACTACCTTCCGTTGTCGCTTGCGAGCGTTGACGACCGGTGTCGAAGCGTTTCCGTCGTTGCATATTCAGACGTTTAACCCTGCTACTGGTAAATATGAGATGCTCACGACTGAACCAGTTGCATTGAATGTGGCGCCGCAGGAGGGGCAGGAATTTATCGACCTGAAATCGTATAAAGGCGTGGGGGTCACTTTAAGTAATCAGTCAGAAGGGATCTGGCATAATCGGAAAGCAAATAGAATGAATGATCTAATCAATACTATCGTGGTGTGCTTGGCGTCATGGTTCTGGCTTTGGCTGTTACTCGGGTTAGCCGGCTTCTTACTCATGCTGCCGATTGCTCGAGAACGTCGTCGTCGCTCACTGGATGGGAAGTATCGTGCACGCGCTGAGTCGTATGCTGCATTCCGGAAATTAGCAGAAAGCGATCCAGCGAAATGGCCCGCATTTTTGCAGTTTCTTGCCGTGAGTTTTGACTCCGAAGGTAAGGCTTGGACGGTGCGAGATTCCGAGCAAGCGTTGCAAGTGATCGGCGTGTCCCAAGAGGACACTGAATCGGTGCTTGCGCTACACCGAGAGGCTGATGAAGAGGACTACAGTGTTAAGCATCCGGAAGCTCAGTTGGGCGCGCTGAATGCTGTGGGTAAGCGTATTCTTGGTTTGCTGGGAAAGAGCGCCTTACTGCTATTATTGGGAATGAGCAGCTTACCGCAAACGGCGAAGGCATCGGATTGGTCGGCAGCGGAGCAACTGTTCGAACAGGCACTGGCTGCTCAAGCAGGTAGCGATGCGGCTGCGGCATTGTATGCGGAATCGGCACTGAAGTTTCAAGCAACAGCCGAGTCGGGTGAACGTCCTGGCATGGCATGGTATAATGCAGGTAACGCATGGTTCCAAACCGGGGCGCTGGGGCGTTCGATCGCGGCCTACCGTCAGGCGCGACACTTTCGGCCCTTTGATTCAATGTTAGCAGAGAATTTAGGCGCGGCACGTGCACTGGCACTCAACGATGTGCCCGAACAATCCGCATGGTGGCAGCAATGGCCAACGGTTTGGCTGAAGGCAGCATTACTCGTGCTTACGGTAATCTTCGGTATCTGCGTGCTAATGACACTTCGCTACCGTAAACGGATTGGATACATCGCCTGTTTGGCGATGTTGCTGCTTTGTTGTCTGAGCGCAGGGCTTTGGCTCGTGTCCGCGCAACTTTCTGGCCGTCAAGGCGTCGTCATTGTCGATTCCGTGTTAGCGCGCAAAGGTCCGAGCTATGCGTATGCCGCCGCTTTTTACGAGCCGTTGCATGATGGGGTTGAGGTGACTGTGCAGGAAACTCGCAAGGAGTGGGTACTCGTGTCGCTCGTTGATGGCCGAGAGTGCTGGGTCCCATTGAGCCAAGTACAGCTAATCTACTGAACGCTTGTGGCGTGCAGAGTTCAACCGCGTGCTCAAGTCCCAGTGAACATATAATTGAGCAGCCATTTGAGTGAATGCTCCCAAGGTATTTTACGTATAAATCATTCCATGTGAGTTGTCTCAACCCAGTGTAAAGCTGATAGTTATTACATGGTTCGTAAATTAAGCTTTATTAATTATAAGGGCGGAGTCGGGAAAACGTCGTTAGTGGTAAATCTTGCCGCGTCTTTGGCTGAAGCAGGGCAGCGTGTACTGTTAGTCGATTTGGACGCGCAATCGAATTCGAGTATCTGGCTAATGCGCTTGGAACGGTGGAATCCGTTGAATACGTCTGATACGGGGCATATTTACTCAATTTTTGAACCTGGCGTCTGTCGCTTACCCGATTGTGTCACCCGCGATGTCGTCCGTGACAAGGAGGATGAGGCCTTATTGCCAGGGCTAGATATATTGCCGACGACGTTTACATTAGTCGATCTAGAGCACGATTTTGACTCGCCTGATGGTCGACCCGCATTCGCTATCTTTCAGGAGCAGTTGGCTGAGATCGAAGACGACTACGACTTCATCCTCTTCGACTGTCCGCCGAATGTATTGTATGCTGCGCAGTGTGGTGTTTTTTGTAGTAGTGAGATCTATGTGCCGGCGAATCCAGATGCACTCAGTTTGATCGGATTCACTTTATTAGTGGGGAAGTTGCAGCAGTTTAATAACCTCTGTGCGAGCTTTCGCGTGTCGGGCATGCAACCACTTGCGCAAATTCGCGGCGTCATCTTTAACGCAATTAAGAGTAACATGGATATTGAGGTGCCTAAGATGCGTATGCAGTTCCGCATCAACCAATTTAAAAATCAGGGTAAGGTCGCAAAGGATGCGCATATCTTTGATTCACAAATTCGAGATGCGATTATCGTGCGACGAGCAGTGACACTTGGACTGCCTGTGAATCTAATCAGTAGTATAGGCAATGAAGCTTCGGTGCGCGATGATTATCGTGGTGTTGCTCAGGAAGTTCTAGCAGCCCCTAACTTAAATTAAATACTGATCATGACACAGGCGACACCAGTAAAATATTCAGCCGAAGAGTGGGAATACTTCCGTAAACGCTTTTTTAACTCGATGCTAAACGATACTCAGGTTGCCGCTTTGGGGCAGAATGTAGGAGTCTCTTGGCCGTTTAAAGGCAGTGATGAAACGCCCGCAAAATATATCGAATTCGACTTTGTAGAACTTCAGTCAGTACCAGGATTGATTGGCAAAAAGACACGTATTAAAAAGTTAATGGACATCTTGCGCGAGACCTTGGCTTTCGACGATCCATTTTCTGATATGGTGAAAACGGTTGATGCTGAGAGTGCCAAGGATGATGCCTTTGAGCGTATTTTGGCGAAGTTGGAAATCCCAAGTAACTATCCAGCGGCGTTGATTCATTTTCCACCTGAAACTGAGGAGCTACTGAAAGCGGAAGGTATTGAAACGCTGATTCAAACGATTCAGTTCGTCCAGAACTTGGCGCGCACTGTCGTGATTGGTGGCGACCTAAAGTCCTTCCTTAATGGTCTGGCGCACACTGATATGGCGAGTATCGTAAAGTACTTGCCGTATCGCCGCAATGAAGGTGGCCTGTACTTGGCTGAGGCAGTCGGGTTGATAGCTCGTGACTTGGAAGAACCCGTTCAGCTTGAATTGTTGTGTCAAGCTGGAGTCGCTCTGACGGATGATGAAGAGGGATTACGCAAACGCGCCAGCCAAGAGGCTTTCGATGCGGCACTAAAAACTGCGCTGGGGCGCTTTGATGCGCTGTGCATTTGGTTTACTGAAGAGGCTGCTGACCTTGAGCTAATTTGCGCTACTAGTGGTTCGGTGGAGCGTTACTTCATGTCAATTAATGAACCGCGACTTGAGCGCGTAGCCGTCACATTGGCTCGAGCTAAGTTTGAAAACACTGAAACT
>Ga0206131_10007068_pt1 | contig 11332 bp, 2 predicted proteins | sample Helgoland_Spring_FD_148636 | JGI IMG/M metagenome (GOLD analysis project Ga0206131, IMG submission 148636) | Pelagic subsurface seawater microbial communities from Kabeltonne, Helgoland, North Sea - Helgoland_Spring_Bloom_20160517_1 | ecosystem: Environmental > Aquatic > Marine > Epipelagic ... | reverse complement strand
ATTCATATTACATAGATACGTAAGAGGGAGAGATGGGACCACCAGGAGGACACCAAAAACCATCGAAACGCGGGGGCGATGGAGGAGGAGGCAGCGGGGGTGATCATCGTCTTCATCATCAGCATCGCGGGGAGGAAGATGATGGTTCGTCGTCGGTGCGAAATCTCGTTCGTACCATTCGCGAGGAGTTGTTGGTGTTGCACCGAGAACAACAAAACAACAACAACAAAAAGGAGGAGCTAACGCGAGCGATGAGAACAACAGCGAGAGAAGAACAAAGAGCGCGCTCGAAAAGCTCGTGGAGACGCACTTTCGCGGAGGTGTTTTTGGTGGTACGTCGTCGTCGTCTTTCTTTTTATGTTCTTCGATGCATTGTTTCTCTCTCTCTCTCTTTCTCTCTTGTTTTCAAAAATACTCACTTTCGCCGCATCGAAAACCTCTCTCTTTCTCTTTAGGCCCCGAAACGTCCTCCGCGTCAGCGATGACCTCTTCATCTTCTCGCGTTCACGACGAGTCGTTAACAGTAGAAGTACTCCGAGTGTTGCGAGATGCGATACAAAAACGGCCAAACTTGTTCAAACGCGGAGACACGTTTTCGTCGTCGGCGGCGGCGACGGTGTTTTTGCGCGTGTTTCCTTTGACGTGCGCAGTATCGTCTTCTTTGGAAACGAAAAGAGTAGCGTTGGAGTTGGCGTCCAAATTGATGCAATTCATTGCCGTGGACGATAGGGAAGGGTGGATTGCTTTATGCTTAGGGGCGTCGAGGGCGGTAGAAGATGCGAGAGAGGGGTTAATTTTACAGCGAGAAAGATTGACGGCGACGGAGGCGAGTTCTTCATATTATAATAACAACAACAATACGAACGTGGCGGAGTACGTCGCTTCGTCTTTTGCGGCTATAGTGGAACATTTTGAGATGAAGATTATAGATGCTGATTTTGAAGGAAAGGAAAATAGCAGTGATGTCACCGTTAAGAAGAAGAAGAGTGCGGAAGCGCTGCGCAATGAAGAGTTTCTCTCTGGTTTGAAACGCTCGGCGTGTATATCTTTGGACCTTTCGAAAGGCGTCTCTGCGATGCATCTCTTTGTCAACGCAGCTTTGCAAGTCGTTTCCTATACATTCAAGGTATCGCCGCAAATTGCGAGCACGATGATCACGCCACAAACTATCGATGCGATTGTAGATTTGAGCGCATATGCCGGTTCATATGAAGTTCGTTCGAACGCGTTGAAGTGCGCAAAGTCGATTTCCGTAGAATTTTACGAAAATATCGGTCGCGAAGATTTTGCAATTGCAGTTACGCTGAATGTTTTACACTATTTTGATCCCAATGATGAGCATACTAGTAATCTCGACGTTGTGCGAATGTGTCTTCAAACTTTGCAGCAGCAGCAGAGTAGTAATACTAGTAGCGTAGTAGATCAGAAACCGTCCTCGCACACAATCGTCGACAACGTCGCGAGGCTCGTGGAAGCGCTCACAAAGTGCATCACCGTCTGCCAATCTCGAGAGGTGAGAGAAATTTTACTCGAGGCTCTTTTACTCGTCGCCACTTGCGCTGATAAAGAAGAAAAACGAGTGAGCTCGCTCAGACGAAGGAGAAGCGAAAACAAAAAACGAAGGAATCATCAACAACAACAAGTCTCGTCTTCAGCGTCGGATACAATCGGTGTGTTATGCTCGAGAGCGTGTGCGTCCATTATGCATTGCGCGGTCACTAGAGATGGTTCGATGCCTTTCTCTGGAATACTTGCAATTGCCATGCGAGCGCCACATCAATCAGGAAAAATAGGAAGAAACAACAATGTCGGCAGAAAACAAAGTGGGAAGGAATTTAGCGACGAAGATACCGATTTTGAAGACCAAGCATTTTTTAGAGAAGAAGCAGCAGGGAATATCGCAAATTTGGATGTTATAGACGAAGAAAAGCAGCGTCAAATAGCAGCTGCGAAATGGACTGAGTCATGCGTGATATCAATGCTAGAACAGCTCGGCTTACCGCGAAAGAACACAGATCCAGATTCTCCCGGAGTGTGGATTCCAGACGCACGCGTCCAGGCAGAAACGACAAGTTTCAATAGCGGTGCGAACGATATAAAAACGCTCGAAAGGATTGGTGCCATTGTAACCCTTGCTAAATCAGCTGCAATGTCTGATTCAGCCGATGAAGCGAGAGCGTGTTCTGAGAAATTCATCTCGACGTGGTTGCAATGGTTCGGAAAAAATAAGAATCCAAGAGATAAAAGTTCGAGCGCAGCAGTTGCGAGTAATAGAGATAGCGTCGACATCGAAACTGTAGCTCTCGCGAGAGAAAAATTCTGCGCATTCACGATGCTTTGCGATGCTGCAACAGCTTTACTTCTCGCTGCGACGACAAAGAAGCGACGAAACGATGACGAAGATAAGTCCAATCAAAACATGGATGTGAGCACCACCCGAGGATCGCTGATAAATGATGACGATTTCTCGCTGCTCAATGTGCATGATATTACTCCAGACGTCGTGTTATGGCCGTACACAAGGTACGTGAAAGATCCGCACGTCAGCTGGGTTCTGCTGAACGCGAGCAAGTTCACGGACAATAGCAAAGAACGACGCCACGCTAGGGCACTTCTTGATAGTACGACAAAGTCTAAGATTGCATCCGTAGCGCTAGCGATCACTTTCATCGCGACGACTGAAAAGTCGAGTGGAACAATAGTTTCTGCTGAACTTGCAAAGCGCGTGTTGCAGCGCGCCGTTGTAGACGAAGACGAACGAGTGAAGTCAACGGTTGTCATGGCTTTACCGTTCGCCAAATTTTTTGCAGAGAGATTTTCACCCTCGAGTCAAGCTTTAGGGGAATTGACGAAGAAAGCGATTGATATGACTCGCGAAGAAGCGAATAAAGGTGTATCTGACGCTGCAGAACGGTATGAAATTCTAGCAGCAAAAGCTATCGCGGCGATGGCGATTGGTGTTAATTACGACCTCGGATCTCTCGCAGTTGCCCTATCTCTGAGCGACACTTTGATAGAGAAAAGTAACGAAAACAACAATAGTAACTCCAGAACGGCTTATAAAAGCTACGAAGTTGATCTCGAGCGTTTGCGTAATTCCTTGACGTCTAAAGCTATCTCAGCCGTTCGACTTGCTTCGGAAAAAAAGTATGAAGACTTGGAATGCATTTGCGAGTCCATTCATTCGGTTGTGAATATCAACCTAGTGAGCGCTTCAGAAACTCGGCGCAAGATTCTGAACGCCTTGTTTGCGAGAGTATCGCAGCAAGATAGGGGATCGACAGAGTCGCGAGAAAATCACTACTTTCAGAACAATGTCTTCCGTATCGCATCTTCCGATATGGTTCACCATCAGCCATCCAAATCCAAGACGCCATCGAGGGGTCGAACGTCGCGTGCAAAAGCAATGAGTGAACTCGAAGTACAAAAAATGCCTTTCTTGCGAGATGAGCTCGAAAAATTATGCATCGAAGAATACTCTGAAATTTTTTCAAATTTTCTCGTCTGCGACGACTGTCCTGAAATTAATGAGGCAGAAGATGGCACAGAAGAGGCGAAGAAGCAACGCATGGCTGCTTGGAGGAACAATAATGTCGATAAGAAGTGGGAAGCGGATGCAATCAAAGTTGCGGTTTCCTCCTTACGAAGAGTTTTAGAGACCTCGTTAACGTGCGGTCCAGATTTTCTCGATCGAAGACGTCGAAAAGAAAAGGAAACTTTTGCTCTATTTGGGACCAATAAATTGATTGGATACGCGTGGCGATTAGCACATCACGAGAGCCCAAGCGTAAGAAAAGCTGTCCTTGATGCAACGCGTATATTTTCTCGGCGTGAAATTCTCCTCGAAGATGCTCTCGTAAACGGGGAGATCGATCTTTCGACGTTTTCCTTTCGAGCGATGAAAATGATGGCGGAAAATCTGAACAGCTTGAATTTGCGCAGGCAATCGAGTTTGAATGTAGCTTTACTTTGGGGCGGTGCGCCGTCAGCCATGAATCAAAATCCAATCCACAAAATCGAGATTGAGGCGTCTTTAAAATTGCTCCGACATCTGAAAATCGTCGTGGACGAAGCGCCGACGGACACTGCACGAGAGCTTTCTTTGCGTGTTTTTTCGACCGCTGCTATGACCGTTCCAGCAAGACGGGACGCGTTGACGATTGAAGCTATGTTCTGCGTAAAACATATCGTTCCAAACTCTGGGGAAAGTTTACTCACGGCATCGACTGCTGCTCTTCTTTTGCACACTCTGGCAAAGAAACGTGATATTCGACCAAAGGAGCTTTTGTTAGGAGACGCTCAAATTGCAGAAGGTATCGGATGTATTATCCCTAATAATAAAGAAATGTTGCGTACTCTTTGTGAGGCAGTCGTAGAGTGCTCAGAACGAGAGTTACTCGATGCTCTTTTACCTGCGGCGTTCCCGACACTAGTACGTAAAAGGGATATCAAGACGTTGGGGGCGTACGCGAAAGAGCTTCGAGGAGAGAAATCTGTCAAGTCTATAGTGACTGAATTCGCATACGTCGTCATTGCTGATTTTCTTTCAGCTCGAGATAATGAAGCACTAAAGAAGAATGCAATCGAGTTTCTCGAAGAGCAGACAGGTTTAGAAATAGAAACTCTGATTGCGGATAATGCGTTGTATCTCATTAGGTGTTTGATCAAATCCGCGGGCGCTAATGAGAAAGTACCAGAACCGGTGGGTTGCGCGAAAGAATTGAAAACTATGCTCCACGATATTGGCCGTTTGGCACTAGGTGATGAGCAATTCACCACCTTACCAGATTTCTTGCGAGCTCACTTCACCGCTGTGGAAATGCTCATGTACGAACCAGATGAGAAGAGAAACGAAGTGATCCATCGCAGATTTCTGAAATCGCTCGCGATCATGGTCATTTTAATCCAAGATCATTTGCCTCAATTTGCACCAAAAGTCATGGCGCACTTTTCAGCCGCGCTTGAGCGCAAAAGTTTGCGCAAAGATGCTCTCAGAGCGTGGTTGATATTTGTGCAAGTGATTGCGAAGCACAGCAACGAGTACTTATCGAGAATCGCCGGTCAAATTGTGGTCACGATGTTACCGTATTTACAGAATAGCGATCAGGAAAATCAAAACAGCACTGAATTCGATGAAGGAAACGGAGATGCATCGAAAAAAATATCGAGCACTGCGAACTCTGCGACGACAGACGCTAATCTAGCGGCAGCTGTTCTTGATGAGCTCGTATTGAAGGCTATTTTACCAAAGCCGATTTTGGCTTCGCTGCCTCTTTTGCCCAGACTGGAAAGACTGCGAGACTCGAACACGAAACTTGACGACGCCAGAAGATCTAATTTACTCGAAGATAGTTTAGGAATTCGACTACAAGCGTTGACGAACTCTTTGTCCCAAACAGAAAGTGCGGCGGTCCGAGAGACTGCGCTGGTGGAAATATATCGCGCATTAAGCAACCACGAGAACACAGATGAATTGAATGCTCTCGTGAAAGGCTCGAGCGAAGGTGCAACCGCCGATTCGGTCGTAGGTAATCTCGGATTTGCGCTGTTGAAGTCTTTTTCGCACGATTATTCATCTACAGGCAGTGCAAAAAACGAGCAAGCCAGAGTACGCTCGCAAAGAATGGCGGCAAAATGCCTGGGCGAGCTCGGTGCTATCGATCCCGGTCGTTTAGGAATTACCACCGAATCTGTTGACTTGCATTTGGATACCAGACCTACAGAAGTTTCTCAAACTCTGCTCGTAGACCATTTAGCTCGTATGGTTCGCGGTGCTACCGATGCTATCATGCTCGACGCCACGGCATTCTGCGCACAAAAAGTCCTCATAACGAGCGAGTGTAGACCGGCTGAAATTGAAGAAGCCGCAACATTTTTGTACAATCAGCGTAATAACTACGCTATGGATACCACTATATTACCGGAAGGATCAACAAAGGACGGGGCTAAATTCTGGTCGGAGTTACCCGAGGAAGCGAGAACCACGTTGGCTCCATATCTTACGACGATTTACACCTCAAGTAGTAACAAGCAACTCCCTTCGACGCGTCCGATATATGGAACGTCTTCTTCAGTCAACTCATTCTCGAAATGGATTCAGCAGTGGTGCCGCGTATTAGCCATAGAAGCTCGCGGTCCGTGTGCGGATTTATTCGAGAATTGTTTGGGAGTGTTTCGACACGATACACGCCTGACGCTGTATTTGCTTCCGCACATGGTTTTAGATGCTCTGACTGGGCAAACCAAAGAAGAGTACGCCAATACGAACGAAGATACCCCCATTGTCATCGATAATGATGATGGAGATGAAACCGCGCGAATGCGAAGACTTTCCATCGAGCTCGAAATTTTAGCCGTGTTGAGAGACGCCGCTGGTATAGTAGTTTCGGAGAATGAGCAGCACGTGGTAAATACGAGCAGAGGTGAAATATCCCCAAATGATGTTGTTGCATTTTCGGCGTTGCGCTCGCAAAGGGGAAGAGACAACGCGCTCAACAGTAAGTCGTCTGCATCAGGAGGCTCTGGTGGTATCGCGGAATTGGCGGCACAAGCAATATTCCACTTGCTTGACCAGCTCGAAACGTGGGTTGCGAATGTACGTATCTCTAGTACGAGACGTCATTCATATGGCGCAAATGCCATGCACAAAAATGCGCACTTTGTTCAGGAGTTCCTGGAGAATATTCCTAAAACGCTACTTGCAAAAGCGGCGCAGAACTGTGGCGCTTCAGTTCGTGCTCTCAGGTACTTTGAAGACCATTGTCGTGCTCAGGGTGCGGTATCCAATCCTGCATCGGCGAATTTTGCGAAGACAAAGCTCGACATGGCAGACGGCGACGTCTCATTCTTAGCCTCGGTATATCAGGGCCTGGCTGAACCGGACCAGTTGTTGGCGTTGCCCAGATTTCGCGCGCAACCAAAAGTGGAAGATGAGCTTTTACGACACGAGGAAGCTGGGGAATGGGAGGAGGCACTGATTCACTACGAATCTGAGCTTTCAAAGAAGACGCCAAAATCATCATCTTCAAGTGATACTTTATCGCCTGCAGAATGGGGAAGGCTTCGTTGTTTAAAAGGTCTTGGGCATTTACGAACGGTGCAAAGAGATTCGGAAACTCTGCTTGCGGCGCGTCGCTTCTCAAGAAATCGCAAAGAAACAGCAGCGCTGGCAGAATCTGGAGCAAACGCCGCGTGGCGATTGGGCCGATGGGATGATTTGGAGAGTTTATTAACAAAGTTAGATAACGAGAACGCGAGAAGAGGTGGTGGAATGCACTCATATGATGGTACTGTCACAACGACGGCGTCGTTAGAACACGTCATCGGATCTTCTCGCAAACGAATTCGGAGCACTGCGGGTGGAGGAATTCTCTCTTCGCGATTACATCGTCATCAAGCGGTGAATGTATTTAACGATGACGACGACGTGTCTGGATTATTGACGAATCTGTCCTCGTCTGCGTTTAATCCAAAAGCTCCTGCGGATGGTGATGCCGCTATTGGACGCATAATGCTCGCCTTGACGCGAAATAATAACCGAAATGGAGTAAACAATTGCGATGAAGTAGGTTTTCGCCGTGCGATGAAATCTGCGCGCGATGCCGTCTTGGCACCATTAGCTGCAGCAGCGATGGAAGGGAGTTGGCAAAGAGCGCACCCGAGTTTGGTGCGGCTTCATTTGTTGCAGGAGTGCGCAGCTGGCTTTGAAGCTGTCAAGTCTTTCCGCGAAGAGACGGGTAGAATGCAAGTTGAACTTGCTCGACACAACGAAATCCCCGCTTCTAGTAAGGGTAACACTAATAACGCATCGAGAAGTCGATTAGCCGATACAAGAACAACCGCGAATCGATTTCGAATATCTCGAGAGTCCAAATCGGGTATTCCTGTGGTCACTCAAACTGTACTCAACGCGTGGGATGCGCGCTTAGAGAGAGTACCTGCTACGATTCAGACGCGAGAGCCGATCTTAGCTTTGCGACGGTGCATCTACGGTTTACTTCACGCTGCACCTGCGCAAGCGAACGCGTGGTTGGCGCAAGCGCGAGCATGTCGAACAGCTGGTCACCACGGCGCCGCGCAGCTTGCACTCTTAGAGGCTAGAAATTCTATGCAACAAGTTGAAAGTGGTGCGAGTGAACGAACGACGATTGGAAACAACGTTCGATTAGCCTTGGAGCAAGCAAAGTTACTCTGGGCGGAAGGCAAGCAACACAAAGCAGTCAGCGAAATTCAAGAAGTTCTCGGTTTCACCGATGAAAACAACAACAGCTCTCGTTCGGGAGGTAGTACGACGACCATAACTGAGGACATACTGGCCGAAGGTGATGAAGACGCCAAGATCTTGGCAAAAGCGACGCTTAAGCTCGCTCGTTGGGCTGCGGTCACCGGTCAAAAGCAAAAAAATGAAATTCTCGAACTGTACAAGCGCGCAAAGACGCACTACGGATCGAGAGAAAAGGCTCACTTTCACCTCGCGAGGTATTTGGACGAGCTACTCAAAGATGCACAAAGGAGAGAAGCGGTATTGGCGATGAGTGGGATTGGCAGCGTTTCGGCCGCCCAGAATTTGAACACGTCCTCGCGAAGTCGACGAGCGAATAATCAGGGTGGCGGTCGCGCAGGTTCAAACGCTCTCGCGAATAGTAGAGAAGTGACCTCCAGTTACGATTTGATCACGGAAGCTGCGAAAGCTTACGGAGCATCCGCAAAAAATGGACATCGCCACGTGTATGCCTCCATACCGAGAATGTTGACGTTATGGTTCGATGCCGGAGACAACTACGAGAGAATGCACGCAACTTATACTTCGACAACGTCTGCAACGACGCAGCATCAGATGCAGAAGGAACTTCAGCGCGCCAAGAAGTGTTGTGAAGACATTACGCTCATCGTCAAGACTTACAGCAACGCGTTTCCTTTGTATAAATGGCTCGTCGCTTTACCGCAGCTCACCTCTCGCTTGACCCACAAAAATGAAGACGTGTTACACGTCGTCCAGACGTTAGTTTCGCGACTGTTCCGCGCGTACTCGGATCAAACGTTGTGGCAACTCGCACCAATGTTGCGTTCGCGTGATGATTATCGGAAACGATCTGCTTTACAAGTATTACAAAAAGCGATTCGCGAAGAGAGCAGCCATCGCGAGCAAATCGCCGCTTTTCAAGCTATGGGCGACCACCTCGTCAAGCTGTGCGCGTTTCAACCGAAAGCACCGACAGAGCCTAGACAACGTCAAGCGAAGAGTTTTTCGCTTGAGAAAGAATTCCCGGGTTTATGTGCAATGTTACCGTCGCAAATTATGATTCCAATTCAATTATCCTTGACGGCGGCGCTCCCGCCGAAAGATTCAAATCCTACGGACCATACACCGTTTCCTGCCGCAACGCCAAGTTTTTACGGTTTCGTCGACGACGTGCAACTGTTGCAATCTTTGCAAAAGCCGAAAAAACTAACCGTCATCGGTGACGATGGTTTGGAATACTCCTTTTTGTGTAAACCAAAGGACGATTTGCGAAAAGATTTAAGAATGATGGAATTTTGTGCGGTTCTGAACCGTTTGTTATCTCGCGACGAACAAAGTCGCAAGAGACGATTATATTTGCGCACTTTCTCCGTTATTCCATTGTCTGAGGACTGTGGTATCATCGAATGGGTCCCGAACACGACCGGTTTGCGTCACGTGATGCAAAACTTATACGTTCGCGAAGGTATATTCGGACGTCACACGCACAACGACATCAAAGAAATCTACGAAAGGTGGAAAGGACGATCGCCACTCGGGTACGGGAAGGAGGTGTTACAAAAATTCCCACCCGTTTTCCACAAATGGTTCCTTGACACTTGGAAAGATCCATCGAAGTGGTTCGCCGCTCGCAAGGCATTTGCGCACACATCTGCGGTCTGGTCGATGGTCGGCCACATCGTCGGTTTGGGAGATCGGCACGCGGAAAACGTCTTGTTGGATGCGACAACTGGTGATTGTGTCCACGTGGACTTTTCGTGTTTGTTCGACAAAGGTTTAGAGTTGGAAACGCCGGAAGTTGTTCCTTTTCGATTGACGCAAAACATGATTGATGGTTTAGGCGTTGGAGGCTACGAAGGCGCCTTTGAACGCGTCTGTGAAATTACTTTAGACGTGTTACGAAATCATCGCGAGGCGTTGATGTCTGTGTTAGAAACGTTCGTACATGATCCACTCGTTGAGTGGACTCGCGGGAAGAGTAGCAGTAACCAAAGTAATACGAATGTGGTTTCGCAACGAAAAGCAAAAGAGGCTCTGGAAAATATCGGGGCGAGATTAGAAGGCGTCGTCGTTGGTGTCGGCGCGGCGCCGAGTTTACCTTTGAGCACGAGCGGTCAAGTCCGGCGTTTGATCGAGGAAGCTACGAGTCTCGTCAATTTAGCTTCTATGTATATCTGGTGGATGTGCTTCTTCTGATTGAAGAAAAAGTAATTATTTACGTTCGAATTCAAACGCGTAAAAATGCTGTTGTGCGATACAATTTTAGTAGGTATATTAAAAGTGGAATTCAATAATATTTAGCGTCTCTTTCTCCAGTCGTCCGAAAAGTCATCCTCGTCGATGGATTTGTTCTGGTCTCTTTCCCACTCGTCTCTTTCGTATTCATCGTATCTAGATTGATCCGCGGCGTTGAAGAACCCACTCACCACGTTCACGACAAACGCCAACATGAACAGCTGAAAGATGAAACCGCCCCCACCAAAGAAGCCAAACGGCATGCCGTACCCGAAACCAAACGGCATACCGAACCCAAACGGAGAAAACATCGGCACTGGCATTGGCATCACCGTCGGTCCGTAACCCGCGCGCGGCGGCGGTCCTCGTCTGTATTGCCCACCACCTCTCGGCGCAGACCTGTACGATCTTCCGCCTCCTCCTCTCATACCTCCGCCGCCTCTCCCAGCCACTTGCGTGATTTCATTCGCAAAAGTGGAAGCCTCCGCAGGCTGATTCAACACCGAGCAATCCGCGACCGCTAACGACGTCGCCACGAGCGTCGCCAACGCGAAAGACGCCGCTTTCTTCTCCCATTTCTGTTCTTCTGTTTCTTGTTTTCGTTGCTGCTCGCATTTCTTTCCTTCTGCCTTTGACGACGACGACGACGTTTCGTTGAAGATCATCATCGTCGTCACTTTCGAGGAGGACGAAGAATTCGCCCTGGACGATGATGATTTTCCTCGAAAAGACACCAACGCGCTTTTGGAACGACGACTCTTATTTTTTAGTAAAGACGAAGATCGGCACGCGGCGACCAACTTCCCAGAGGAGGAGGAAAGACCATTATTGCGAAGAGAGGAGGATGAGGACAAC
>Ga0206131_10007064_pt1 | contig 11333 bp, 8 predicted proteins | sample Helgoland_Spring_FD_148636 | JGI IMG/M metagenome (GOLD analysis project Ga0206131, IMG submission 148636) | Pelagic subsurface seawater microbial communities from Kabeltonne, Helgoland, North Sea - Helgoland_Spring_Bloom_20160517_1 | ecosystem: Environmental > Aquatic > Marine > Epipelagic ... | reverse complement strand
GACTGACGCTGCTGAAGTTGCTGGGTGCCTTTCTGGTGCCGGTCTTGTGCTCATCCTGACTGCCTGCCTGAGTATATATGGTGCTACCGCTTTTCAACGAGATGATATTGTTGGTGTGAAAACTCTCAGTGGTCGTTCCGTGACACGTGACCCGTTACAAAGTTCGGAAGGTTGGGCTTCTTTCACCTCTGGTTGGTTAGTTGGAGGTTTGTCGGGTGTTGCGTGGTGTTACATTCTCACTCAAGTACTTCCCTATTATTCTTAAAGTTTAAATCCTGAGCTTAACGCAACAATAAAAAACACAAAGCTTTGTACTATATCTATTTACAGCACGGATGTATCCTAAATCACTATCTGGGTTCTTATACTCACGACATTCAAAATAAGGTCAATCCCGCGACAGTGCATTTACAAGCTTTGTGCCTTGCCTTCATACCATCTAATCGAACCTAACCAAAATTCCAAAGATTATTTTCTTGATGCAATCGCTCTGTCATGCAAATTCAAAGCATAACTCTTATTTTGAATATTGTGTGACTGCACTTCATCACGAGCCTTGTTCAGTTTGCAAGTGAGATACGCGGACTTTTAACCTTGGTGTAGTGCCTTGACGTGCATTAGACTTGCCTGAAGTGGAAATAAGGTGAACTTTTTGATCTAACTCGTCCCTTTCTAATTTTCTTGTCGAGTCCTCTCTTTCTTTCATTCGCTTATCATAGAGTCTATTTGATCTGTGCTCACGGATTTTTTCTAAACTTTGCAATACTTTCAAGGTAGAGTTGACTGTGACCCTATCATATTTCATTATTCGATTCCTTCGACTTTCAAACTGAAAAACTTTATCTGCGCTTAGATCTTTTCCCCTCAATACACGGTAGGCTTTCGTCCATTTAACCTTGCGTGGATTGCGTTTCATTTTAAAGTTCCTGTGGCACTTGGAACGACAGAAACGAAATAACTTAGAGTCATTGCGGACAAAGCATATTCCGTGACCTGGATAGATCGTTGAGCTACAAAACCAGCACTTTTCTAATCTCATTCGAGACTGTCGTTCTGTTACAGCAAGAAAATTCGATTATCCCGAGTCTTCAGGAGGAGTCGTCACCGTTATTTTACTTGTGTCGATACAGATTGAACTTCTCTAAGTACTCCAGACTGGAAAAATTGCAGCAATTCTTTTTATTCTGGGGACTGGCCGAACTACGCAACTACCGTACTACCCTGATCCGAACTGGAACGAATGGTTAAGATCGTAATTCTTCTTCGTCTTCTTCTTATGCGCTACTTCTATGGTTGGTTCACCTTAGTATTAGTATTTTCCGCTGCTGCTTGATTATGGGTACAAGCTTAAGACCTTAAGCCGTTGTTGTTGGCCACTCACGGTCTCGCAGGTCAAAATGAAACCTACCCTAAATTAAAATAAATATCCCTTGGTTCGAGGATTCTTTCTCGCGCATCGAAACTTTCGTTAAAACATACCTGTGGCGATATTTCAGTTCTATACTATTTATGAAGCAACGAAGTGCTACGTAAGGAGTTCAGCAGTTCACCTTATTCGACACTGGAGTATAAATAATATGAGTATTCATGCCATAAGTTCACGTGTAAGATGGCGAGCAAATATCAGCCCCGTACATCGGGATAGACATATCCCGCGTGGAGAAACAGTCAATAGCGTGAAAGTAGTAGATATGGATTATAATTTCTTTCGGATCCAATCGAGGAAGGTGGTGGAGTATGTGACGCACGATCATAGTAGCCCGATATCTACTTTTCCTGAGCACGATAATAGCCTTCATTTTCCTATAGAGGATTACGGAGAACACGGAGCTGCATTTTTGAGTGGGAATTTTTTGCCACTCCGAGAGGAGTACACAAGCTTTTCAAGCTTGGACAGGAATTCTGAGTCAGATAATGACGGATTGAGAATAATTGGATCCGTACCTGATGATTTCCCGGAAGGACAATTTGCATATGTTGGACCAAATCCAAAACTAGAGGCACAAAATTACAAGGTGTGGGGAAAAGGCCCAGATCAAAAGGATTTCAATGTTTCAAATGGCTGGCATCATTGGTTTGAAGGTGACGGGATGATCTATGCGTTAGATTTCGATGTAAACTCAAGGTTGTGCTATCGCAATCGATTTATACGAACTAAAAGTTGGAAGGATGAATCGGAGGTTGGGGCACGGCTATTTCGGCCACTGATGAATGCGGAAGGCAGCACTTTCTTACTCAATGCAGTAGCAAATTTGGTTTCTGGAGGAGCTTTCTTGAAAGATTCAGCAAATACTGCTCTTGTGCATTTTGCTGGCCGTACTTTAGCCTTACAAGATACAATGCCACCGTGGGAACTAGATCCTGAGAGGCTCACAACTCTGGGAGCTTGCAATTTTGAAAACCAACTTCCTCCATACATACCATTTACGGCGCACCCAAAAGTTGCACCTTTGACGGGAGACCTAGTCTTTTTTGGATTCAATCCTGTCTATCCTCCACACTGTTCTATTGGATCCTTGGATCAAAATGGAAAAATTAAGGACCTAACTCCGATGTGGAGCTTCCCATTTGCAGGATGTGTTTTCATGCATGATTTTTGCGTTACTGAGAAGTATACTATTTTGTTTGAAGGTAGCTTGGATATAAAGCCTATACGCCAATTTTTCGGTCGCCATCCCCTTCAATACAATAATGATAAAAATGCAAGATTTGGTGTATTTTCGCGCGATTCGAATGTTCCTCTTGCGAAGTGGTTTGATTGTAGTTGTGCGCAGATGGTTTATCACTTTATCAACTCCTGGGAAGAAACAAATGCTAACGGTCAGGAAGAAATAGTTATAACTGGTGTACGAGAAGATGGCTTCTTCCACAATGCACTAAAAGCTAGAGATACTCGGGATTGGATCACGCGCACCCTAGAAGAAGATTTGAACTTACCAAGAGTCCATGAATGGCGAATCAATCTCGTTGATGGCTCAGTAAAGGAAAGATACCTCTATAAAGATATAGTGGAAGTTCCCCGTATTAATGATGAATTTACAGGTGTAAAGAATCGGTACGCTTACGCTGGACGAATTAAAACGGAAATCCTGAGGGATGATGCACAGCTCAAATTCGACGCTGTGGTAAAATTTGACTTTGAAACAGGTGATAAACAAGTGTATGAGCACGGTCCTGGAAGGTTTGGTATGGAGTCACAGTTTGTGCCACGAGCAACTAAGTTAAAGGGATCTGAAGATGATGGTTGGCTTGTACTTTATGTTCACGATGAGAATACAGAAACTTTGGGTCGTTCTCGTAGCGAATGCATAATACTAAATGCTCAAGATATTTCCTCTGGGCCAGTTTCTAGGATTATCCTCCCAGACCGAGTTCCTTATGGCGCTCACGCCATGTGGCGCCCAAAATTATCAGATTTTGGTGTAAGAAAGTTCAAAGTAAAAGGACGGAACTACTACAATGACGTACAACCCAAAAAATATTCTTTTCTTCCAGAACAGATAGATGATTTATTAGGAACAGTACGCTGCGGTATACTACGATTAGCATCAAGCTTGTTTGTGAATGGTTGGAGGCCTTGGGTTCGAAAGAAAAAGTCTGAAATCTACTCTTTTGTTCGCGCAGGTGAATATGAATTAGACGAAGCTTACCGTTTAGGGTCAATGAGAATGACTCAATCTCAAGTTGAATCTGAACGAGGTTTCCAAGATTCACCCAATTTAGTCTTGTATGATGTTGAAACGGACGGAGAATGCCGAAGAGTTCGTGAAGCGCTGTGTATGCTTGATTTAGCATTTGAATGTAGACCATGCCCATACGGAGCTTATCGTCACAGAACGTTGGCAGCAAAGCTTCAAAATGTTCCACTCGGGGAAGAGATACTACCTTTCTTGCATGACTCTCGCTCTAGGGTTTCTATTATTGGCGCTGAAGATATTTTAGATTATTTATATGATGTTTATCTAGACGGCTCTGCTCCCTCTCCTTTAGTAGCAAATCGGGGAACTGCTGATATCGCCATGCGATCCAGAAATACTGAATCCTCCTCGAGTATATCTCATTCTAAGATGCCATGCAGATATCCCGTGAAGCCGTTAGAGTTGTGGGCATACGAAGCTTCGCCTTTTTGCTCACTTGTCAGAGAAAAACTGTGTGAAATGGAGCTGCCTTATGTTTTGCGCCCATGCTCTAGAGGAAGTCCTCGTAGGACTGAACTGCTGAGGAAAGCAAAAACTTTTCAAGTTCCATTCATAGAAGATGAAAATACGGGTATCCAATTATTCGAAAGTGCGAAAATCATAGAATACTTGAATCAAACATATTGCTATGACTCTACAATTTGATTAGCCTGGGTTGGAATTTATAAAGTTTTCTGTGCTCAAACGCTCTTTTACTTCAGTTTTTTTTGTTCTATGGAAAAAAGTTGGAGAAAAGAAGTTTACAGGATAGCTATGATTTGGAGAAAAAAGAATTTACAGATGCAATGAAGTTTTCTCAGCTATTCCCATGACAATTTTTGAATAGGAGCTACTAAAGCTACGGATTTGTACTTCTCCTGGGCATACTTTTCACGAACTGCAGGACCTGACTCAGAAGTAAATACCACATTGAGCAACTCAACGCAAGATCTCAGTTCATAAAGAGTATATCGCGACCAGTTTTCAAAAACTTGAGAAGCGTTTTGAAATTTATCAAGGGTAAGAAATGAAAGTATAACAGTTGAAGTTGCTATCATTGAAGGTCTGAAGCAAAGAAATTTGTACTCTGTGAGCGTAAGTTCGGCAAGAAAAATTGCAAGCATTTTAACTTCGATAGTTGCTCCTGTTTCTTCCAATATCTTCGTTAGAAAAGTCTTAATAGTTGGTTGGGTCAGCTCAAAACTAAGTATATCTAAAACTTTTCTTTCCATTTGAAGAACTTCTTCTCGATTGTAAGTACTGTCAGTGATGTAGCAAAAATCTTCGATAGTTGGAGCATAAATTTCCTCATATTTTGAAGCGATGAATAAAGACGTTATCCCAATTAGCTGCAGTTGGTTTCTCTTTACCTTCATTTTGCCAAGGCAACGATCTGTGTAAATCACGCTTAAAAATAAGGTCTCAGAGCACAAATTATATTCTTGGGCTACTTCTACTAGCCAGTCAACTAAGACTGAGCGCATACTGGGGGTGATGTCAGTCTGGATACTAGACATATAGTTTGGATCAGTACTTTTTCCCACCTCTGAGGAATACAAGTATTCAAATATTTCTGTTGTGTATTCATCATAGACCAAATCACTTTGACTATTGATATGGTTTGTCGGATTCTTATTTCCTCCATTTGCACTATTTTCATAGTTCGAAAACCATTTTTTTTCTTTCTCCAGAACTCTTCTGGGCTGACTGTTTTTTTGAATATCTTGGAATCCGATTCTACTTCTAAATAAATTCTTTTGCTGCTTTGTATCAGTGAACGAGATCTTCTCCGAGTTACGAGACTCCTGGGGAAGCTGATTCGAAATATTATGAAGCGCATTTCGTTCTAGTTTTTCATTGCGAGTCTAAAGTGGAGGAAGTAAGAAAGATTATTCATTTTCTCCTCTTTAGGCGACATACCTTTCCATTCTCTGGTGAAAGAAATCCTTCACGAAGATTTTCGACTCTGACCCCAATTTCATTGCGGCGCATTTATCTCAAAAGGGTAGGGTACTTGAAAATACGAAATTGAACTCAATTGAACGAGTTCACTTTGATTGATTGTTCTCTCGCTTAGATTTCTATGTCTTTTGACTGACTTGGGAATGAGGAAAAATTTCAAATTTGAATCCTTGATTGCGGAAACCCGAAACTTGTAAGAAAAAGGAAAAACCCACTAAGTGCCAGGTTCACAAAAGGTTGCCAGCACAAGTAGTAAACAAATGCGACTTTCTTATTTTTTTTAAGAAACCTAAAACCAGAAAGGTTCTTATACGATGTACTGCCTGGATGTGGTGCTACGATAATTCCTGTTCCTCAGCATTGCTATCATAGTCTTGTTCTCTGTTTTCAGGAGCAGCCTGAACGGGTGCGAAATACTTCACTCAGTGAACGTTTTGACACATTAAAGCAAAGAACTGCATTTGAAACAGAAAATGTTTCTAACTGCTGACACCGTAGCAATTTGATCAAAAATGTCCCACCTGCACTATTAAGTATGTATTCTCATAGAAACTTGAAAAATCCTGTTGAAGGGATATTTATCTCAAATTCGAGAAAAAAGCTTTCGAATCCTTCAATGTGCAAGAAACTGATGACTTTGAAGTCACAAATAAAGTTAACTTGTGTTGAAGACTCCGATAGAGTTTTATATAATCCTCTCGTACGACTTGAAGAACTTGGAACACGTTATTTTGGTGTAATCGTTGATTTCGAAGGAGTAATAGATTCTCCTAACTTTGAATATGAGCGAGAGGCTTGGCGTACTTTGGCAGTAGAGGAGAATCTGAAAGAACCAACACCTATTGAACTTAAGAAGGCCGAAGGTATGAAATTTAATGATGCGATTTGTCAAGTATTCTGTTGGACTAGAGATCCTCAACGTATTGAATCCTTACTGAAGCGCAGAAGAGGAATTCTGACTGAGCAAAATATTGAAGCTCGACGAGGTGGGGCCAGGCTTGAAAGTTTCACAAGGCTATGCACTCTCTTTCATACGTGGAAAATACCAGTTGCTATAGTATCATCTTCTAGAATACGTGAGAGTTTAGAACTAGAACTAAAGAAGCTTTACAAGCAACAGAATCGTACTATCTTCCTGGTGGGATCCGATGATTTTGCACATAGTTTACCAGATATTGACAGCTTTACGACTGCTGCAGAAATTTTGTCTCGCCCACTACAGAGATGCGTTGTGATCAGCAACTCAATTTTTTCAATCGAGGCAGCTAAAGATCTGCAGATGAAGTGTGTTATTATTTCAGATAGATTCAAGGCTTGGGAGCTTCATGAAGCTGATATAATAGTCAAAGATCTCGAGGAACTGACCTTTCAACGTTTTCAATCGCTCTTTGCAGCAGAAACGGAAAATTAAATCAGTTTTTTCATCGTTAAACTTGTAAAAATTTTAATTTAAAAAATAAATAAATCCTTCTTCGTTCTTTGCACTTTAACACTGCATTCAAATTTGTACGAAAAGGTATTTAATTAATCTTTTTCTCATTTCCTCGGGGAAATTTGTGTGCTTTCTTTGCTATTTTTTTTAATTACTTTTTTATTAAAAGCTGTTTTTTTTTCTTCTTACTTTCCCCAAAAATATTTAAAACCTCTATCACTTTGAAGATGGTTAATTGCGTTGGCTGATAAAATTAAATTGAGAATATTCAGTCATTAATTAATAAATAAATTATCTCCCAACGAAAATAATTATAAAGATTTAAAAAGATTGTATTTTATTTCAGAAGGAAATATGCAAGTTCTCTTCAAACTTAATTTAATAATTCAAGGCTCTCATATTTCTAGAATGCTAATTGTATTATTTGCAGGAATCACAGGAAAATAGCGTTTGTTCGGGAATCGGGAAATGAATTAAAATAAAAAGCTAAAAAAGATCACGCATTTGAAAGATCTATTGTAAAATGTTAATTTTTTGTGAGAGAAATTTTAGTGTAATAGTTTACCTGCCAAATCTTTGACTATCTTGAAAGTTGCTTCTGGTCTTCCTAACTTCTTCGCTTTTTCGGACATTTCCGCCAAAAAAGTGGAGTATTCATCACTGAACCAGTTTGCAACTGTGCCAGCAATATCTTCTGGTTTAGTGCTGAAAGAACCAACTCCATTATCAACAACAAATGGGATATTACCTTCCTCTTGGCAGGGTATACAGCCTTCGTAGTTGAATTGAGATGCCAAAGAATAGAAGAAGAAAGTCTTGTACCATTTAATATGAGGGGGACTCCACAAATTAGAGCCTCAGCAATTGTCCCAGGTCCTGCTTTAGTAATAATACAATCACAAGCCCTCATAAAATCTGACATGTTGTTTACAAAACCCTTTGATTTGTGTTTCGTTAGATATTTAATGATTTGAGTGGTAAATTTGAAACTTTACCTTAACGGTGACATGTAGTGGCCAGGTCTCACTTCCGAGTTTCGAGGCTAAAATTGTGTTCCGACCACAAATAACAACTATCTGATCATCCTCTCGCAAACTGGTCATAAAAAAAATCACTCAGTCAAAATTAACCGAAAATTTTACTCACGTTCTTGAAAGAGCTCTTGTAATGGACTCCAGCATTCCCATCCCTTCGCCTCCACCAATAATCATCACAGTCTTGGAGTTTGATACTAAACCAAGATTAGTTCGTATTTCTTCCTTTGACAAAAGATTCGGAGTACTGAATGAAGGACGTATTGGCAGCCCGTGACAAATTAGTTGTGAACTTTTTAGTCCAATCCTAATAGCCTGGGCTGCGACAAGCTCAGTTGCAACAAAACATCTGTCTACTGCCTATGTGAGAAGTTCTTTCATTTAGTTGTCCACAAACTCTGTCTCAAGAATTACCTTATGGAACCATGTTGGATGGCATCTGGTGAGATCAGTTACAACAGTCGCGAAAGGAACAGTCTTTGCATTTAAATCGGCCTTCTCAGCTATAGTTTTGAGAACCTTTATCTATTTAAAGAAATTTAAGTCGACATTAAAATCTTTTATGAATGTACGAACAGGAACATGTTGCATCAAAGGATGGACGCTCACAATAAGATGAGGATCGTATTCTCGAAAAGCTCTTGAAAAGCCCTTACGAACGATAGCTGCATAGCCCTAATAGATTCATGGAGTTGATTGATCTAAATATTGATAAAGAAAGCATACTTCAAAAAGACAATCATGAACAATTTTCGGTTCAGAACAACGGAAGTTCAATCTCCAAAGCCAGGGATTCTTTACAAGAAAGAAGTAACTTTTTGGCATCTCACATAGTGGCCATGGTGACATACTACTCCACAGATCTATGATATTGACATCAAAATCATTTCCTAGAGTAACGTGATACATAAAAGTAAATTCGTGATAAGATGTGGAGATTTGTACATACCGTATAAAGTATGGAAACCATCTTTCAAAGCTTGTGCACTTGCGCGATGTCCACCCCCAGTATCACTCATCAGGCACATGACTCTTTTCCTCTCTTCGGTAATACCCGCATCTTCTCTATATGTTTTGGATGCCAAGCCAAAATCATTTCCAGTTTTGAGCTCAACGTTTTCTTTTCTGGTAGGAATGACAGCCTCTCCTTCATGTTTGATCCTCTGTGTATACAATTGGGAAGTCGTGAGTATCATGGCAATTTGAAAACATAATAAGAAACTAAGGATAACAAATCTAGATTGGAGCACTTACGAATTCGTTCTTATCGACTGCGTAGTATTTTGTATCTGGGATCTCAAAGCTTCTAAAGTCACTTTATATCAGAAAGTGTCACCAGAAAATAAATAAAGCATACTCATTATTGATCACTTCTTCATGAGATGCATCAAATGAAATATCGAGTACTTTTCGAACGATAGCATTCCTCCACTTGCTCTCAATGGTATGGTTTTGCCTCGTGCTAGCTTTCGGAAAACTTGTAAATGAATTTTTCATGAGTTCGTTAACAAAGAAGCTGGTAATAGGTGTTCCTTTTTTCACTCCGGGGGGTTGTGGACAGTTCAATTTAATGAACTCTACAGTAGAACTGAAGACGTCTCTCAGACTAAAAATTTGATGATATTTTTGTCAACACAAACTTCAGGCTATTCGCCTTCGATCCCCGTTTGTATGGGCTTAATGGTGGGGTTTGGAATGTTTCCTGATAAATTTAGGGTATAAAACCTGAGGAAAGACGGTGGAATGTCACATCAAAAACCCCACTTACTCACGCGTCAAACTTTTCATCTGCACTCACATAGTGATCCAGGCGAAATACCACGTAGAAATTGGAGACCGGCCCCATTCGAAAGGAATCACTTATCTTTAAGAACTAATGGTTTCGCTCAAGTTGCAGAAACGACTTGCTTCCTCCGTTCTCAACTGCGGAAAGCGTAAAGTTTGGTTAGATCCGAATGAGGTTCGTAAACATTCAGTTCATATCTCCGCCCGATTTTCCATACCAGTTCTATCTGCCTTAATGAATAGTCTCTTACAATTTTATATAATTCAAATCTTCTAACATTTCTTTCCTTCTAGATTACGGAAATATCGAACGCTAATTCGCGCCAGAATATTCGAAAACTCATCAAGGACGGCCTGGTGATAAGAAAGCCCACGAAGGTATGCACGTGTCCCTATTTGTTTTTTCACGCTGAACAACGTTATTAATTAGATTCATTCGCGTGCCAGAACACGCAGAGAGCTTGAAGCGAAGAAGAAAGGACGACATACTGGCTATGGTAAGTGAAAAAACTATCTTTCCCAACATCAAGTGAGTTCCTTTTTACAGGTAAACGAAGAGGTACTCGGGAGGCTAGATTGCCTACAAAAGTTCTGTGGTTACGTCGACATCGCGTTTTAAGGAGACTTTTAAAGAAATATAGAGAAGCAAAGAAGATAGACAAGCATATGTATCACTCCATGTATCTGAAGTGTAAAGGGAATGTCTTCAAAAATAAGAGAGTTTTGATGGAGGCGATACACAAGGCGAAAGCTGAGAAGTCTAGAGAAAAATCTCTTGCAGACCAATTCGAAGCCCGTCGTGCTAAGAATAAGGTCACACGAGAAAGGAAAATTCTAGCTCGTGAGGAGCGCATCCTTTCAGGAGCAGCTGCAGTTCAAGAAAAATAGGCCAAAAGTGTCTACACTAGTATTTTGCAATTGTACAGTTTTCATCCTACTTCCTACGAGCACCTTTAACTTTCTTGTTTTTTCTCAGAACGTATCGCAACTGCCTTGAAACAAGAGTACAGAACGCCCTTGAAACGATTTGATTTGAGGAAGGTAAAGAAAGCCGAAGAGAGTGGCAGAGTGGGGCCTTTGACCTTATTTCGGGTGATATCAACTCTTTTTTTTACAAACCCTAAACAAGATTTTCGCTTTACGGAGTTTGTCCGTAAAAACGAAACCCACTCCCCATATGATTCGCGATAGATTTTGAGACTATATTTTACATGTACCCAGAAATTGGGTCGGAACGAAACGTGGGTGCTTCTGTTCTGGTTCTGGTTCAGGTTCTGGTTCAGGCACTTGGTTCAATAAGGTATCGACACAATCATGATTTATATACAAAAGTAGGGATGAGCGTAATTTCGTGCTGTTGATATGTATTGCTTTCAGCTCATTTTCCTGGCCCTGTGCTCTTTGATGATTGCTTCCTTTCAAGTTGATGTTCGAAAAATTGGT
>Ga0206131_10007057_pt1 | contig 11336 bp, 10 predicted proteins | sample Helgoland_Spring_FD_148636 | JGI IMG/M metagenome (GOLD analysis project Ga0206131, IMG submission 148636) | Pelagic subsurface seawater microbial communities from Kabeltonne, Helgoland, North Sea - Helgoland_Spring_Bloom_20160517_1 | ecosystem: Environmental > Aquatic > Marine > Epipelagic ... | reverse complement strand
CTCGCATTTAAGCCATCGGGGAGTTTTTCGAGTGTGTAGACATCATAGCGATTACTCTTCCCCTCTAAGACATGACTCGGGGATGGCCCAGCTAAGGCTGGCGCAATCCGTGGGCGTTTCACCACCACTCGATAACGCGCGCACGACAACGCCGCGGTCAACAAGCCGTCTGCATCCGTATCTTGCCCGACCAACGAATGGAAGACACGCATCTCTTTCTTAACCATCGCACTCTTGGTGCGCACCGGAAACATCGGGTCGAGATACACCACATCGGGCCGCTTGGCCTCAGAGACTTCACGTAAATAATTAAGTGAATCCGCTTCGACTAAAGTCATACGATCCAACACCTCAACTAAGGCTGCATCTTGCGCCACACCAAAACGACGTGCTTGGATCATGCCATCCTCTAACAATGCGCGCACCGCAGTCACACGCTCCAGCAAAGTCATCCGACAACCTAAACTCGCGAGCACAAACGCATCACCACCGAGCCCCGCAGTCGCATCCAATACCCACGGATACACACCACTGCGCACGCCGACCGCCTTCGCAATCATTTGTCCTTTGCCGCCGCCTTGCTTGCGCCGATAGGTCACTGTTGGCCGATGGAAGTCCGCCCGAATACTCAAGCCATGCTGTTCTTCCACGGCGTGTAACACCAAGCCATCACTCGCCAACACAAAAACAAACGCCGCACCTTCGCCAGCGCACTGAGCCGACAAGAATCGCTGCAACACCTTAGGCTTAGCTGCCGCAACTGAACAACCATCGACACAGGGCAGTTTAAACCGATTGGCCCACTGCTGCGCAGTCGCCTGTAGCGCAGAATCTAAATATACGAGTGAAGACAGTTTCATAAAACGATACGACTCACCTTGCTGCGCTGCTGCGAAATCTCCAAGTGCAAAATACAATCCACTCCATCAACTGGTACCAAACGCACGAACTCGCTAAGTCGAGTCATTCTCCAAAGTCACGGCACCCACTGAGTCCTATTCTAAATAGTCGACGAACAGGGATTCGAGTTAATCTGAACCCCCACACTTGGAATCAACGACCATCCAAGACCACTTTCAAAATACTTATCCCAGCGACTCGCGCACTGTTGATTACACAATTCCTACACTACGTTCGTGCCAACGTAATACCACCTAAACAGAGAGACAGAGGGGTAATAACGATAAGGCCAAACTAGAGCTAACATATAAATTATACCGTCACGCGCAGCGGCTCAATCGTAGATGCAAAAAGATTGCGGCTCCTCCTTCAAGCAACTTACCTTGTCTCTATGACTTTACTCGACAACTGGCGCGCGCTGCTCGTGCCGAGCGGCACCTTCCAACTCCAGGACCTGTGGCAGCTCATCGTAGTCATCGCCCTCTTTACTATCAGCACGAAAACATTCGGCGCGAAGGCTAACTCAGTTGTCATCACACACAGCACTCCGGCACTGTGGCTCAAGGGCAATCTCAGCTTTCTCGCCCTATGGGCTGCCCTGATCGTCGCATGGGGGATTTGTATTTTAATACCAATCGAAGCTCCGGTCTTCAGTTTCTTCAGTTTTCTCGGCATGATATGGTTGGTCATCGGCCTGCTCACCAGCCTCATCCGTGCACCGTTCTGGTCCAAATCCGTCGCTGCAGTGTGCTATTTAACCTCGGCGATGCTAAGCCTCTCGTTGGTCGATGATGGCATTGATTCATTACAAGATCTACATGTTACAATCGGCACGTCGACCATCTCCGCCTGGGGAATCCTGTCTGGTATACTTGCCTTTGCATTCACCATGTGGGCGTGCCTCGCCGTGGCACGGATCATCGAGTCTCAAATCCAGAAAGTGCCTGGTCTGAGCCCCTCGCTGAAAGTACTGACCGCCAAGATTATTCGTATTGTTTTCATCGTCGTCGCCACCGCCGTCTCACTCAGTTCGATGGGCATCGATTTATCCGCCCTTACCGTACTCGGTGGTGCCATCGGTTTAGGCCTCGGTTTCGGTCTGCAAAAAGTCGTTTCCAACTTTATTAGCGGCATTTTGCTGCTAGTCGATAATTCCATCAAACCTGGCGACGTAATCGAAATCGACGGCACCTATGGATGGATCAATAACCTGCGTGCACGCTATGCGTCTGTTATCACACGCGACGGCACTGAGCATCTAATCCCGAACGAAGATTTAATCACACAACGTGTGATCAATTGGACGTTTACCAATAACCTCGTACGCATGAAAGTACCCATCGGCGTGTCCTATGACTCAGACCCGCATCAATGCCTTAAGCTGGTCATTGCTGCTGCACAGTCGATTGACCGCGTCTTATCAGAGCCGACACCAGTTTGCCATGTACTCGGATTCGGTGATAGCTCGATCGACCTCGAGCTGCGCTTCTGGATCTCAGATCCCACCAACGGTGTGGCTAATGTCAAAAGTCAGGTACTGCTCAACATTTGGGACACGTTTAAAGAAAATAATATCGAGATCCCTTACCCACAAAGCGACCTACACATTCGCTCAAGCGATATCGTAATGTCTTCAACAGAGCCATCCATCAGCCCAAACAATTAAGACCGTTCTGCCGACGACAGACCCTCACATTAACATGCCTACCGTTAAAAAAATCCGTCTCGACGAACTGCTCGTCGCTCAAGGACTCGCCGACACTCGCTCGCGCGCCAAAGCGCTTATCCTCGCAGGTAAAGTCAAACTCGGCACCGATCGACTGGATAAGCCAGGCCGCAGTCTACCTGCTGATGCCCCTATTGAAGTCGAATCCCCCCCCCGCTTCGTCAGTCGAGGCGGAGAAAAACTCGAAGGCTTTCTTGATCAATTCAAAATTGATGTCACCGGACTGCGCCACCTCGACGTAGGTGCCTCCACTGGCGGCTTTACTGATTGCTGCCTGCAACGCGGCACAATCAGCGCAACCTGTGTCGATGTCGGCCGCGCACAGATGCATAACCAGCTCATCCAAGACCCGCGCGTCACCAATATCGAAAAGACCAATGCACGGCACTTACAGATCGGCGACTTGCCTTTCGATAATTATCCACTGATCGTCATGGACCTTTCCTTCATTTCGCTCACCAAGGTACTGCCAGCAGTGTGGCAATTCCTCGCGCCCGAAGGCCGACTGATCGCTCTGGTAAAACCACAGTTCGAAGCCGAAAAGCGCGAAGTCGATGCCGCCCGCGGTATCATCCGCGACCAAGCAATCCAACAGCGTGTGTTGGCAAGCATTCAAGCATTCGCCCTCGAGCAACTCACAGGAGCCTCACTCATCGGCACAATGGACTCGCCAATCAAAGGCACTGATGGCAACCGCGAATTCCTAATGGGACTCACTCGACAGAGTTAGCACTCCAAACGTCTGCTCAATAACGCGGCGGGAATTATTCGTAAAACAACGCTTCATCGCTGCGCCGAATACGCCTGATCAATATTGATCGATTTGCTGGCAACATACGATTTGTTGAAAAATCCACTCAGCTCATCGCACACAGCTGCCAACTCAGCTTAGACCCCGCACTGCCGGTTGATGCTGACTCATGCAATGGATCGCACCACCCTCGCGGACGATGTCGCGGCAATCAAAGCCGACAACCTCACGACTGGGATAACAATCGGCGATAATCTTCAAGGCTTCGGCATCGCGCTGCGGCTGCCCATAAGTCGGCACGAGCACCGCGCCATTAAGAACCAGATAGTTCATATAGCTCGCCGCAAGGCGCGTACCATCAAGATAGATCGGTTCTGGCAAAGGCAGGGCGACGGACGCATACGGCTGCCCCGTCGGCGTCCTGAAGGCTTGAATTCGCCGAGTGTTCTCACTCAGTGCCGCGAAATTGTCGTCATCAGAATCAGTGACCGACGCCATCAAGATACCATCATCCTTATAGAATCGTGCGAGATTATCGATATGTCCATCGGTATCATCCCCGACCAGACCATCCTGTAGCCAGAGTACTTGGTCGATCCCCAACCCGGCAACGAGGCGTGCTTCGATCTGCTGTTTACCTATTTCACCGTTGCGGCTTGGATTCAGTAATACGACCTCGGTAGTCAACACTTGCCCGGCACCGTTGCTTTCAATCGCGCCTCCCTCGAGAACGGTATCGAAGACCAACCGACGCACACCGACCTGATCGGCGATCCATGCGGACGCATTGTTATCTTTTTGCTGCAATGGGTACTTGTTGCCCCAGGCATTATAAGTCCAATCAGTGATACACAGTTCGGTGCCGTCTTCGTTCAGTAAAAATAACGGACCATAATCGCGGCACCATACATCGTCTGTCTGATAGTTGTAGAGTGTCACGTCGCTGGCATCTCCAGCCTGTGCCATCAGTGCTTGCAGGTCGGCTTGCGCGGATTGTGGACAGAGCACACACACCGGTTGAAAACGAGCGGCGAGCACATAGAGCGCCGCGAGCTGCTCACGCACCTGCGGTAAGACGCCCGCCCACAGATCGTCACGCGTTGGCCATGCAAACCAGACAGCTGCCTGCGGCTCCCATTCAGCGGGGAAGCGATAGCCTAATTCTTTGGGCGTACTCGGAGCGTTCATTTCAAAATCCCTAAATGATGCGTATCTTTACGCAAATTAATAACAGAAGCAAAACGATCCGCGCACTTAATCTTCGTCGATCATACGTCGGGTCAAGCCGTCAAAGCTATCAATTCGACGATCGCGGAAGAAGGGCCAATTTCGACGCATATCTTCCAGTGCGTTCAAATCGCAATCCGCCAAGACCAGCGCTTCCGCATCGACTGGTGCGCGCTCCAGCACCTGCCCATAAAAATCGGACACGAAGGATTGCCCCCAAAATTCAGTGCCACCCTCAGTGCCAGTGCGATTGACTGCCGCTACGTAGCATCCATTAGCCACCGCATGTCCGCGTTGCACGGTTTCCCAGGCAGTGTGTTGGGCTGCACCTAGTTGAGCCTTCTCCTCGGCGAGCCAACCAATCGCGGTCGGATAAAATAGGATCTCCGCACCTGCAAGCGCTGCGAGGCGAGCGGCTTCCGGATACCATTGATCCCAGCAAATAAGCACCGAAATTTTACCAAAACGTGTGTCCCACACTTGGTAACCCAGGTCACCAGGCGTGAAGTAGTATTTCTCTTCAAAGCCTGGGTCCTGCGGGATGTGCATCTTGCGGTACTTGCCGAGATACGAGCCATCAGCGTCAATCACCGCAGCCGTATTGTGATATACACCTGAAGCCCGTCGCTCAAACAGCGAACCGATGATCACCACCCCCAACTCTCCTGCCACTGCTGCAAGGACATCAGTGGTGGGGCCAGGAACGGGCTCTGCAAGATCGAACAGCTCCGGATCTTGAGTGCGGCAAAAATAAGGGGAAGTAAACAGCTCCTGCGTGCAGATAATCTGCGCGCCGACAGCAGCAGCTTCCCTTATTTTATCAATCGTATAGCTGAGATTGGCCTCTGCGGATCCTTGCTCACGGACCTGAATCAGTCCGATACGCACAGTGCGATCAGTTGGAGTTCCACCTGCCATACACTGCAATTAATAAACGACTTTATTCAGCGGGTACTCAATAATCCCCTCCGCGCCATGCGCCTTTAATGCCGGGATTAGCTCACGAGAGAGCTTCTCGTCAATAATCGTATCGATCGCGACCCATGCCTCGTCAGTAAGGCGGTTGATTGTTGGATTACGCAGGGCTGGCAATTCTTCGAGAAGCGCATCGAGCTTCACTTTCTCGATGTTAAGCTTTAAGCCCACCTTCGAGTGTGCTTCCAGAGCCGCTTGCAACAGCATCGCGATATTTTCAATCTTCTTGCGCTTCGCTGGGTTTTCCCAAGCCGCCTTATTGGCGATCAGCACAGTGTTGGTATAAAGGAGTGTATCGACGATACGTAGATTATTTGCACGCAGCGAGTTACCAGTTTCCGTAAGATCCACAATCGCATCGACCAGATCCGGCACCTTCACTTCAGTCGCGCCCCAAGAAAATTCGACTTCGGCATTCACACCTTGGTCTTTCAAGTATTGGCCCGTGATATTAATTACTTCAGTGGCGATACGCTTGCCTTCCAAGTCCTGCACAGTCTGCACTGAGGAGGCTGCTGGCACTGCAAGCACCCACTTCGAGCGGCGGTTCGATGCGCGACTGTAAACCAAATCACATACTTCGACCACGTCAGAAGCGTTCTCACGCACCCAGTCTTGTCCAGTCAGGCCACAATCGAAGTATCCGTGCTCGACGTAACGGCTCACTTCTTGTGCGCGCACGAAGCGACCGTCCAACTCTGCATCGTCAAAAGACGGACGATACGAGCGGGAACTCTTTGTAATACCGAAACCAGCTTTGGCAAAAAGCTTGATTGTGGAATCTTCAAGACTGCCTTTAGGCAATCCGAGCATAAGTAATGGTGACTTTTCCATAAGGACAGTGAACTTGATGCAGGATGTCGCTGGCACAAGGAAAATTTCAGCTAATCAGGCCACAAGAAATGAAATAAATAATTGTAAAAAAATCTTTTGGCAGTATTTTTAGAATTATAGCTTTTTGTTATTCTATTATGCCCGCTCCGATTCCACTGACTTCAGGACAAAAAACGCCCCCTTTTAGCTATGCAGAAGGCGAAGCCACGATTCATAGCAGTGAAATAACTAGCCCCTACCTCATCTATTTCTACCCGAAGGACGACACACCAGGCTGCACGAAAGAAGCCTGCGCGATCCGCGATGCTTGGGCAGACTTCGGGGCGGCTGGCCTAAAAGTTATTGGCGTAAGCAAGGATACCGAGCGCTCACACCAAAAATTCCAAGACAAATACGCTCTGCCCTTCCCCCTGATTGCTGATACTGAGCTTGAATTGGCGAATGCCTTTGGCGTATTCGGCGAGAAGAAGTTCATGGGGCGCACCTATGATGGCATCCACCGAATGTCCTTCCTAGTCGCAGCAGACGGCACCATTCTAACAAGCTACCCTAAAGTCAAACCAGAGGCTCATGCCGCCCAAGTATTAGAAGACTTCTCTCGGTTAACCTCTTAATAATGAACAATCAACCCAAACCACTCATCGTCATCGCGGAGGACGACAACGACCTCGCCACAGTGATCGCTACTCACTTGGAATTAGCTGGTATGCAAAGCCAGATCTGTAACGAAGCCGCACACGCCGAGCGTTACCTAAAAAGTAACTTTGCAAACTTGCTGCTACTGGATGTGCACTTGCCCGACTCGACTGGCTTTGCCCTAATGGATGACTTGCGCAAAAGTGGAATCTACACTCCGGTCATTTTCCTAACAGGTGAAAACGCAGAGCTTAAAAAAGTGAAGGCCCTTGAGATGGGCGGCGATGACTACATCACTAAACCTTTCAGCTATCCCGAACTGATCGCACGTATCAATGCAGTGCTGCGTCGAGCCGAAACGATCAACGATTCAAAGGTCACGCAGAATGCAACGACCACTGACGAGCTATTTTCTTTCTGCGGTGCGGTAGTCAACCCGCAGCGTCTGGAAGTGCAATTTCCGGATGGTGCAGCCGAAAGTATCGGTCGTAAAGAGCTCGGCATTTTCTCTTATCTCGCTGCGCACCCAAACAGCGTACTAACACGTAAGAACTTAATCCACTCGGTCTGGGGGATTCATGCCGACGTGCGTAGTCGATCACTCGATCAATACATCGTAAAAATTCGTGACCTCTACAAGCGTCACGACCTCAGCCTCGATGCGTTCCGAACAGTGCACGGCGTTGGTTACATTTACGACATTAAGGATAGCGCCTCTAAAGTATAATCGAATCGATCTTCGATCGAAATTCAGTTCAGCAGGATAATACGACACAATTCGACAACTGGGCTATGCAACAGATCAGTCTGCCATACCGCGATGCTCCTATTCTGCTGCTCGAGAAGAGTATCCTACGGCCACATTCTGCTAAATAGCTGAGGGCCCCGCTCGACTAATCGTCATCAAGTATCCACTCCGTCGCGGTTTTAGATTCGACCTCTTCTAGGGTGGTAAAGCCCAGCAAGGCTTTCTTCAACGCATCATAACGCAACGGTCGATAACCAGCACGCCGGGCCGCAACTCCCAATTGATGATCAGTCGAGTTCGATGAAATGAGCGTGCGCATCTCCTCAGTGATTAAGGCCAACTCATGAAAAGCGATGCGATCGAAGTAACCAGTCTGGCGACAATGCCCACAACCAACTCCATGATACAGAAACGGCAGATGCGCCGATTCGCAGTCATTAAAATAACGATCGAACACATCACGCTCCGGCATATAAGCTTGTTTACAATTCACACAAATCCTCGCAGCGAGGCGCTGCGCCATGACCGCTAAAATTGATGGCGCCACCATGTAAGGTTCAATTCCTAACTCAATCAGACGAACCACCGCTTGAATCGCATTATTTGTATGTAGTGTCGAAAACACGAGGTGCCCGGTCAAAGCTGCTTCAGTCGCAATTTTTGCAGTCTCAAAATCTCGTATTTCACCGACCAGCATCACATCCGGATCTTGACGTAGTAACGAGCGCAACAGGGTCGAGAAATTTAAATCAATCTTCGCATTCACTTGCGACTGAATCACGCCATCCATACGAGCCTCGATTGGGTCTTCAATCGTGCAAATATTCACATCCGGCGTATTGATCTCGTGCAAGGCTGCATACAAAGTCGTCGACTTCCCAGATCCGGTCGGCCCCGTTACAAACACCATACCATTCGGACTACGAATCACCTCTTTAAATGGCTCCAAAATTGTTTGCGATATGAACATCTGATCCAACGACTGAAAATCCTTCTTGCCGGTCAGTGCTAAAATACGAAGCACGATTTTCTCGCCGTAAATAGACGGGATCACCGACACACGAAAACTCACACTCTCCGTACCTAGCGGAATCGAAAAACGACCATCCTGCGGAAAACGTGATTCCGCGATATTAAGATCACTCACAATTTTAATACGTGAATTTATCGGTGCGTGAAGCCCCGAAGCGACCCGAAAGACCTGCTGCAATCGACCATCCACACGAAAGCGAATATTTGTATGCGACTCTAACGGTTCGATATGAATATCTGATGCACGCTCTTTAATCGCAAGATACAATATCGCATTGCACAAGCCGATGATTGACTCCGCCCCTCCCATTCCCTCGAGATCTACGGGATTTAGCTGTGCCATAATCGTGCCTTGACTACGCTCCAACTGAGCGATCAGTTCCTGAACAGATTGGTCTGTGCTATAATGTAGCTCGATCGCATCACGAACCTCATTACTCAAACAAAATACGGGGCTAATTTCCTTACCAGAAATCGCAGCAAGGCGACGCACTAACACCTTATCATCGGGATTAGGCATCGCCACCGTAAGCCCATTTTCCACCACATAGAGTGGCATAACATTGCCCTTTCGAGCGATTTCAATTGGCAGGTTGGCAATCGCTTCGTTGCTGATAATGGTCGAAAGTGGATTTACATATGCACGCCCCAGACGGTTACTCCATAAACGACAAGCCACAGCCTTTGGGACCGCCTCCGATTCAATCAATGACTCCAACAGCTCGAGTGAGTTCTCCTCCGCACTTGCCAGTGCCAGGCTATAGGCCTCATTTGAAATCAGAACATGCCTTGCCTCTAACTCTTCTCGTATTGTTAGACTCATTTTATAGTTTTTTTGATGTGGCGCTTATCGGCAAACATTTTACCAATCTCATTGGCATCCAATAGTTCACGACGAGTATGCAGCTTACGCTCTTCGGCCACTTCCCCCAACATCTCATTGAGTGAATAACGCACGCCCTGCGCACGATATTTCTTGCCCGTACTTGGCGCATCTTGATTACCCCCTGCTGTTATTGAATCACTCATCTTAAACATTATTACTCCCAAACATCATCGATCAAGGAATTCAGCTGATCTGCGATCTCTTCCTTAGGTGTATCTTTACGGATATAGTAAGAAGCACCAAGCTCGACACTCTGTTCGACGGCCTGTCGCGACGCCACTGAAGAAGTCACTACAACCACCGCATTGGAATCAAACTGCATAATCTCCTCGAGTGCCTCCATGCCTTCCTTGACGGGCATATTCACGTCAAGTATTACCAACTCAGGATTTCGTGACTTATAGAGATCAATACCTTCTTGGCCGTCCTTCGCTTCAATAAAATTATTAAATCCAATTTTCTTTAAGATAAGCTTTAAATACATGCGTATATGGGGCTCGTCATCGACAATCAATGCAGTGTTAGGACGTCTCATTAAGACTAATCTCATTATTGTTACATAAAATGTCGAGAAGAAATAATCAGAAACGATTCGACATGACCTCCACAGGCACGCTCGCCTATATTTTATATTTTATTTTTACTGTATTTGCGGAACCTACTCTACTCGACGGCCTCAGCGACTTACTCTAATTCGTGGCGATTTCAGGCGTTAGGCTCTATCATGCCCGTCGAATAAAGGCGCCGACGGTTTTATCTCTTCAAGCCGACAAAGTCTTTACTTGGTTCATTGGCACTCAACTACCAGCGGCTCCAGAGGTCTATCGCTCGTGGGCCTGCTAGCCGCAGCCATGTCGAGCCTCGCTCCTAAGAGGGGAATGCAGTTCATTCGCCATGGTCAACCTTTACCGCCCCTACTTAAAGAAGTAAATCAGCGACCGAATCGGACTGCGTCTATCACGCATTTTCGTATCGATCTTCGGCGTGGCGCTCGTCCTCACAGCATGGGCATTCAAAGATGCTGCGGGCTTCCCATGCCTGACCTTTAACATCAGCAGTACCACCTACGGCGCCATGCTCGGAGTCTTCCTGCGGGGAATCCCCGCCACCCGCTGCTCTGACCGCGGCAACTTGATTCAATGCCCAGTGGCAGCCTGACTTACACGACACTCTTAACATTGATTGAGACGAGGAATCTAGCGCTCGGTTGGACGTGGTTAATCGTGATCGACACCGCGTGGACCTGTGGCCTCCGCTGTTTATGGCACGAAAAAGCCCCGCGATCTGAATGACCCACGGGGCTTTGAATAAAGATAGTCTACTGCTAAACCTTATTGGCCAGCATACCTGCTTGCCACCAGTTACAGCGGCTGCGGCAGACTATTTTGCGCAGCAAGATTTAGCACCGTCCGCTGCAACAGCATCTTTTGCGCAGCAAGATTTGGCACCGTCCGCTGGAACAGCATCTTTTGAGCAGCAAGATTTGGCAGCAGCACCATCTTTTGCATCAGCATCGTTATGAGCAGCACAACTGCCACACGCGCTCGCTGAGATCGCACCAGCAATTAACAGAATCGGAATAAGTAGGAATTTTTTCATTTTTATATTTATGGTTAGAATA
>Ga0206131_10007046_pt1 | contig 11345 bp, 9 predicted proteins | sample Helgoland_Spring_FD_148636 | JGI IMG/M metagenome (GOLD analysis project Ga0206131, IMG submission 148636) | Pelagic subsurface seawater microbial communities from Kabeltonne, Helgoland, North Sea - Helgoland_Spring_Bloom_20160517_1 | ecosystem: Environmental > Aquatic > Marine > Epipelagic ... | reverse complement strand
CCATGGGTAATATAGGCGTGCACCTCACTGGCTCCGTTTTCTATCAACAGATCGGCGGCTTTGCATAAGGTGCCGGCTGTGTCACAAATATCGTCAACGATGATGCACTTCTTGCCCTCGACACTGCCAATCACCGTCATCTCGGCAATTTCCCCGGCTTTCTCGCGACGTTTGTCGACGATGGCCAGAGGCGCGGCAATCCGCTTGGCCAGTTCGCGCGCGCGCGCCACACCACCAACGTCGGGGGATACCAGCATGATGTCATCCATTTTACCTTTAAACTGGTTCTCAATATCCAGCGCAAAAATTGGCGATGCATATAAGTTGTCGACCGGAATATCGAAAAAACCCTGAATCTGAGCCGCGTGTAAATCCATTGTGAGTATCCGCTCAATTCCGGACTCGACCAGCATATTTGCCACCAATTTCGCACTAATCGGTGTGCGGGCCTTTGAACGGCGGTCCTGACGGGCATAGCCGAAATAGGGGATGATGGCGGTAATGCGACTGGCCGATGAGCGCCGCAAAGCATCCGCTATAATCAACAGCTCCATCAGGTGGTCATTGGCGGGATTTGAAGTGGGTTGAATGACGAACATATCCTCGCCGCGGACATTTTCGTAAACCTCGACGAACACTTCTTGGTCGTTGAAGCGCTCGACGCGGGCATCCACCAGCCCGACTGATTTGCCGCGGTGGAACGACATGCGGCGGGCGATTGCTTTTGCGAGCATTGGGTTGGCGTTGCCGGAGATAAGTTTCGGGTCAGTCAGTGTTGGCATGTTGGGCTAATTCCTCAGGTGCGCTAGATCAAAGAATCATGTCATTGACACCGCTTAACATGTGCGTCACCGGTGGCAAAGTGATGCTTGCAAAGGAGAGAAAATATGAGCCAGATCGATTGTTATTTTTCAGTAATTTCGCCCTATACCTATCTGGCCGGCGTGCGTTTGGGCGAAATCGCTCAGCGACATAACGCCAAAGTTGTATACCGGCCATTGGATGTGATCGCGTTGTTTTCCCGCACTGGTGGCACCCCTCCAAAAGACCGTCATGCCAGCCGTAAAGAATACCGTCTGCAGGAACTGCAGCGCCAGGCCAAAAATGTGAATTTACCCCTGAACCTGCAGCCTGCCCATTGGCCAGTTAATCAGGCGCCTGCGTCCTATGCGTTCATCGCAGCAAAAAATAATGGTGACGGTGATCTTGGTAAACTCATGCATCTTATGACCAGAGCCTGCTGGTCCGAGCAGCGTGATATCTCGCAAGACGATGTGATCCGCGACTGCCTTGGTGCGGCGGGCTTTGACCCAGCCCTGGCTGATAGCGGTCTGTTGCAGGGGGCGGAGGAATATGTCGCGAACCTTGAGCATGCAGTCGAGGCGGGGGCCTTTGGCGCGCCGTTTTTCATCGTGGATGACGGGCAGCGGTTTTGGGGTCAGGACCGTCTTGCCGATCTTGACGCCCATCTGGCGGGCGGGGTTTAATGCCATGTGAGCTGCGGGCAGGGCACCAGACCTACTGGCGGCGGTTTGGCACTGGCGCGCGCCCCGCGGTGCTGCTGCATTGTTCGCTGGCCCATTCCGCGCGCGCCCCGCGGTACTGCTGCATTGTTCGCTGGCCCATTCCGGCGCTTGGGCGGGCCTTGCGGGCGCGTTGGCCCCAAATCTGCAGATGATCGCGTTTGATCTGCCGGGCCACGGGCGCAGTGCAGATTGGGATGGCGCGTCTGACTATCATCACCTTAGTACGCAGATTGCTGCCAGCTTTCTCACCGAACCTGTGGATTTGATCGGACATTCCTTTGGCGCGACGGTGGCCCTGAGATTGGCGGTTGAACAGCCGCAAAAATTACGCTCTCTGACCTTGATAGAGCCAGTTTTCTTTGCTGTTGCCGCACAGGATTCGCCGGAAGTTTTTTCAAACGCTCAGCCTCATATGGATGCCGTGAAACATGCTTTGGCACAGGGCGACTGCGTAGAGGCCGCGCGGATTTTTGTCGGGGTTTGGGGCGATGGCCGGCCTTGGGAGGAACTGTCCGACAGATACAAAGACGGGCTTGTACAGCGCATTCATATTATCGAGGCGACGGAAGGCGCGTTATATTATGACACGGCGCGCCTGCTTGCGTCCGGTGGTTTGGACAGCGTTGAGACGCCCACGTTGCTCATGCATGGGGCACAGTCTGAGCCAATTATTCCGGTGATTAATGCGGGCCTTGCCCAACGGTTGCGTCACAGTACCACGGTCGAGATTGCCGACGCGTCGCATATGATGCCACTGTCACATCCGCACGACTGCGCCGAAAATATTATGACCTTTATGGACCGTGTTTGAAAGCTGTTTTTGGCCGAGGCTATTTCTGACCGATTTTTGGTTCGGTTCCGGCTTTTAGGCGAAAGATGTTGGCTCGGTGGCGTTCGAACACCAATAACGCCAGTACAGCGCAAAGGCCTACCATCTGCGCTTGGCCAAATATTAGCGCCCATAGCAGTGATGAAGCGGCCGCCACCAGCGCAGACAGTGATGAAATTCGTAGAAAATAGGCGGTGGCCAACCAGCTTGCGCAACACGCCAGCCCCAGTGGAAAAGACAGCCCCAGCATTACACCTAGAAAGGTCGCCGTCCCCTTGCCGCCTTTGAATTTAAGAAAGATCGTAAAGCAATGTCCGATCAGAGCCGCTAATCCGGCCAATTGTGCGGCGTCCTCCCCGCTCATGGCGCTCGCCAGCAGCACTGCGGCGGTGCCCTTGCCCGCGTCTAGAACAACCGTCAGTGCTGCGGCAGTCTTATTGCCGGTGCGCAGCACATTGGTGGCGCCGATATTGCCTGACCCCAGTTTGCGCAAATCGCCCAGACCCATGAGGCGCGAGAGCACGATACCAAAGGGTACAGACCCCATTGTATACCCCACAATAGCCCAAAGGATGAGGATCAGGATGGGTGTTTCGATTGGGGTCATATGGAAGCCTCATAGACAGGTTCACCTGCAACAAAGGTTGCCAGAACGCGCCCTTGCATCCTTGCCTCGTCAAACGGCGTATTTTTTGATTTCGACAAGAGGGTAAATCGGTTCAGAACAAACGGTGCATGGGCATCAAACAGTAATAAATCGGCTGGAGCCCCGGGGGTCATGCGTCCGGCGGGCAGACCCAGCCTTTTGGCGGGGTTAAAAGACAGGGCACGGAACAGTTGTGGCAGCTCAAGATCTCCGGCGTGGAACAGCCGCAGTGCGGCAGGCAATAAGGTCTCCAGCGCCACCGCGCCTGAGGCGGCTTCTTCGAACGGCAGGCGCTTGCTTTCTTCGTCCTGCGGGGTGTGCATCGAGCTTATTATGTCGATCAACCCGGTTCGCACCGCCGCGACCACCGCTTTGCGGTCTTCTTCAGAGCGCAGGGGTGGCTTGACCTTGAAAAAGGTGCGGTAATCGGCGACGTCTAGCTCGTTTAGCGTGAGGTGATGAATAGAAGTGCCGGCCGTGATGTCGAGACCGTTGGCCTTTGCGCGCTCCAGCGCTGGCAGGGCACGGGCCGTGGTGATTTGATCGGCATGATAGCGTGCGCCGGTCATTTCAATCAGCGCTATATCCCGGTCCAGCCCCATGCGTTCTGCCATTGCCGAGACCGCGGGCAGTCCGCGCAGCGAGGCAAATTTTCCCGAGGTTGCCGCAGCGCCTTTTGACAGCGTTGGTTCCTGCGGGTGGGCGATAACAAGAGCGCCCAAAGCGCACGCATAGCTCAGGGCGCGAGCGAATACCTTGGGGTTGCTCACCACGTGATCGCAATCGGTAAAGGCGATCGCGCCGGCATCGATTAAAAAGCCGATTTCGCTCATTTCCCGCCCGTTGCGACCCTTGGTCAGCGCGGCCATTGGCATCACATTGACTGGCGTTGCTTGGTTGGCGCGACGGGCGATGAATTCAAGTGTTTCGGGGCTGTCGATCGCTGGGGTGGTGTCGGGGCGGGTGACCATCGTGGTGATGCCGCCTGCGGCAGCGGCCAGGCCCGCGGATTTGAAAGATTCCTTGTGCCGCTCGCCCGGTTCGCAAACCTTGACACCAATGTCGATAATGCCTGGTGCAAGGTATTTGCCGTGACAATCCACAGCGTGTTCATTGGGGTTTGCGCTCAAAGGCGACTGGCTGACTTGGGTGATCATGCCGTTTTCGATCCGAATGTCGCCGCGGCTGACGGTCCCTGCCTCAGGATCGATCACATGGGCGTTGTGCAGCAGTCGCTTGGTCATACTGTCACCTCGCTGGGGGTAGGGCCGCCGCGTAGATTGCGCGCCAGTAGGTCCATCGCCGCCATACGCACTGCAACCCCCATTTCCACCTGTTCCTGTATGACCGAGCGGTTGATGTCATCGGCTATTTCGCCGTCGATTTCCACGCCACGGTTCATCGGTCCGGGATGCATCACGATGGCATTACTCTTGGCATACTGCAGTTTTTCCGCATTCAAACCGTAGCGATGATAATACTCCCGCTCTGAGGGTATAAAACCGCCATCCATGCGTTCTTTTTGCAAACGTAACATCATCACCACGTCCACATCATGCAACCCCTCACGCATATCTTGATAAACCTCGCAGCCCAGTTCGGCGATACCGGCGGGCATCAGGGTTGGGGGCCCGATCAGGCGAATTCGGTTTTCCATCTTACCCAGTAGGATAATATTCGAACGCGCCACACGGCTGTGGACGATATCGCCGCATATTGCGATATTCAACCGGTGCAATCGGCCTTTGGCACGCCGAATTGTGAGCCCGTCTAGCAGAGCCTGTGTCGGGTGCTCATGCTGGCCGTCACCGGCATTGAGCACCGTACAATTGACCTTTTGTGCCAACAGGTCCACCGCGCCTGAGTGTGGGTGACGTACCACTAAAATATCAGGGTGCATCGCATTTAAGGTCAGCGCGGTATCAATCAGCGTTTCGCCTTTTTTGATCGAGCTGGCCTGCATGGCCATATTCATCACATCGGCCCCAAGGCGTTTGCCTGCCAATTCAAAGCTGGCCTGAGTCCGGGTTGAGTTTTCAAAAAACATATTGATCTGGGTCAGGCCTGCCAGAACATCGGAATGTTTAAGCGCTCCGCGGTTCAGCGCCACATATTTGTCTGCAAGATCAAGGATTTCAGTAATTGCCTCAGGCCTGAGGGGCTCAATTCCCAGCAAATGCTTGTCGGTGAAACTCATCGGCAGGCTCCATGTGATTTGGCTGCTTATAGAAACCGCTGGGGCTTTGGGCAAGATGCCGCGCTGCCTTTTGGCGTCTTTTCGATTCCAATAAAGCGCGTTAGTGTTTACTCCATGGAATCGGCAATAGACTGGCATGGCGCGCGGGCGCTGTTAGAGTGGCAGATAGAACTGGGTGTGACCGAGACAATCTTGGACCAGCCGGTGGATCGCTATGGCTTGGCGTCCAAGCTAGTGAATCCGGCTGAGGACAAGCTGCCCGCGACATCGGGTGCCAAGTCCGGCACCCACCCGGCGGGTGGGCCCGTTGCGCGGCCGCCGGGCGATCCGGACCCTGTTGCAGTGGCTGTTGAGGTTGCCGGGGCGGCGCAGACATTGCCCGCGCTGCGTGAGGCATTGGCGGGCTACGGCCACTGTGCATTGAAACAAGGCGCTCGCAATTTGGTTTTTTCGGATGGTAATCCAAAGGCGCGGGTGATGGTGATTGGCGAGGCCCCCGGACGCGACGAAGATCGTGCTGGGCGTCCTTTTGTGGGCCATGAGGGGCAATTTCTTGATAAGATGCTGGCGGCGATAAATCTTGACCGGGCTGCCTCAGAGGTGGAGCGTGGCGTTTATATGGTCACTGTGCTGCCGTGGCGTCCGCCGCAAAATCGTGATTTTCAGTCTGAAGATATGGCGATGATGGTGCCATTCATGGCGCGCCATGTGGCGTTGGCCGCACCGGATGTGATCGTTTTGATGGGTAATTTGAGTTGTCAGGCTGCGCTGGGTGTGCGGGGTATTGCCCGGCTGCGTGGCACCTGGACCACGGCTTGGGGCCGGCCGGCACTGCCGATGATGGCGCCGGGTATGGTGTTGCGTTCGCCCGAGGCCAAGCGAGAGGCTTGGGCTGATTTGCTGGCGTTGCGCGCGCATTTGGAGGGGTGATGTCTCGGATCGATGAAAATATAGCGTTTATCGCGGTGCGCATTGCTGTGCTCACCACGTCGGATACACGGCGTCTTGACGAAGATAAATCAGGCCAAACACTGGTCGACCGTCTGACAGGAGCGGGGCATCATTTGGCCGCGCGCGCGCTCATTGCAGATGACAGGGTGCTGATTGCAGATCAATTGCGTGCATGGGTCGCAGACCCAGAAATTGATGTCATTATCAGCACCGGTGGCACTGGGTTGACTGGCCGTGATGTGACTGTCGAGGCGCACCGCGACGTTTATGAAAAACAAATCGATGCATTTGGGACCGTTTTTACCATGATTAGCATGCAGAAAATTGGCACCTCTGCTGTACAGAGCCGGGCAACCGCTGGTGTGGCTGGCGGGACTTATCTATTTGCACTGCCCGGCAGTCCTGGTGCCTGTCGGGATGCTTGGGATGAAATTCTTGTCAAACAGCTCGATTTTCGGCATAAACCGTGCAATTTTGTTGAAATAATGCCGCGCTTGGACGAACACCTGCGACGGAAATAGACCAACGGGTCGTTGAATGACTAAACACTTGCAGGTGCGACGCCTTGGCGGGCAGCTTGTGGGCACTATGTATCGGTTCAGCCGAAGCAACGGCGCATGAGGATGTTATATCAATGCGATTTTTAAGGCAAAGCCTGACCGGTCTGTTTCTATTTTCAGCGGCGGTTGCTGTTTTATTCTATGCGGGCGATTTGATAAAAACCGCGCTGGACGAAAAGGCCGCGCGCGCCGAGCGCCCCTCACAGAGCCGCGAACGGGTCTTTGCGGTGAATGTCATCACTGCGGATCCAGCAACTGTACGCCCGGTTTTGACGGCATTTGGTGATGTCAAAAGTCGCCGGACATTGGAAATACGCGCGGCGCTTTCGGGGCAAGTCGTCGAGCTTACGGACAACTTTGTCGAAGGTGGGCAGGTTACACAAGGGCAAGTGCTAGCACTGATTGATCCTGCAAATACTCAAGATGCTCTGGCCCGGATTGAAACCGATCTCATGGATGCCGAAGCTGAACAGCGCGAAGCAGTGGCGGCAGTTCTTTTGGCTCAAGACGAGGTAGTCGCGGCACGCGAACAGGTTGCTTTACGCAGCAGGGTGCTGCAGCGGCAGAGCGATTTGCGGGCGCGCGGTGTAGGGGTGTAGGCACGGTCGCTGCGGTTGAAACGGCGGAGCTGGCCGCCTCTACGGCCCGTCAGTCGGTGCTGGCAAAACGGCAAGGTCTTGCGCGGGCAGAAGCCCGGGTTGATCAGGCCGCAACCCGTCTTGCACGAGCGCAGATTTCACGCGACGAGGCCAAGCGTAGGCTGGCCGACACCAGTATCGTTGCGGGCTTTGACGGCATGCTGAGTGCCGTTAATATAGTAGAGGGCGGATTGGTATCGGTTAACATGCTGAGTGCCGTTAATATAGTAGAGGGCGGATTGGTATCGGTTAACGAACGTCTGGCGCAGTTAATCGATCCGGCGGCGCTGGAAGTGGCTTTTCGGATCTCAACGGCGCAATACGCGCGCCTGTTGGATGACAGCGGTGTGCTGCGCCAGGCCCCAGTTAAGGTGACGCTGACTGTGTTTGGCACTGATCTGGTATCATCTGGGCAGTTGACCCGCGACAGTGCTGCTGTCGGCGATGGCCAGACCGGAAGGCTGATTTTTGCGCGAATTGATCAGCCTGTCGGTTTGAAGCCGGGCGATTTTGTCACTGTTGAGGTCACCGAGCCACCCCTGAACTATGTGATCCGCTTGCCGTCTTCGGCACTGGATGCGGCCGGAGAGGTTCTGATTTTAGGCGAAGAGGACCGCTTGCAGGTGCGGCCCGTACAATTGTTACGCCGTCAGGGCGATGACGTTCTGGTTCGGGCGCCTGATCTGCTTGGGGCTGAAATTGTGGCACAACGATCGCCTCTCTTGGGTGTGGGGATCAAAGTACGGCCGCTGCGCGCGACCGATGATAAGGCGCCCAAAGCGCCGGATATGACGTTCTGGTTCGGGCGCCTGATCTGCTTGGGGCTGAAATTGTGGCACAACGATCGCCTCTCTTGGGTGTGGGGATCAAAGTACGGCCGCTGCGCGCGACCGACGATAAGGCGCCCAAAGCGCCGGATATGGTGGAACTCACTGCCGAGCGCAAGGCCAAGCTGGTGGCGTTTGTGACCGCGAATAAACGCATGCCGGCGGCGGCCAAACAGCGCATTCTCAGCCAGCTTGAGAAACCCAAAGTTCCCGCTCGGATGGTCGAGCGGATTGAAAGCAGGATGGGGGGGTAGCGATGCGCGACCTTTCTTCTGGTGCCAACGGGGTGCTGTCGTATTTCATCCGTCATAAAACGCTGGCCAATTTACTGCTAGTGGTGCTGATTGTTGCGGGTTTGATGGCCTTACCCCGCATGAGGGCGCAGTTTTTCCCTGATGTGGTTCTGGAATCGGTGTCGGTTTATGTGGTCTGGGACGGCGCAGGGGCTGAAGATGTTGATCGTGCAATTATACAGGTGTTGGAGCCTGTTTTGTTGGCGGTCGAGGGCGTGGAAAGCACTGAAAGCACGTCGCGTGAAGGCTCGGCACGGGTCAAACTGGAGTTCGAACCAAACTGGGATATGGCGCGGGCCACAGATGATGTGCAAACCGCCATCGAGACGGTGACGACTCTGCCGGACGAGGCTGAAACACCGATTGTGCGCCGTGCGGTTTGGCGTGATCGGGTGACCGATGTGGTGATCAGCGGGCCGGTAGGGATCGAACAGCTTGGACGCTTTACCGACGAATTGGTCACGCGACTTTACAACGCGGGGGCCACCCGGAGCACGATTCGCGGGCTGGCCGCCCCGGAGACGGTAATCGAAGTACCCAGCGCCAACTTGCGGGCCTATAAAATCTCGATGCAGCAGATTGCGCAGGCAATTGCAGAAGAGGTTGACGTCGATCCGGCTGGCGATGTCACGGGCTCAAATACCCGGGTTAGAACCGGAGTTGCCAAGCGTTCGGCGGCGCAGATACGCGCCATTGTGCTGCGGTCTAATCCTGACGGATCCAGTCTGACAGTGGGGGATGTCGCCCGGGTAGCTGTTGATGGGATTGACCGTAAGCGCAGTTATTTTGTTGGAGAACAGCCGGCGATGTCGGTGCGCATAGACCGCTCTGATCGGGGGGATGCCATTGGCATTCAGCGCGTGGTCGAGCGGGTTGCAAAAGACCTGCAATTGACGCTGCCTGCAGCGGTTGAGGTGACTTTAATCCGAACACGGGCGGCAGCGATCTCTGGCCGGCTCAATATTCTGTTAGAGAACGGGTTAACCGGTTTGGCGCTGGTGGTGGGGTTGTTGTTCTTGTTTTTAAACGCTCGCACGGCATTTTGGGTCGCAGCCGGTATCCCGACCGCAATGATGGCAGCGATTTCACTGATGTATCTGTCGGGCATTACGATCAATATGGTGTCGCTGTTTGCGTTGATTATCACGTTGGGCATCGTGGTCGATGATGCAATTGTGGTGGGTGAACATGCTGATTGGCGTGCCCGTCGTGGCGAGGGCCCGATCGAGGCGGCCGAAAATGCCGCCCGCCGGATGGCGCTACCGGTTTTTGCGGCAACGCTGACGACGATTATTGCATTTTTTGGTCTGACGGCGATTGGGGGGCGGTTTGGCGATTTGATTGCCGATATCCCGCTGACGGTTATTGCGGTGCTTGCGGCCTCGCTCGTTGAGTGTTTTCTGATCCTGCCCAATCATATGGCGCATGCGGTGGCCCACAGCGTCAAGGATCATTGGTATGATTATCCCAGCCGGCAAGTCAATCTGGGGTTTGTCTGGGTGCGTGACAGGTTGTTTCGCCGGTTTATGTCTTGGGTCGTTGGCGCGCGCTATGTGGTGCTGGCGCTGGTGGTGGCGGTGCTGGCCAGTCAGATCGCGCTGTTCGTGCGCGGCGATGTCAAATGGCGGTTCTTTAACGCGCCTGAACGCTCGTCGGTGACCGGAAACTTTGCGATGGTTCAAGGTGCGACGCGTGAGGATACGCTGGCGATGATGCGCGAAATGCAGCGCGCCACGACGGAATTAGCCGCCGATTATGAAAAGCGCTACGGTCGCAATCCAGTTGAATTTGTCATTTCTGAGATCGGTGGTACTGCCGGTCGTGGCCTTGCTGGTAGTGATACCAAGGACCCCGATCATTTGGGGGGCATATCGATCGAGTTGATTGATGCCGATCTGCGCCCCTATTCCAGTTTTGCGTTTGTGGGTGAGTTGCAAGACGTGGTGCGCAGGCATCCACTGCTTGAGACAGTCTCCTTTCGGGGCTGGCGGTCGGGTCCGGGAGGAGATGCGCTGGATGTGCAGTTTTTTGGCGCCTCTGCCGAGGTACTGAAAGCCGCGGCCGAAGATCTAAAAACGGCGCTTGCACAATATTCAGAGGTCTCAGCGGTCGAAGATAATCTGGCCTACGACAAGCAGGAACTGATCCTTGAGCTGACCCCGCAGGGGCAAGCGCTGGGCTTTACCATTGACGGTCTGGGGCGGGTACTGCGCCACCGATTGAATGGGATTGAGGCGGCGAGTTATCCCGACGGGCCGCGCAGTGCGACGATCCGGGTCGAACTGCCCGAGGGCGAACTGACGGCCGATTTTCTCGAGCGAATGCAGTTGCGCACCCCGGCTGCTGCCTATGTGCCGCTGGCTGATATTGTCAGCGTACAACAGCGCACCGGATTTTCCACCGTGCGCCGCGAAAACGGCATTCGGCTGATTTCGGTCACCGGGGATATATCTGAGGATGATCCGGCGCGTGCCGCCGAGATTGAAACCGCGCTGCAGGCGGAGATTCTGCCTAAAATCGCCGCTGAGCGTCAGGTTGAATGGCAGCTTTCAGGTCTGTCTGAGCAAGAGAACAGTTTCCTCAGCGATGCCCGTGCCGGGTTAATCCTGTGCCTGACAGGGATTTATCTGGTTCTGGCTTGGGTGTTTGCCAGTTGGACGAGGCCTTTGGTGGTCATGTCGGTGATCCCCTTCGGTTTGGTGGGCACGATCTATGGCCACTATGTTTGGGATGTTCCACTGTCGATGTTCAGTGTGGTTGGCTTGCTTGGCATGACCGGAATTATCATCAATGATTCTATCGTATTGGTGACCACGATCGACGAACACGCCCGCACCCGCGGACTGGTGCCTTCGATTATTGACGGGACGGCAGATCG
>Ga0206131_10007044_pt1 | contig 11346 bp, 10 predicted proteins | sample Helgoland_Spring_FD_148636 | JGI IMG/M metagenome (GOLD analysis project Ga0206131, IMG submission 148636) | Pelagic subsurface seawater microbial communities from Kabeltonne, Helgoland, North Sea - Helgoland_Spring_Bloom_20160517_1 | ecosystem: Environmental > Aquatic > Marine > Epipelagic ... | reverse complement strand
ATTTAGATTCCATTAAACCCATCCTTTTTGTATATTATATTTGTTTTTTCTTTATATACATAGAATAAAATTGAACATATTTATTAAGTTTTTAAATAAATATATTCAATACTACAACACTACAAACACTACAATATGGAAATAGGAACACACATTTCAAAATCAAAAGCATTTTACTCTACGTTAACTAATTTTTTCGATGACCCTAAAAATAAAAATAGACCCGTCCAACTATTTACAGGATCACCAAAATTTTGGAGACGACCAAAATTACAAAAACAAGATGTCGAAGATACTAAAAAATTAGTGGATTTTCAAAATCTCCAAGTATTTATTCACTCTATTTATTTAATTAATCTGTGTAAATCTCCACAAGAGTTTCATGAAAAGGCATTTAAATGTATTAAATGGGAAATGCAAGCGGGATTACTAATGGGATTTAAAGGGGTTGTTATTCATTGCGGTAAATCATTAAAAATGGACATGGACATCGCTCTGAATAATATGTTTGAAAATATTTGTTCAATACTAGTACATACCTCACCCACTTGCCCTTTACTATTGGAAACTTCTTCGGGACAAGGAAGTGAAACGTTGTGGGAATATGATAGTTTTAAAAAGTTTTACGGTAGATTTTCAATTGAGCAACAAGAGAGATTAAAAATTTGTATTGATACGTGTCATGTTTTCGCGGCTGGTCACGATCCATATTTATTTTTAGATAATTGGGAAAAAACATATCCGAAATCACTGGTTTTAGTTCATTTTAACGATTCAAAAGAAGCATGTGGTCATAAAAAAGACCGACATGCGTTTCCCGGAGAAGGACATGTGGGACCAGAAAAAATGGCTCTTATTGAGTCATGGTGTAGAGATAGAAATTTACCCATGGTAATGGAGTAACTTTATATATAAAAAAATTGAATTAATTAGAAAATTTTTTATGGTATTCAATCTATAACCATGACAGAGCGTACTATTCAAAATGTATTCGATGATATAAGAGAAAATAATAATCGCATTAAAGAAATAGAAGAAGAACTACCAGAATTACAAAAAGAACTAGCGATGCGAAAAAAATTAAAATCTGGATTTGCAAAAGAAAAAAAAGAACTCAAAATAGATTTATTACAAGAAAAAAAATTGGAATGGATTGAATGCGACCTAAACGAGTGGAGAAAATATGTTGAAGAAAATTATTATGATCCAGCAAAATATTATATTTATCGTTACGACGGTGGCATTCGACAACAAGGATATTATAAAGGTGAATTTTCGTTAGATGTAAAAGACGAAGAACATTTCAAGGAATATTTCAATGATTACTTTTACTATGGCTATCCCAATTACCAAGATGAAAACCACCCTAACGCGGATGGGTCAGAGTGTTACTTGGCTTTTGGTGGCGGGGCGGCTGGTGTTACGTCATTTGAGTGGGAATAATTTTATAATTTACTTAAACAAATAATATAATTTTAGTTATAATGGAAAAAAATAATTTATCACCGAATAATGATTTTTATTTGTATGTAAATCAAAAATGGCTTTCAGATGACAAAAATAAAATCCCAGAAGACTATTCGTCATGGGGAGGATTTACAAAATTATATGATATAGGATTACAAAATCAAATAAAAATTGTAAAAAAATTAAAAAATAAAATCTCTCTTGACTCACTCACCGAAACAGAAAAAAAGATTTTTGCGATATGGAATGCTTCTGAAAATAGATTTAATTCATGGAAAGAAAATACTCGTGACTGTAATCCAATTATAAATGAACTTAATATTTTAGATAAACATTTCAACATTTTTTATGATACAGAAAAAAATACAATAGTAGATTCAAAACAATATATCGATTGTTTGGGAAAATATTTACATTATACTCAAATAAATGGAATATCAAATGTAATTGATTTTGATACCGGTAGTGATTTAAAAAATGTTAATAATATTGTTCTTGATTTTTCTGTAGGTGGATTGTCATTACCGTCACGCGAATATTATAAATCAGATAAATTCAAAGACAAGTTTAATTTATTTAAAGGTCATTTAACCAATATTAAAACTATTATAGAACACAATTCTGTTATTAATTTAGATGTCGAATTTGTTGATAATGTGATTTCTTTTGAAGAGCAAATAGCCGACTTTACAATGAAACCAGATCAATCAAGAGAATATGATAAGTATTATACCAATACGACACTGACCGAATTATATGAAAATATAAATAATTTAAATAGTTTGCCTGAAAAGCAAAATAATTATAATGATAATGAGAAAAATTTAAAAGTAAATACAACACTTAAAAATAAAGTAAGTCAATTATTTGAAAAATTATACACACATTTTAATTTTCGTGAAATATTAAAAGAAAATCGTGAACAAAATTTTTTCATTAAACAAAAATTTTGTAATCCGCCAACTAATGAACATATTACGGCTTATGATGGCGACGCAATTCGTAGATGTATGAAGTTGATTTTAAATATCGATAATTTTCAAAAATACAAATCATATATGCAGTATCAAATTATTAAAAATTACCACGGGTTTTGTGTTAAAGAATTGGACGATGAATTTTTTGATTTTTATTCAAGAAAATTGGGAGGCCAAAATAAGCCAAAACCAAATGAAAAAAGATCCATAAATATTGTAAACGCGTATGCTGGTGAAATGTTAGGACAGTTGTTTGTTAAAAAGTATTTCCCAGAAACATCTAAGGAAAATATGGAAAATTTAGTTAAAAATATAATAGACGAAACAAAGACATCTTTACAAAATAATGATTGGTTGACAAAAGAAACAAAAAATACAGCTGTTATAAAATTGGCTAATTTTAAAAGTAAAATTGGGTATCCTGATACATGGAAAGATTATTCTGACTTTAATATTAAAATAGGGGATTCGTTATATGAAATCTATAAAAAATCTGAAGTATGGAGTTTACGTGTAAATTTTTTCGATAAAATAAACTCTGTTTTAGATAGAAACGAGTGGAGAATGACACCACAAACAGTAAACGCTTATTTTATGCCAACACAAAATGAAATTGTTTTCCCAGCGGCGATTTTACAACCACCCTTTTTTCATCAATCTACGGAAACTATTGACTTTGACATACAAGAAGAATTAAGTATGTTTCCCAATTTAGATGTTGTTACAATAGCAAACTACGGTGGAATTGGTGCTGTTATTGCTCATGAAATTACACATGGGTACGATGATCAAGGTAGAAAATTTGATAAAGACGGAAATTTAAACGACTGGTGGACAAAAGATGATGAAGAATTATTTAAGAAAAAAACAGAAACAATGATTAAATCTGTTTCTAAGTATATTTATTCGATTGACGATAAAAAATATAAAATGAATGGTCAATTGACTATGGGTGAAAATTTGGCGGATATTGGCGGATTAAGTATATCAATGAAAGCTTTAATAAAAAGTTTAAAACTAAATAATACAGGAGAGTTAGAAATTAAAGCCGCGCTTAGGATTTTTTTCAAATCATGGGCAAATGTATGGAAACAAAATATAAAAAAAGATAAACGAATAATGTTGTTAAATGTTGACCCTCATGCTCCAACAGATTTTAGAGGTAATTTGGTACAACATATGAATGAGTTTTATGATGCTTTTGATATCAAAGAAGGTGATAAAATGTTTTTAGAAAAAATAGAGAGAATGAATATGTGGTAACCATTAAATTGATATTAAATAACCAAATTAAAAATAATATACACCAAAATATTCACTAATATACACTGAAAATATGAGTAAAACACAAAACGCACAAAAGACACAAAACGCGAATGAAACGCAAAAAGATAAATGTTATAAACTCAAGAGATCTTGGCAAATGTGTGTTTCAAGTAGATCGCCAAAAATAGTTAAATCATATAATATTATAGGAAAAAGTATTTGTGAAAAAAGTTATGAAAAGTATATAAGTGAATGTGGCGATACGGAAGAAAAAAGAAAAAGGCGTATTTGTTCTATTTATGCTACTCATTAAAATTATTAATAATAATTATACTGAGTAAAAATGATTTAATGATATTTACTTTAAAATAATAATATGTCATTGGAAATTCTGGGATATAGCGCTATTGGTATAGCGACATCCGCCTCTATACCACAACTATATCAAATAATTAAAACAAAAAAAGTAAGAGATTTAAATTATATTTTTTTCTTTTTAGACGCATTGGCCAGTTTTTTGTATATTTTATATGGTTCATTGAAAAAAGATTATGTAATGATGGGATCTGCGATTGTACCATTTACAAGTCAAATAATTATTTTATTTTTGTTGTGTTTTTACAAAGAAAATTCTGAAAACACTGAATAAAAACTAAAAACAAATAAATAACACCCCATACAAAAAAAAGCAAAGCCAATGGACATGTCAATATATAGAATATTAAAGAAAATAAATTCTTGTTTATTAAATTAATATTATTTTGTTAAATAAAATTTTTCTTTTTATATATATAATGAACTTCACAAAAAAATCACCAGAACCCGAATCGCCAGAACCCGAATCAAAATCATCTCCACCAAATGACGATATTGATGAAATTGACATATATCACGACGAAATGCCGCCCATGGTCGACTTTAAATGGATGAATGATGTTGTGAAAAATGATCAAGTTGAAGTAGTATCTTTTGATTACGACTATTCGGATCACACTATTACAAGAGAAAATATGTTATTAACTCCTTTATCATTATCCACTTATAATAAAAATCTACCAAATATAAGACATGGGATATGGACTTCTATACCGGATGATGCGCATATTTTATGTGTACAATATGGAGTAGGTCGAAAGGACATTCAGATAGGAATAACAGGAACAGCTTTGAAGAAAGAAAAAACGTTTACTGAAACCATGATACGTGAGATAAAAGAGGAAACAGGTTTGGAAATGAAAAATCCTTCACAACTAGTAATGTCTGATAATACTGTGGGTTTTAATAAAACGTGGAAATGGACCGTTCTTGATATTTCTGATATGAAAGCATTGGAAACCGCCCCAGAATCCGAAAGTAAATCACCAGACAATTGGAAAAGGAAAATTGGTGCTATAATTTATACCACTGATATAAATCATTTTGAAGATATGATTAGACAAAGTGCTAGAAATGGCGGACTAGCATTGTTAGAAGAAGATTATATAAAAAAAATATTATTAATTCCAAAAAAAACAATTTTAGGATGGATGAGTACGCGAAGACTGGAACGTTTTTTTCCAAAGGAAGGGATTATCCTTCCTACAATTGTTCTTACACCCCAAAAACTGAAGAGAATGAGACCTGACCAAACACACGTTGATAAATTTGAACCACATGAATCGAGATCTGGCACTAAAAAAAATGGAGGCAGTAAAAAAAGCATAAAAAATAAAAAGGCCCATAAAAAGTCTCATAAAAAGTCTCATAAAAAGTCTCATAAAAAGTCTCATAAAAAGGCTCATAAAAAGTCTCATAAAAAGTCTCATAAAAAGTCTCATAAAAAGTCCCATAAAAAGTTTCATAAAAAGTCTCATAAAAAGTCCCATAAAAAGTCCCATAAAAAATAAACCCAAAGTGATAAAAATTAAATCCAAAGTGATAAAAATTAAATCCAAAGTGACAAAAATTATAAAATAAACAAAATTATATAATTAATATTTATAATATTATAATCCAAATAACCTGTTCATATTATTAACTTCAATGTTATTTTCTGATTTCATAAATAACCTATTAATTAAATCATCATTTCTTAAACGCAAACTATAATCAGCCATTACGTTTTTCCTTCCAACTCTTCCTAATGCTTGAATTAATTTTTCTTGTGTTAAATTCCCCAAATCCTTTCCGATATAACCGTGACAAAATTGGTAATTGGTTCCATAAATATAATCAGTCGAAGCAATTATCAAATATAATTTTTGTTGATGTGCCAATTCTTTCATAATTGAAACATAATCCACGCACTTGTGTTGTGCGAAAACGCCTATGCCCATCATTAATAAAATCTTCCAAATAGGGTCAACTTCCAATAACATGATTTTTTCAACAGTATTATCTTCTATGCTTGCCGAGAAAGCATTTTTTATTAATTCTTTGTCAAAACTTTTTAAATGCTCTCTTGTGTTTGGAATATATTTACTTGGCAGTTGAATAGTATAGATTAAACTTCGCAAACCATTGATTTTTCGCTGTAACATTGCCTCTTTTTTGTCTTCATTTTCACTTTGGCGGTCTTTTTTCTTATCGTTATCTTTTTCTTTGCTGTCATCTTTATTTTTATTTATTTCTTTTTCAATACTTTCTACTTTAACTCGAATTTTTTCATTTTTATCAATATTACTCATTAAATTATCAAGAGTATTTTCCGGAATATTCGCAATTTTTAAACAATATTTCCCAATTTTTTCAACATCATCCGCCAAATAAATAGTTGGACCATCCGTAAGAGTATATGAATCGGATGTTGTTATTTTAATATTTGATTCATATGTTTTTTTTTTATTTTTTTGAAAATATTCATAAACTTCATTGTATTTTTCTTTTAAACTAGAGAGAATTTTAAGATAATATTCTTTTAAAGATAATGACGTAATGTCACTGATTTCATCAAAATAATTTTCTATTTTAATGTTTTCTCTTAAATCACATTTTTTATTAGTGTAAATTATAAATTTACTAACTTCTTGTAAATCAAAATGTCTTAAAAGCGTTTTATATTTCTTTATATGCTTCAATGACATTTTTAATTTTTTATAATCTGAAAATATATAATGCGGTAAAACTGTATATCCATGTGTGTCTATTATTGAAATAGTTCTAGTACAATCATGGCTAACAATTGTATAAATATCTGAATTATTAAATTTAGATATAAAACTTTGTAAACAAGGTCCAATATCTTCTTGTTGTGGCAAAGTAGCCGAAGATAATACGATGTTTGGGATTAAGTTTTCCTTCCAATTTTTTTGTAAAAGAGTATGATATTCATGAGTTTCGTAATCCAATGTAATGGTTGGTTCATCCCAATAAAGAATCAGATCTTCGGTTTTATTAAAAGCCATCATATAATGCATTGCCGGCAAATATGACATTACGTCACAAATCATAATTTCGACATTATCACCAACAGCATTGTCTACTCTAAAAATACCACCCGTTCTTCTGTTTTTCGTATAATCTTTGGCAGCAAAATAATGAAGACGAATACCACTCGGGTCTTGACATCCAAATGCTACCGCAATTTTTATTCCCATCGAAATACATGATTTAGCAAGTTGTAATCCAACGTGTTTTGCCGCACAAACAAATATCAAACTGTTATTTTTTACTAAGCCAATAGGACTGACTGTTTTTCCGGTTCCTGTGGGTGCTTGATATAATATACACTTGGGGGTTTTAGATTTACATAGTGTAAATAATTCTTTTTGGTGATTGTAAAGTTCAATATCTTTATAAATTCTTAACGGGGTATTTTTTTCTATATATTCACACGCATTTTTAATCAACTCTTTTTTTTTTATTTTTTCTTTAAAAACATTTAATACTTGTTTAATATCTTCAATTAAATAAGTATTAACATTTCTTACATTATATTTTAACAATCTTGAAAGTGTGTAATAATGAAAACTAGATTTTTTTGGTTCTTTAAAATATTTTATTAAAATATCCAATAAAACAAATTCAAAAATATTTGATCGAATTTTATCTAGTTTTTTATTTGAATTTGAAATCCTAATTTCATCTGCTTTTTTAATTTTTATTTTATTTGTTTTTTTTATTTTTTTTTTTTTTTTTTTTTTTTTTGTTCGGGTATCTATAAAATTATTAGCTTTAAAGAGTTTTTTTATTGTTTCTGAAAAATATTTATCATAAAAGAATTTATGATAATTATCTATTTTATCAGTATTAATTTTAATAAAATTAATTAAACTCATTGTATCGTTGTCGGTGATATTTACGTTTAAAAACCCATTTTGTATCATTTTTAAGATTTTTTCTTCATTTTTAGAGATTGGAACCTCCAACGCGTCCCATTCTTCAGATGTTAGTCTTTTTTGTCGTAGATCCATTTAGTTTAATAATATAATACATATAATAATATCTGTTATTTTCAATTTTTTTATTATTTATTTAATATAAATTTGGTGCTTTTTTCCAAGTTGGTTTAAATAATGGATTTATTTTCCCAACACAACCAGATGTCCAGCGCCTTTTATAGTTTTCTTGGTGTTTTTTAAGTTTAATTTTGCCACTGAAATTCTTTATAATAATTTATACTACTTTCAACATTAAATTTTTTTTTACATCTCTCTTCCCATACCGGATTTGTTTTTAATATTATATTATCAAATTTATTAAGCGGTTTAATATTTTTGATATCTAAAAAACTATAAATATGTATATAAATGTCTGTAGAAATTTTATTCATATATTAATATTATTATTTTAATTATATTTTTTTTGTGTAAAATAATCGTTATAAATATTTTTTTTTATTATTATTGATATTAAATGACAAATTTATTAAAAGTGTATAACAAACTAAATTCTACTCAATATATGATTTTAAATTCTTTAAAATCATTTTGCGGTGATTATTTACAACCACGCATAATTAATGACTATAAAAATGAAGTTGTTGATAGAGATATATTTTTAAAAATGGGAGAGATGGGAATATTTGGCACGACAATTAAAGGATACGGATGCCTTGGTGAATCATACAAAACATATGGTTTAATAGCAAAAGAAATAGAAAGCATAGATAGTGGCTATCGTTCCATGTTTAGTGTTCAATCATCATTGGTCATGAATCCAATTAATAAATATGGAAATGATAAGATAAAAGATAAATATTTACCATCATTGGCAAGTGGAAAATATATCGGATGTTTTGGATTAACCGAACCTGAGAGTGGTTCAGACGCTAGTACAATGAAAACAAGAGCCATCCAAGATGGTGATAACTATATCATCAACGGAAATAAAACATGGATAAGTAATTCTCCTATCGCCGATGTTTTTATAATTTGGGCAAAAAACGAAGAAAATAATATAAACGGATTTATTCTAGACAGAAGCATGGATGGTATAACCACTCCCAAAATTAATGGCAAGTTATCATTAAGGGCTTCGCCAACAGGAATGATAAATTTAGACGATGTAAAAGTACCAGTAGAAAATAAGTTAAACATTGAAGGAATGAAAGGTCCTTTCTCATGTTTAAATGATGCTAGATTAGGAATATCTTTTGGTGTATTAGGGTCAGCTGAATTTTGTATAAAAAAAGCATTAGAATATAGTTTGGACAGACATCTTTTTGGAGAAAAACTGGCAAATAAGCAAATAACCCAGGTTAAATTAGCAGATTTAATTACCGATTGGAACATGGCTATGTTGGGATGTTTACATGTTTCCGATAAAATAAATGATAACGATTTTGATCCCGTGATGATATCTATGATAAAAAAAAATTCTTGTGAGAAGGCTTTGAATACAGCTAGGGTTTGTAGAGATATATTAGGCGGTAACGGTATTAGCGAAGAATATGAAATTATGAGACATTTAACAAATTTAGAGTCTGTTTATACTTATGAAGGAACAAATGACATACACAAATTAATCATTGGTAATAAAGTAACAGGGTTAAAAGCATTTTAAGATGAAAAGTATTTATTTTCTAAACTTTTTTGGTAAATATATTTAAGAAATTAAAATATATTTATCTATTAATGAATTTTATTTTTTCAATTGAAGGAAATATCGGTTCGGGAAAATCAACACTAGTGGATATTTTGAAAAATCACGTACCAAAAATAGACATGGAACATTTTAAATTCATATATCTTCAAGAACCAGTGGACGAGTGGAAAGAAATTAAAAATGAAAAAGGAATCAGTATTTTAGAAGAATTTTATAGCGACTCTGGAAAATGGGCTTTTTCTTTTCAGATGATGGCGTATATATCCCGGTTGTCTTTATTAAAAAAAACAATAAAAGAAAATCCAAATTCAATTATTATTACCGAAAGATCATTGTTAACAGATAAACATGTTTTTGCCAAAATGTTATATGATGAAAAAAAAATTTCACATATAGATTATCAAATTTATAATAAATGGTTTAATGATTTTATAAAAGACATACAAATGTCCGGTATTATTTATGTTAAAACATCACCAGATAAATGCTATGAAAGAATAAAAAAACGCAACAGACAAGGAGAAAATATACCACAAGAATATCTTTTAAAATGTTCAGACTACCACAATGATTGGATTAATAATCACGATAATGTATTGGTTTTCGATGGTGATATTGACTTTAAATCAGAACCGCAAATTTTAAATAAATGGATAGAAACTATTAAAAATTTTATTAAAAATAATGAACGGATAAAAGAGTTAACTTCTATTTATAATAAATCTAAAACAGTACCCATGTGGGGTGTTTTACATTAATTATTTACCATATGGTTTATTATCAGCATTATTCGGATTGTTTTTAGTCCAATGATTTATACCACAATGGTCATAAAAATTTTTTTTATCAAAACTTATATTTGATCCTCTATATACTAATGTATTATATGGTGGTGTTTCTCTAAAAGTAGATAAATATTTACAATTAGAAATAATAGATCTTAATTTAATTAGATTATCTTTAGATGGATATCTTGGAATTTGTTTTCCTAATAAAACCTTTGTAATAGCATGAAAATATGTTATAGGTCCCAATGACAATATATCTGTACATCCTTCTTTTCTTCTTTTTAAATTTAAATCAATCGCTACTTTAAAAATGATATTTTTAGAAGAACTTATCATAATATCTTGTGAAAAATCAATGTCATAATGCATTGGTAATATACATTTATGCTCTGAATTTATAATATCCTTAAACGGAATATTACATAAACGATCAATATCCATATAAAAACCACCTTCGTGATAAATCTTTAATAATCTCCAAAGATCTACTTTTTCTACAATATTTCTATCTTTTATTAAATCATAATCATCCTTAGATATATGTTTCTTTATAAATTTTTCAACATCATCATTGTCACTAATTTCAAATGTGTATTCTGGATTTAACTCTTTTAATTGCCTAATTCCATGTTTAATTATAGTAAAATCCAGGTCTAAAATATCTTTTGTTTTCCAAGAAACGTGAATTTTTTTTTCAATTGGTCCCAAATCTTTTAATAGGTAATTGATATTACATAAGTTAGAAGAAGATAAGTAAGCTACTAAATCTTGTCCCCAACCCAAATTCTCATCCGTTCTTGTTATGGTTAATAGATTATCTTCAA